>Ga0075424_100001213_pt1 | contig 22214 bp, 21 predicted proteins | sample SoiMethybrSBSTD3_FD_75301 | JGI IMG/M metagenome (GOLD analysis project Ga0075424, IMG submission 75301) | Bulk soil microbial communities from a Populus tree surrounding site in Tennessee, USA - Soil MetaG P. TD hybrid SBSTD3 | ecosystem: Environmental > Terrestrial > Soil > Tree plantation... | reverse complement strand
GCTGGACGCGCTCACCGGCAAACACCTCGCCAGTGTAGATGTTTCCCTTTGAATCGACCGCGATCATGTGCAGCCCGTAGAACGATCCGCCGTTGTCGCCCATGCTGCCCAGGCGGCCCACTTCTTTGCCGTCCTCGCGGTTCAGGAAGTAGATGTGGTTGTTCGTCAGATCCGAGATGAACAGGAACCGCTGCTGCTTGTCAGCCGAGAACCCCACGCCGCCTGTCGCGCCGCCGATGCCTGTGTGCGGCGCGAGGATGAACTCCTTGAGGTACTTGCCTTCCTTGGTCGTGACGTGAATGCGGTTGGCGTTGCGATCGGCCGCGTAGACGAGACCATCGTTCGAGAAGTTGATCGTCAGGTGACCGCGGAACTCTTTCGGCATCGGACCGTTGGGGGTGTAGGCGCGGTCGGCATCGTCGGTCGAGACCTGCGACAGCGGGCGTCCATATGCGCCCCAGCCGCGTTTGAACGCAAACGTTTTCAGATCGAAGACCATCACGCGCCCACCGAGATAGCTGTCGGCGACGTACATTTCGCCGGCCGGCTCGTCGAGCCGAATCTCTTCGACGCCTCCGACGATCATCGGCGTCGACGCGGGATACTTGGCGCGGAAGGCCGCTGCGTTTGCTCCGCGCGCCGCACCTTCACCGGCGTTGCCGCGTCCGCCCCCTCCGGCGGGCGCCAGGAAGCCGGCGACGGGACCAGCGCTGCCGCGGCCAGGAACCCGAGGCGCGGCACCGCGACCTCCGGGAGGACCGCCGTTCTCCGTTTCAGGTGCTCGAGGCACCTCGCCAACTACTTTGCCCGTCTTCGGATCGTATTTGCGGACCGTGTCCTGTCCGATGTAGACGAACCCCTGGCTGTCGACGTCCATGCCGTGCCCTTGGGGCGCGTCGAACGAACCGATGACGTTGCCATTCTTGTCGATGTGGATCATCGACGGCGGATGCACGCAGCAGTCGGCCGTCGCCGGCGTGAGCTCGGCATGCACCTCGATCTCCGTCAGGTCGTTCGGCCGGTTCAACACCCACACGTCGTCGTTCTTGTCCACGGCGAGGCCGGTGACGCCGCCCATCTTCCATTTGTTCGGCAACGGCTTCGGCCAATCCGGGTCGAACCTGTACCGGGGCGCGGCCGGCGTCTGCGCCGACAAGGCAGCATAGAGACCCAGCACACCAACGCTGATCGGTAGGATGAACGCTGCAGCGCGCATGGCCTTGGAAACGCTGTTCTTCATATACGTCTCTCCGTAGAATCCGGTGACGTTCACTGCCCCGACGGGGCGTCGTGGCGGGATGCTACACCAGTGCCGCCCGAAATGATCGGCAAAGCGGATACCTGGACTAGACTTACCGCCGCACCATGCTCGTCACCGTCTCGGATTCCGTGTTTCCCAACCTTGAGCCTGCCCGCCAGGTACTCGCCTCAATCGACGCTGAGCTGCGGATGGCCGACGAACCCACGCCCGACGCCATCGTGCGCGCGTCGGCCTCGGCCGACGCGCTGCTCGTGACCTACGCGAAGATCACCGCGGAGATGATTCAGCAGATGCCGCGCTGTCGAATCATCTCGCGCTTTGGCATCGGCGTCGACAACGTCGATCTCGCCGCAGCCACGAACGCGGGCATCGTGGTCACCAAGGTGCCCGACTACTGCATCGACGAGGTGTCCGACCACGCGCTGGCGCTGCTGCTGGCATTGGTCCGCAAGATCCCTTCGTCGAGCGCGCAAACGCATGCCGGCCGGTGGGAGATGAAAGCCGTGGTGCCCATTCATCGCCTGCGCGGCAGCGTGCTCGGGCTGGTCGGATTCGGGCGTATTCCGCAACTGGTCGCGCCCAAAGCGAAAGCGTTCGGCATGAAGGTCGTCGCGTTCGACCCGTTCGTCCCGCCCGACGCGTTCGCACGCGCGGACGTGCAGCGCGTCGAGTTCACGGAACTCCTGCAGATCTCCGACTACGTGTCGGTGCATGTGCCGCTGCTGCCGGAAACGCGCGGGTTGTTCAATCGGGAGACGCTCGCTCAGATGAAGCCGGGCTCGTACTTGGTGAACACTGCGCGCGGGCCGATCATCGATGAACGCGCGCTGGCCGAGGCGCTCGACGCAGGAACGCTCGCAGGCGCGGCGCTCGACGTGATGACACAGGAGCCGCCGCCACCGTCGCCACTCTTCGGACGCGACAACGTCATCATCACGCCGCATACGAGCTTCTACTCTGAAGAGTCGCTCGTCGAGCTGCAGGTCAAGGCCGCTCAGGAGGTCGTGGCCGTGCTCAGCGGAAGCGCCCCTCGCAACCCGGTCAACCCTGAGGTCCTTGCGCGCCGATGAAAGCCATGGTGCTGACGGCGCCTGGGACGCTGATCCGCGATGATGTCGCGCGGCCCAGCGCCGCGTCCGGCGACGTGCTCGTGCGGGTGACGCACAGTGGGATCTGCGGTACCGACTTCAAGATCTTCAACGGGGCCATTCCTGTCCGCTACCCCAGGATCATGGGACACGAGATGGCGGGCGATGTCGTCGACGCGGGCTCCAGCACGCTGCGTGGCGGCGATCGAGTGATCGTGGATCCGCAACTGTACTGCCGCGCCTGTTTCCATTGTCGAATCGGTCAGACACACTTGTGCCGGAACGGCATGCTCGTTGGGCGAGACACCGATGGTGGATTCGCGGAATTCGTGAGTGCTCCAGCAAGCCACGTGTTTCCCTTGCCCGAGGCGGTCGACACACGTACGGCCCCGCTCATCCAGGTGCTCACTACCTGCCTCCATGCACAGCGACAGATCGACATCTTCCCCGGCGAGTTCGTCGTGGTGCTTGGCCTGGGTGTCACGGGTCAGCTGCACGTGCAGCTCGCGAAGGCGCGCGGAGCCACGGTCATCGGTGTGACGCGCAGCGACGACAAGCGCGCGATGGCGGAGACGCTCGGTGCGGACGTCACGATTCCTGGCGGCGAGGGCGCAGTGGACCGCGTGCGAGACGTCACCGATGGACGCGGTGCGGACGTCATCATCGAGACGACCGGCGTCGTGCCGTCGCTGTCGGCGGCAATCGACATGGCGCGCTCGGGCGGACGGCTGCTCCTCTTCGGGATCATCACCGCGAAGGAAGGCGCGCTCCCGTTCTACGACCTGTATTTCAAGGAACTGGTGCTCATCAACGCGCGCGTCGCCAAGAGCGAGGATTATCCGGCGGCGATTGGCTTGGTCCAGCGCGGGCAGGTACGCCTCGATCCGCTGATCAGCAACGTCGTTCCGCTCGAGGAGTTGAAGGCCGCAATCGGGATGCTGGGCTCGGACCACGGTCGGCGGATGAAAATCATTCTGGATCACGGAATGTAATTCACGAACGGGAGAGGAACCTATGAAGAGAGCTACGACCATCGCCTTCCTCGCGGCCATGCTCGCGCCGGCCGCGGTTCTCGCTCAGGGATCGCTCGATAAGGCGACCGTGTCCAAAGAGGTCGCGCAGCGGACGCTGATGAAGAATCAGATCAGTGCCACCGTGGCCCGGCAGATCGTCGACGCGTGTGTCGATTTCGCGCGCAATCAGCAGGGAGCCCCCGGGACTTACGCCATATTCGTACTCGCGCCCAACGGGGACATCGTGGACGCGCACGTGATGGACGGCGTCCTTCCGATCGGCGCCGAGACCGGCATGCTCAAAGCGAAGACGGCGCTCTACGCACGCACGCCATCGAGCGCCGTGGCGCAGCGCTTCTCGGACGTCGAAGGCCGCGTGATTCGCCTCGATCTCGGGAAGGAGTCCGGTCTCGCCTATTACTTCGTCGGCGGCGGGCTCCCGATCGTCGTCGAAGGCAATCTGATCGGCGCGATTGGCGTCGGCGGCGGAAACATGGACGAGCAGTGCGCCTATCAGGCGCTCACCAAAGTGCTCGGACCACAGCCCCCGCTGCCGGCTGGTCGCGGCGCTACGCCCGCCGGTGCTCCTGGCGGAAGCGCCCCGGCGGGCGAGGGCCGCGGACGCGGGGGACGGGGGCAGTAGGTCAAAGGTCAAAGGGCAAAGGGCAAAGGTGAGGTAAACGGTACGAGGTGCAGGTGCCAAGTACGAGGTGCGAAGTACCAGATGCGAGGTCCGAGGTCGCAGTTTGCCCTGGCACGCTAGGTTTGACCTAGACCTCTGACCTAAACCTCTGACCTAGACCTTTGACCTCACCTTTGCCCTTTGACATTTGCCCTTTGACCTACGCATGACCTACCTCCTCGTCCAGACCCTGAACGGTCTCTTTTCCGCGGCGCTGCTGTTCCTCATCGCGAGCGGCCTGACGCTGGCGTTCGGCGTGATGCGGATCGTCAACATCGCGCACGGCTCGTTCGTCATGCTGGGCGTCTACGTTGCGTACACCGTGACGACGCGGACGCACAGCTTGCTTCTCGGAACAGCGGTGGCGCTCATCGTCGTCGCGGCGGTGGGATTCGTGATGCAGCGGGTCTTTCTTCGACGCTTCGCATCGCAACCCCTCGCCCAGATGATGATGACGATGGGGTTCGCACTGTTCTTTCGCGATGCCGCGCTCATGATCTGGGGCGGCGATCCGTTCACGCTCACGACGCCCGCGCTGCTCAACGGGTCGATGAGTGTGGGCGGGATCGTCTTCCCGTGGTACCGCCTCTACGTGATCGTGGTGGCGGCGCTGGTGGGTGTGGGGCTGTGGCTGCTGAACGATCGGACGCTCATCGGAGCACGGGTGCGCGCGACGGTTGACGACCCCGAGATGGCCGCCGCGACGGGCATCAATGTCTCTCGGCTCTCCGGAGGCGTGTTCGCCGCCGGCGCCGCACTGGCCGCGTTCGGTGGCGTGATGGGCGGGCCGATCCTCGGCGGATACGCGGGGATGGATTTCGATCTGTTACCGCTGGCGTTCGTGGTCGTGATCATCGGCGGCATGGGCAGTCTCAAGGGTGCGCTCGTCGGAGCCATCGTCGTCGGCATGATCGACAACTACGGCAAGGCGCTCGTGCCCGAGCTCTCGTACTTCACGTTGTTTGCGCCCATGATCGTCGTCCTGGCCGTGAAGCCAACCGGCTTGTATGGCAGAGCGTAAGCCCACGGGAGGCGCGTGGAGGCTTCCTGTCGTCGTCGCCCTCGCGATATTCCTGCTCGTCGGTCCTTCGTTCCTGTCGCCGTATTGGATCGGGCTGCTGACGCAAATGGTCATTCTGGCCATCCTCGCCATGAGCCTGGATCTGTTGCTTGGTTACACCGGACTTCCTTCGCTCGGCCACGCCGGCTTCTTCGGCGTCGCCGCGTACGGTGTGGGCATTCTGTCGACGACGTATCACGCGAGCTTCTGGGTCTCGGTGGCCGGTGGCCTCCTGACGGGTATCATCCTCGCCGCGCTCCTCGGGCTCATCGTCTCGCACGTGCGCGACGTCTACTTTCTGATGATCACGCTCGCGCTCGGCATGGTGCTCTGGGGAGTGAGCTATCGCTGGATCCCGATGACCGGCGGGGACAACGGTATCTCGGGCATTCCGCGTCTCGAATCGCACGCAGGGCTGCCGGTGACAGGGCCGCTGCCTTTCTACTATCTGTCGCTGCTCGTGCTCGCCGTGTGCAGCATCCTGATGAAGCGGCTGGTGACGTCGCCGTTCGGGCTCACGCTTCGCGGTATTCGTGAGAACGAGCGACGCATGAAGAGCCTGGGCTTCAACACCTGGGTGCACTGTTACCTGAGTTACGTCGTATCCGGCGCCTTTGCCAGTGCAGCAGGAGTGATGTGGGCGTACTACAACGGCTTCGTCAGTCCGACGTATCTCGACCTGACGGCCTCGTCCGAGCTGTTCCTGATGGTCACGCTCGGGGGTCCGGCCACGTTGGTAGGTCCGGTACTCGGAGCAGGCGCGATTGTGCTCCTCAAGAACGTGATGAGCGCCTATACCGCAAGGTGGTTGCTCGTGCTGGGCATCGTCTACATCGTGACCATCATGTGGGCGCCGCAGGGGCTGTGGAATCTCGGTCGTAGGGGCCGCCTTTAGGCGGCCAGTCAAACACGTTGACTTCCAATTCCCAACTCCCAACACCCAACTCCCAAGGAGTGCGCTGGAGGTTTGGAGAATTGAAATTGGGAATTGGGAGTTGGGATTTGGGAGTTGATCCGAGGCCGACATGAGGACCGTCGTCACGACATTCGCATTGCTGGCATCGATCCTCGTTGCGACGGCCGCTCAGGTTCAGGACAACCCAATCAAGATCGGCTTCTTGGTGCCGTTGTCTGGTGGAAACGCACAGAACGGCCGCGACATCCTGAATGGGTTCTTGTTGTACCTGGACGAAATCGGCTATCGCGCCGGAGGGCGACGCATTCAGCTGATCGTCGAGGATGATGAGGCGATCCCGGCAGTGGGGCTGACGAAGGCGAGGAAGCTCGTCGAGCGTGACGAGGTGCACGTGATGGCTGGCGTGCTCCTGTCCTCGACGGGATATGCGCTCGCCCCGTACATCGAGTCGATGAAGATCCCGATGGTCTACCCGGTGGTCTCGGCCGACGATCTGACACAGCGACGACGGGGCCAGTGGATCGTGCGTACCGGTTGGAGCGGAAGTCAGCCCAATCACGCGTTCGGTGAGTACACGTACCACAAGCTCGGAGTTCGATCGGTCGTGACGATTGCGCTCGACTACGCGTTCGGATGGGAGTCAGTCGGCGGCTTCGAGCGGACGTTTCTCGCCGAAGGCGGACGTATCAGGCGGAAGATTTGGGTCCCCATTTCCGTGCACGACTTCGCGCCCTACCTCGCGCAGATACCCAGGGACGTCGATGCTGTCTACGCGCTGCTGCTCGGCCGGTCCGCGCTCCAGTTCATGAAGCAGTACCGCGAGTTTGGACTCAAGGATCGTGTGACGTTGATTGGCGGAGGCACGACGACCGACGAGCACGTGCTGCCGTTCATGGGCGATGAGGCGATCGGGACAGTGACGGCGTTGCATTACAGCGCGGCGCTGAAGACTCCAGCCAACGACGCGTTCGTGCACGCCTATCGCGCGCGCTTCAAGAAGATGCCGAGCTACTACTCGGAGAGCATGTACACGGGAGGGAAGTGGCTCGTAGCGGCCATCAACGCGATCGACGGACGCGTCGAGGACCGGGCGGCGCTTCTCGATGCCATTCGAAAGGCCAGGCCATCCAATCTGCCGCGGGGTCCCGTGGAGCTCGATGCGTACGGCAATCCGATCGAGAACGTGTACATCCGCAGGGTCGAGCGCGTGAACGGCGAGCTGCAGAACACGGTGATCGACACGTTTCCGAAGGTCTCGCAGTTCTGGACATTTGACCCGGTCGCGTACTTACGCGAGCCACTCTACGCGAGATAAGGGCGAGGCCGCTTCAGAGCCTGACGATTACACGGATGCAGAAATTGGAACTTCACGACACACAGCGCAGGAAACGCGACATCGCCTATGCCTGCTTCATCCCATGGGGCCTGGCCACCCTGATTGAATCGCTGTCGCTCGACGTCGCTGACGAGAGGGCGGCCGCTCGCATGTTCCTGATTCTCTTTCCATTGGCGATCGTCGGGGTGTTCACGACACCAGTCGGGCTCTATTACTCCGTGGTGTTTAGGAGAGATGCTGGCCTGCTTCTTCTGTCGCTAGTCACATTGTTCATGATGCTGGTGGTCGTGAGCGAAAAGAAACTGGAGCATCTTTACGACGCTTCCGAATTGACGCACGCTATCGTGTTCGTTCTCACGGAAGCGAGCTGGTTCTTCTTCCGCCGCAGGCGGAAGCCCGTGGAACGCGCACCGGTTTAGTAGCGATAGACTGGTGGGTGGGGTGACGCGTCTCGGCTAGGGCCTGCTACAATCGCGTCGCATTGAGCTATTCGATCTGAGGCACAGATGCGATCAACAGGACTTCTCGCCGTATTCACGATCGTCATCGCAGTACTTGTCGGAGCCCAAGCCGGTTCGAGTGCCATGTCGCAGTCGGCGCCGACGCCGCCTGCCCCGGGGCAAGGGCGCCTGATCGTCTACGGAGACATCGCGCTCTTCCAGCCTCCGGGCCATCCGGAGAACTGCATCCTGCGCAACCGCTTCAAGCGCGGCGATCCAGTCGGGTTCCGCATGTTCGTCGCCGATCCGTCCACCGGCAAGCGCGAGGAATCGGCGCAACTGGTCGTACATCTCACCGTGGGCGGCAGGACCGTGGACATCCCGATGCGCTATCGCGCGACGGCGGCGCAGCCCGAGCGCGAATTCTGGGTCGCCAAGTGGGTCGTTCCGCAGGAGACGCCAGTCGGGATTATTCGATTCACCGTCACCGCCACGGACAAATACGGACGCACCGGAGAATTCAAACCGTTCGAGGTGCAGGCCTCTCAGTTGACGATCGTAGAGTGACGATCGGCGGGCCGCGTCGTTGGCGACTAACGGTCACGGCACATTATCGCTGCTCACCACTCCGACAGACCGGACGCTGAAGAGAGTCGATTGTTGATTTGATCGATCTTTGATCTTTGAGTCGTTGTTGATTGGCGATTGTTGATTCTTGATTGAAAACGCAACGAGCTGTTGTGACGTCGTGATCCGCGACGTCGTGATCCGCCTTCAATCAAGAATCGGAGATCGATAATCAACAACTATTCAATAATCAAAGATCGTCAAATCAAGGAATGTCGCAGCCTTGTCTGCAACTTGACCGCGTGTCTCGCCACTTCGGTGGCCTCAAGGCCGTCGACGACGTGAGTCTGACGCTGCCGTCTGGGTCGCGTCACGCCGTCATCGGTCCAAACGGCGCTGGCAAGACGACCCTCTTCAATGTGATCAGCGGAGAGCTGCCGCCGACCAGCGGTACGCTCTTCCTGTCTGGAGCCGACGTCACCTCGCTGGCTCCGCATCAGCGCGCGGCCCGCGGCATCTCCAGGACGTTTCAGATCACGAGACTGTTTTCCGATCTCACGGTGATGGAGAACGTGCTGCTGGCCTGTACGGCGCTCGACCGGCGTCGTTTCGCGTGGTTTCGATCGCTCTCGTCGTACGCCGATCTCGCGGATCATGCGACGAGCCTGCTCGACCGATTCGGACTATCGTCGCTGGCGCACACGCGCGCACGACATCTCTCCTACGGCGATCAACGGCGACTCGAGGTCGCGCTCTCGCTGGCCGGACGCCCGCGGCTGCTGCTGCTCGACGAACCGATGGCGGGTCTCTCGACGCCCGAGCGTGTCTCGTTGCGAGCGCTCCTCGAGGCGCTCGATCCGGCGATCACCGTCCTGCTCATCGAGCACGATATGGATATGGCGTTCGCGTTCGCGGAGCGCGTCACCGTGCTCCATCAGGGACGAGTCCTCGCGGAAGGATCGCGCGACGACATCGGCGCGAACGAGACGGTGCAACGGGTCTATCTCGGTGCTTGACATCCTCGACATCCACACCTACTACGGCGACAGCCACGTGCTGCAGGGGGTCACGCTGCGAGCGGAGCGCGGGACGGTCACGGCGGTTCTGGGCCGGAACGGCGCCGGCAAAACAACCCTCTGCCGCTCGCTGACGGGACTGACGCCCGCCCGAAGCGGTCGCATACTCTTCGACGGCGTCGATACGACCAAGCTCGCGCCGCACCGGATCCACGAGACGGGAATCTGTCTCGTTCCGCAGGGCCGGCGCATCTTTACCTCGCTTACCGTCGCCGAGAATCTCGCGATCGCCGCTCGCCAGCGACGATCGGGCGGTGCCTGGAGCGTGGATCGTGTCTGTGCGCTGTTTCCCAGGCTCGCGGAGCGCGTCCATCACCGCGGAGGCGACTTGAGCGGTGGCGAACAGCAGATGTTGGCCATCGCGCGCGCGCTCGTGGCGAATCCGCTCTTGCTCATCATGGATGAACCAACCGAGGGGTTGGCGCCGTCACTCGTGGCGGAGGTCGGTCGCCTGATCGGGCAGCTGCGGCAGGAAGGGATGTCAGTGCTGCTGGTCGAGCAGAGCGCCGCATTCGCCGTACAGATGTCGGACTACGCGCACGTGATGAGTCAGGGAGCCATCGTGCATGCGTCGGAGCCCGCGGCGCTCTGGGCGAACGAAGAGATCAAAAGCCAATACCTTGGAGTGCCGGGTGGGTCCGGCTGAAGCCGGACCCGCACTGATACGGTCCGGCTGAAGCCGGACACTACGACTGACTAACGCGCGACGGGCGCGGACGGCTTCGCAAATCTCGCGGCGTCGATGGCGACGTTGGGCTGCACCTCGGTGATCTCGAACGTGTCGCGTCCGTCCAGCCACGTCTTCGTCCACTTGAACGGCATCTTCACGCCGGCCACGTCGCGATAATCCGAGTAGTCGATCTGCGTCGGAATGCGACCAACCGGCGAATCGGTGTAGCGGACACTCCGCACAAGCAGGCCGGACTCCATGTCGAAATAGAGTGTGGCCATCGCGCCTCGCGCAGTCGTCCCCTGGACGACGTGCACCTCGCGGTCATCGAGCACAGTTGGCGGCCCGACTCGCCACTTCGTCAGGGCCTGTCGAATGTTGGCGGGAAACGACAGGTCGGCCTCCAGCTTCAGGCCGTCGATGTCCTGGTTGCTCAAGGCGAGCACCGCAACGGGTCTGAACGGCGCGGCGATCCAGCCCGCACTGCCGTCATAGGTCGTGGTGTTGTCTCCACCAGATGTATGAACGATCGTCGTACGCTGCCCTCGTCGAGCAAAGATCTCGGCGGGGCTCGGTTCGCTGTCCGGCCCATAGCCGACCCTGTTCCCTTTGGCGGCGAAGCTCGTGAGCGCTGTGAGCCGCTGCGCACCACCGATCGCTTGAATGTACTTGTCCAGTACCTCTTCGGGAGGCGGCGCGCCGCGCGCTTGTTCGAATACGCCGTTTGGATCGGCGCTAGGCGGAGTGCCGTACAGCTCGGCCAGGTCCGCTACGGCCCGCGGACGCGCGCTGCCGCGATGACAGGTGTAACACGTCACAACCTGCCGGCCACCAAAGTGTGTCTTGTTGATGGTGGCCATCATCGTCACCATCACACGGGCCATCAGTTTTCTCGGGCTGTCCTTCGCGTAGACCGACCAGTCGACGTCGCCCGCCGCATGGCAGTCTTCGCACGACATGCCCAGCGCCGCCGAGAAGATCCCCATCGTTCCCATGAACTCGTTCACAGGAATGCCTTTGAGGACCTGCACGTTCTTGAACACCTGGTCCGACAGGGGGGGTGTGGCAGGGGGTGCGGCCTGGCCGCTCACGAATACCACGCACGACAGCCACATCGCGGCACCTGCCACGACGCCCGGAATCGACCGTTTCAACTCACATGTCATGCCGCGTCCTTCCCGTGACGTGCGACTATAACAATCCGTCCGGTCCGATTGACAGACCTTCTCGATGGTGAGAGATTCCTCCTGAGGAGGCCCCATGGCCATGAAGAGAGGCCTACTGTATATCGTTGCCGTCGGTCTTATCTGTGTCTCGAGCCCTGCTCTGGCGCATCACGGCGACGCCGATCGCTACGTTCAAGACGTGATCGATGTGACGGGCACGGTGGTCGCGCTCGAGATGGTCAATCCTCACGCCCACATCGTGTTCGACGTCACCGACGCGGCCGGCAAGACGGTCAGGTGGCAGGCCGAGCTGGGCGGACCACAGCAGCTCACCAGACAGTTTGGATGGACGCCGCTCACCGTGAAGAAGGGCATGAAGCTCACCATGACCGGCCGGCGACTCAAGAGCGGTGCTCCGTACATGAACTTGACCGAGCGCGCGCGCATCGTCGACGCCGACACCGGCAAGGAGATTTTCCGAACCCAGAACTACGGCGAACCGCCGCCGAAGCAGTAGGAAGTTTGGCCCGCCGGGTCTGACGAAAGACCTGGCCTCGTGTTTCCGAGGAGGCGTCGATGCGCGTGGGGTTGCGCTTAGCGATGGGCGCGGCGTTCGTCGTGGTGGCTGGTGCGTCATTACAGACGGCTGAACGGCAGACGCCCGCGTCTGTCACTATCGCCGGCGCTCAACTCAAACAAGTCGCCTACCTCAAAGGCTCGAACACGAAACCCGGCGATCATTTCGGCTGTGGTGGCGTGCTCGATGGTCACGCCGGATTCGGTGCGGCCGTGAGCGGTGATGGCAACACACTCGCTATTGGCGCGCCGCACGACGGCAACGGCGCAAAAGGCGTCAACGCCAAACCGAGCGGCGACGTTTACGGATCGGGCGCGGTCTACGTGTTCGTGCGCAACGGCGCGACGTGGGTGCAGCAGGCCTATATCAAGGCGTCCAATCCGCAAATGAGCGCAGAGTTCGGCCATGCAGTCGTGCTCAGCGCCGATGGCAACACGATGGCGGTGTCGGCGTACTGGGAAGCCAGCAAAGCCACCGGCATCAATGGCGATCAGAGCGACGAGTCGATTCCGCAGGCCGGCGCGGTGTATGTGTTCACCCGCACCGGAACGACGTGGACACAACAGGCGTACGTCAAAGCCTCGAACACCGGCGAGGCAGGCACCGAGGACAAATTCGGTGACGGCGATCAATTCGGCGTCTCACTCACAATCAGCGACGATGGACGCACGCTGGCGGTGGGAGCCATCTCGGAGGACAGCGCGTCAGCCGGTATCAACGGCAATCAGGCCGACAACTCTGCCACGTCGGCCGGCGCGGTCTACGTCTTCCTGCGCACGGGCAACACATGGGCGCAACAGGCATACATCAAGGCGTCGAACCCGGACGCCGCTGACATGTTTGGCTACAGCGTCTCGCTCAGTGCCGATGGCAGCACGCTCGCGGTCGGCAGTTACGACGAAGGCGGATCCTTCCGCGGGATCAACGGCCCGCCGGATAACATGCGCCGGGGCGCAGGCGCGGTGTACGTGTTTACGCGCACGGGAACCACGTGGGCGCAGGAGGCGTACATTCACGCATCCAACGCCGAGGCTGGCGATTCGCTTGGTGTGATGGTCGCGCTGAGCGACGATGGCAATACGTTGTTGACCGCCTCACTCGACGAGGACTGCCTCGCCACTGGCGTCAACCCTCCGGGATGCGACAACGATCGTGCCGCCGATCTGTCCTCGGGGGCCGGGTACATCTTCGTCCGCACCGGAAGCACATGGTCTCAGCAGGCGTTCCTCAAGGCTTCGAACAGCGGGGCAAACGATTGGTTCGGCTCACGCTCGGCGCTGAGCGGCGACGGAAACACCGCCGCCCTTGGAGCGTCGCTCGAGGACAGCTCGGGAAAGGGCGTTGACGGAAAGCAGGATGACGACGCCGCGCCTGAATCAGGCGCGGTGTACTTCTTCCGGCGCAACGGTACGACCTGGAGCCAGCAGCACTACGTGAAGAGCTCGAACGCAGAAGCGTACGACGAGTTCGGGGGATCGGTTGCTCTGAGCCGAGACGGCAAGACCATGGTTGTCAGCGCGCACAGCGAGAGCGGGTCGTCGCATGGCGTCGGGGGCAACCAGGCCGACAACGGATCCAAGGAGTCGGGCGCCGCGTACGTCTTCACCTCCAACTGACGTATGGTCGCGACAATCATGAAGGCCCGATACGTGCTCGCCTGCTCCGCGTGCGTGGTCCTCACTGTCGTTGCGGCCGTGACACTCGGGGGACAGGCGCAGTCGCAGCCCGCCGCTCAAGGAGGAGGCCAGCCGGCAGCGTCGCCCTTGGCACAAGCGGCGCCGCCACCGGCACAAGCGGGGCATCCATCCGGCCGGCTCGTCATCTGGGGTGACGTCGCGCTGTTCAACAGTCCCACCGATCCGGACAACTGTATTCTCACGAACCGCTACAAGCGGGGACAGCGCGTTGGATTCCGGATGACGGCGATCGACGGCGGCACGAGCGACGTGGAGAACTCCGCGGTGCTCGTTGCGCACGTGACCTACGCGGGGAAGACTGTTGATGCGCCGATGCGTTGGCGCGGCGCCGCGGGTCCGACAGCGCCTCCTCCGCGAGGGTACCTACGTTCGCCGTTCAATTTGTGGACCGGCTCGTGGACCGTACCTGATGACGCCCCGATCGGCAGGATCAGCTACACCGTGACGGCAACGGACAGGTTCGGACGGACGGCGACGTTCTCGCCGTTCTCTGCCGAGGCGTCACAGCTCGTGATCGTGCCCTGATTCTAGAAATCGTACTGCACGGTCAGCTTCGCCGTCCGCGCCGTCAGCACCGACTGCGGTATCAGCCATGACCCATTCGGGACATACGTCTGGTTGTAAACCAGCACCGTGTCGAGGTTGAGCACGTTGTAGAGGTCCACCGCAACGAGCGCCCGATGCCGAGATTGGCGCAGGACCTTGCCCACTCGGAAGTCGAGGATGTTCACACGATCGCTGCGCATCTCGCCGGGGGCCAGCAGGTTCACCGTGACGTTGGGCGCGCTTCCGGCGAGATCCCGCCCCAGCCATTGCCGTACGATCGCGTTCGGGATGCTCCAGTTGGCCTGAAGCGGAACGCCCGGACTGCTCGTCAACGTGCTCGCAAACTGCACGTCGATCTTGGGAATCGTGTACGTGACGGCCGCAGTTGCACGCGTGGTCATACCGGGCGCGTCGTGACAATACGGGTTGACGGGGCTGTACGCGATTCCGCCTTGACTCGACGCTCCTCCCGAGACCTGCTCGGGCAGCTTGGCTCTGATCTCGCAGGCGTCGATCACCTGTTGTCCTGTGCTAGTGCCGCCTTGGACTTGAAGTCCGTTGCGAAGTCGCGCGGCGATGTTGATATCAACCCCGTTGTAGACCATCGAGACATTGCCGAAGGCGGGCGAGTACGTTCGATAGTTGTCGTTCACTCCAAACATCGAAGGGATGACGTTATACAGGGGCCCGACGACGTATCCACCGCCGTTTGGAAGTCTGGAGTCAGGAGGTGCGGTGACGCTGAACTCGGTGAAGTCCGCCGGTGTCACAGCGCGGTTGTCGGTCACGGTGAAGTTCTGGAGCCAGCGCCGCACGTAGCTCGCTTCGACAGAGATACGTGGAAGTATTTCGTGCTGAACTGTCGCCCCGATCTGCCAGTCGGAGGGGCGGTTGTACCAGCCCTTGAGCACTGCTTCGTCGTACGAGAGGCTGAACACTTCCTTCCCGAAGTTCAAATCGCTCCACCGGCCACAGGAATCACCGCCACTGGCACGCAGATCCTGCGTGTTGCCGTTCATCAGATCGCAATCGGGCTGGTAGTTGCCGTTCGCATCGACCCAGGAGCGCGTCACGCTGGTGGGGGTCCGGTTGAAGGGTGACAACTCGGAGTAATTCCCGTTGTTGTTCACCGCCGCTTCCAGATATCGGCCCGCGTTGAATTTGAGGGCCGTCTTCCCGTTGCCGAACACGTCGTAGGCGAGGCCCAGGCGCGGGCTGATGTCGTGGTACCCGAGTACGCCCTTCGACTTTGGAAACACGACTGCCGTCGGCAGGAAGTTCGTCGGGCCGATTTGCGTCTGATTGTAATAGCTCCAGGCGTGGTCGTAGCGCAGCGCCCCCTGCCAGGTGAACCTGCCGCGCGTCCACTGGTCCTGCGCATAGAAGGCATCGTACCTGACGCGCGAATCGGTCCTGTACGGCCTCAGCGTCTGTGTGAGCTGGTTGGGTACTCCATTGTCCAATCTGTATTCGAGGTTGTGGTCGTTGCCGTGAGGGCCCTGGACGTTCCAGTGGAACACACCCTGGTAACCAAACTTCATGTTGTGTGCGCCGGTGACATAGGTGGTTGCAGCCTGCCAGCGATTGGGCTCCATGTAGTCGGCATTCCATACCTGGGCGCGATAGACCAGGCCTCCGAGTCCTCCGTTGTTGGGACACCCGGTGGTGCACTGCTCGGTCACACGAATCAGGTCTCGATTGTTGTCAGGGCGCTCGCGTCCGTTCCAGTTCTGGTGGTACGACCCGAAGCTCGCGTCGAGCAATAACTTGCTCGTGACGGTCCACGTCCCTTTGTACTGGAACATCGGAGACCGCGTGGTTCCGCCGACCGTGCCGGTCTCGGGCGTGGCCAACGCCGCCGCGCCAACCACGCCTATTTGAGGCTGGTCGCTCAGTCTGTAGCCGCCAGCGTCCACGAAGGCTCCCACCTGGACCGCGCGACTCACCTGCATCGTCAGACGAAGCGTCGGCGTGATCGAACCCGAAGAACTGTTCCGCGCCGGACGACTGAAATCGGCCTCGTACGTCCACTTGGTCGGGTCGCCGGCGTTCTTGTTGAAGAAAACACCCGGGACATCGGTTCCGCTTCCTGCGTATCGCGTCGCGTAGAAAAACCAGAGTCGATCTTTGACGATGGGTCCCCCATGCATCAGGCTCCCGTCCCACTGATAGTTCGTTCTCGCCGGTGTGCGCAGGCCAGCGTCACGCAGCTCCTGCGTGTAGTTGCTTCCCTGCATCGATCCGGTCAGGCCGGATGCCTGGAAGCGGTGCGTGAACGTATTGCTGCCGTTTCGTGGAATGAGGTTGACGATGGGCCCCCCGACCTCGACGTCGCCTAATCCACCAAAGGTGGTCATGACGACTTCTTCGGTTGTATCGAGTCGGCCATACCCGGAGACGCCGCCGCCGTTAATCGCGGCTCCGGTGCCGATGCCGTCAGTTTGGGCGATTCCCTCGTTGCCACGGCCACCGCGCCCCCCGAAAACGATCATGCCCGGACTCAGCAGAACGTTGTTGTTTCCGCCGCCGCTCTGGATCATCGATGGCACCAGCACCATCACGGCGGCATAGCCCTGAGCAGTGGGAAGCGCCTCGATCAAGTTGTTGTCCAGGGTCCGGCGTCTCCGTGCGCTCTGGACGTCCACGATCGGGCTCTCTCCGGTGACGGTGATCGATTCCTCGAGTCTGCCGACACGCATCTCGGCGTTCACGGTCATGACGAACTCGCCAGGGAGCTCCAAGCCTTCACGCCTGATGGTGGTGAATCCCGTCAGTGTGAACGTGAGCGTGTAGATGCCGGGCCTCAGCTCAATGATTCGAAACTGGCCGGTCTCGTCCGTCGCTGCCGTCCGGACTTTCTCAATCAGGGCCGGGCTCGACGCTTCGACGGTGACGCCAGGCAGGACGGCGCCAGACGTATCTCTCACTACGCCGGTGATCGATGACTGTTGAGCAGCCGTTACGGCAGGAACGAGCACAAGGAGCGCCGAAACGAGCACCGCGTGGGTCAGTGTACGCATGACAACATCCTTCCGTTCATGCCGTAACCGATAGGGTCGCGTGTCGCGTGGCTAGGTGAGATTCAGATCGTGACGAAGCTTCTACGTCAAGAGGCGGTGACGGGTCAACACTAATCTCGTCGATGTCGCTGGCCTAACGTCGCGCGGCCGCCGGCCTGGCAAACTTCGCGGCATCGATCGCGACATTCGGTTGCACCTTGCTCAACTCGAAGACCGATCGGCCGCTCAGCCAACTCACGGTCCATTTGAACGGCATCTTGACGCCGGCGACGTCGCGATAGTCGTCGTAGTCGACACGCGTCACCAAACGGCCGACAGGGGACTCGTCATATCGCACGAGGCGCACGAGCAGCGCCGTCTTCGCATCGAAGCACAACGTCACAGTTCCACCACTCGCCGTGGTGCCCTGCACGACGAGCGTCTCTCGATCGTCGACGAGGGCGGCCGGGCCGACCCGCCACTTGCTCAATGCCTCTTTGATTCGCCCCGGAAACAGGAGCGATGCCTCGAGGCGAACGCCGTCGAGTTCCTGTCCCGTGATCGCGAGCAGCGGCACGGGCTTCTCCGCCTCGGGCGCTGCGATCCATGCGCCGCCAGTACTGACGACGGTCGTGCTGTCGCCGTTGAGGGTGTGCACGATCGTCGTGCGCTGCCCGGGCGACCTCGCAAAGAGCTCGAGCGGATTCTTGTCCGCATCGTCGAACCCCTTGTAGGTGCCCGTGCCAACAAGACTCGTGAGCTTCGCGAGACGATCGGATCCGCCAACAGCCTGAATGTATCTGTCGAGTACTTGCTCCGCGGCAGGCTGTCCAGCCGCCTGTTCGATCGGGTCGCCAGGCTCGTCAGGCGGAGGCGCGCCGTAGAGCAGCGCCAGGCTCGGCATCACATTGGGCCGACGGCTGCCTCGATGACAGGTGTTGCAGGTCACGACCTGACGACCGCCAAAGTTGCCCTTGTTGATCCCGGCAACCATCTGCGCCATTCGACGCGCCGTGCGCTTGAGATCGTTGTCGTCGGCGTACTTCGCCCAGTTCCCGCCGCTCTCGTCGACGTGGCAGTCGGTGCAGTTCATACCGAGCGCGGCGGAGAAGAACCCCATGGTCCCCATGAACTGATCCACTGGAATGCCCTTGAGCACTTGGATGTTCTTGAAGACCTCCTCTGCCATCGGCGGTCTTGTGTCCTGCGCGGCCTGACCGCCGACAAGACTCGCGCTACACAACCAGAGCGCGGCTGTCGCTGAGATGCCGGCACGAACCATCTATTTCCAGCTCTCCGCGGCTTTCCGCTGGAGCGAGTCCGGCGTCAGCTCTGCCAACTCGATTCGCACGCCATTCAGGTCGGTGACGTTTGACAGGATCGCTTTCGAGAAGCCGCTCGGCGGCCCTGGATCCCCAGCGGTTGCCCCGCGTGCTCGAAAAGCCGCCACCGCGGTCTTCATGTTTTCGACGACCAGCCCAAAGTGTGTGACGCCGGCAGGACGCTGCGCATTGGACTGCTGCAGCTCCAGGAACGTGTCGCGGCTGATCTGCATATAGATCGCCGTCGGCTGTCCCTGAGGGTTGCTGTTGCGGAACGCTTCCTTGAATCCCAGCTTCTCCGTGTAGTACGCCGCTGCCGCAGGAATGTCAGGCACCGCGACGCCCACGTGGTTCAAGCCAACCACGCCCGGTCGCTCGTTCTGGGCGATGGTGGTCTGAACCGCTGCACCAACCAGAATCCCGGCAACGAATAGCACAAGACCGCGCATACGGTGCTCCTTGTCAATCTTGGATTTGTGATCTTTTGTTCTTCTATTGAGGACTGTGCTGCTCTGGCGATGGTTTCGGGTAGCTCCAGCTCTTGAGGATCAGCATCTGGTTGTCGCAGTACGAGTCGAGGATCTCGGTGTCCGCCTGCAAGAGCAGCGGGATCGTGTTCGTCCACGGCTTCACGTACGCCTTGGGATCGTCGATGGTGACGGTGATCCCCATGTGGCCGAAGTCGGTTCGCTTCCAGCGTTCGGTCACATGCAGGGCGTCACTATTCGGGTACGCCATGTTGGCGCTGAGCCAACCGCCATCGCGGAATCCAAGGCTCTCGACGACGAAGCTGTCGCTCTCCCACTTGCCAACGGAGTATCCCAGCCAGGCTGGTTCGGTCTCACTCAGCTTGGGCAGCGGCCGACCATCGGTGAAGATCTGGCGGAACGTGTTCCCAACGAACGATTCGTGAAGGACGATGGTTTCCCCAGGCGTGTGGAGAATCTTGAACGGGCTGCGAGTGTAGACGCGCGGCACACCGAGCGGCAAGCAATAGCCGTATGGATCGTCGACGTGATTGCGGTCTCTTCGGATTTTCTGCACGCTCGCTGCCCACGGCGTCAGCTCAATCTCGCCGGGCTTCAGACCCCTGCCCAGGTCGTGGAAGTAGGTCATGTTTCCCACGTCCCAGATGCCAGAAAAATCCGGGCGTCCATCCGCCATCTTGGGTGCCGGCGCCGAGAGATTCGGCTTGCCGTCTGGCAACCGTGGAATACCAGCGGTCGGATGCCTCACCCACTGTGCGCTGGTCGCCGCCGTCAGCGACACAAGGACAGCGATGGTGACGAGTGCTGACCGTCGTGTCATGTCCGTCCTCCCGAGTGTGCAAGTTTCACGGGCGCGCCGCTTCGCGACCGGCGCCGCAACAGATCCCCAAGGCTCCAGGCTCCAGGGCCTGCCGCGCACAGGAACAAAAAGAGATAGCAGAACAGGATCGACGCTTCCATGCCCGGCTGCGTGAAGCTTTGCCAGAATCCTCTCGGTGCCCACGACCTGAAGTAGGCCACCGCCATTTCGCCCGACAAGATGAACGCCACGGGTCGGGTGAACAGCCCCATGATGATCAGCGGTCCACCGAATGATTCGAGCCACCCGGCAAGCCCGCGCATCGACATGATGTCGCGGTCGATGCGTCCGCCGCCGACGCCAAAGAACTTCTCGAGGCCGTGCATCACGAACAAGCAACCGGCGACGACTCGGAGGACGCCGAGCGTGGTGTGCGCCCATCGATCATCGGTCGACTCTCGACCGCGCAACCGGTCCACGCTCCAGGCGCCTCCGCCTGACGCCGCGAGGTACAAGAAGAAGAATGCGTTCAGCAGCACCGGGTCGCCGCCGTTGCGATGCGTGAACGGGCCACGCTGAAGCGGGCCGACGAAGAAGAGGGTGACGTACATCACCGCCAGCACGAGCCCCACCTGCCGCGTGAACAGGCCACCGATCATCAGCAAGCCCGCCGGCACAGCCACCAGTTCGAGGAACCCCTCGTACGACATCCTCGCGGCATTGCTGGCTTCCGGGTATGCGAGCAGCTGCTCCATGCCGTGGCGCAGGATGAGAAAGCCAAACACGATCCGGGCGAGGCTCTGCAGATACGGCGTGAGCGTGTCGAGGAAGGCGGTGGCGGAGGCCGGCATGTGTTCGCGCTACTTGCCCATTTGCTTCTTGTATTCCTGCGCCTCAGTCCCCGAGCAGATCATCTCCATGAGATCGACGTTGGCGGGGATGAGTCTCAAAGGCAGCTTGTTACGAGCGACCCACGGTTTGGTATACGCCGTCGGGTCGGTGATCGTGACGGTCAGCTCCATCATGCCCATGTTCACGCGGTGGTATCGCTCCTCGACACGCATGTCGTTGCTATGTGGGTTGCCGGCGTTGTCGAGCCACGTCTTCTCGTCCAGTCCAATCGTGTCGACCACGAATGTGGAGTCGTCCTCCCAGCGGCCGACCGAATAGCCGTACCACCGCGGGTCCGGATCCTTCGGAAGCGCTCGGCCGTCTGTCCAGATGGTCCGGAACCGCTTCTCGAACATGTACAGCATCAGTACCTGGTTGGGTGTGTGCACGACTTGAAACGGCCGCAGCTCGAATAGCAGGTTGCGTGGGAACCCGGCGGGATCGCACATCGTGGACAACGGATCGTTGATCTCTCCGATGACCGATGGCGCTCGTGGTCCATCCCCAGGTTTGAACGTGCTGATTTTCTTTTCCCCCCACGGCGTCAACGGAGCCGTCGGGGATCCCCGCGGCGCGATGCCGGCGCCCCCCGCGTCCCAGGTTCCGGTCATGTCACGCGGAGCGGCCGGCCCGGTCTGCGGCGGTTGTTGCGCTCCGATCATGCCGGGGCTGTTCCAGACTTGCGCGCGTACATCAGGCGACAACAGGAGCCACGGCACAAACACGACGATCACGAGGATCAGGCGCTTCAACATGTGCGAGTCCTCCGCACTAATTCTGAGGAGGCGCTCCGGCTCGCGGCGCCGGCGCCTGCTGTCCCAGTTTTTGACCGTTGGGCAGCAGCACGCTTCTGATGCGTCCCACGGGCGCGCCGCTCTTCACCGGTTGCAGCGTGACGGTGACGGCGTCTCCGGGCTTGAAGGACAGCCGCGCATACCCGCTGCGAGAGATGTCTGTCGGGTTTCCGGTTTCGACCACCCAGTTTCGTACCGTGCCGGTGTCGTCTTTCGCGTCGAATTTCAGGAAGCAATGCGGATTCGCCCAGATCCACTCGGTCACAGTGCCTTGCAGCGTGAGTTCCTTGGTCGTGTCGAAGCTCGCCGCGCCGTGATGCGCGTCAAGCGGCGCTCCGGTCATGAGCAGGCTGGCAATCACAAGAACACGGCCGAGCATGAGGTTCTTCACGGGTGCCTCCGTTTGGGAACGTGCGCAGTGCGTTCATAACCCTCCTGTCGTTCGACGTCAACTCCCAACTTCGAGCGTGTTAGCATCGGGACCCGCCGAAATCCACAACCACGCTCAGGAGGACGACATATGCCGGGACGCGTGATGATGCTCGTTGCCGCACTTGCCGGGGTGATCGGGGCTGGTTACCTGGCCGCAGATCGCTCGATTGCCGCGCAATCACCGAGTCGGACCCCCGATCAGCGTTTTGCCGCGGTGCCAAGCCAGAAGGGCGGTCAGGACATCTTTGGTGCCTATGACGTGGTTGCGGACTGGCCGAAGGATCTGACGACGATCAAGGGCCACGAAGGGTGGACGTTCGGCGCGGGGCAAAGCGTGTTCGCCGAAAGCCCCAACCGCATTTTCGTCCTGCAGCGAGGAGAGCTGCCAAACCTC
>Ga0075424_100001208_pt1 | contig 22243 bp, 18 predicted proteins | sample SoiMethybrSBSTD3_FD_75301 | JGI IMG/M metagenome (GOLD analysis project Ga0075424, IMG submission 75301) | Bulk soil microbial communities from a Populus tree surrounding site in Tennessee, USA - Soil MetaG P. TD hybrid SBSTD3 | ecosystem: Environmental > Terrestrial > Soil > Tree plantation... | reverse complement strand
TTTGTGAAGTTCACGGTTACGTCTTCATGCTTCCGCGCGCCGGTGATGAAGGAACCCGTCCACCGCCGCGCGTGCGGTGTGCACGAGTGTGAGAACGCGATTGACACGCGACGAAACGGAGGAGGTGGTGTTGCGAATCGCGGTGTCGACACGCTCCGTTCGATCACTAACCCGCGCGGTGACTTCCCTCACATCGCCGAGGATGGCATCCGCACGCGTCATCAGTGCGTTCGCGCGCGCCGCGAGCGGCGCAATCTGCCGCGCTTCGATCTCGCGTACGGTCTGCATGGTCTGCGTGTACAGGCGATACGCCATCATGCCGACACCGATGAGCACGAGCGCCTCGAGCACGCTTACCGCAGCCATGATGCCAAGCAGCAGGTTCGTGGTGTCCAGATTCCCTGCATTCATACGGCCGCCCCTGTCAGTGAGACGTGCCAGGCGTCGAATAAGACGACTGCGCCCGCGCCGCGTTGAACTCGTTCACCACGCGGATACCATCGTTGGCCATTTCCCCGAGCTTCTCGACCGTCTTCTGGAAGCGCACGAATTCACGGCGCAGATCGTCTACTGCGGGTTCAAGCCGATCGCGCACGTGCTTGCCGGCGTGCGTAAAGAAGAGGTAACTGGCGGCCGCACCGATCGCCGCGCCAAGGATTGCCCCTGCCGTTATCACTCGAGAATCGCTCACACGCCCTCCTTCGTTTGGCCCAACGGACTATCGCTTCCAAAACAGGTGCCACGCCGACGCGCGCTCCGCTGCAGACGCGCACCTATCGCGCGTTGGCCACCTGCAACGCGGTTCGATCGAGAAACAACGTCAAGGCCACGCCGTCCCACCGGTCCTTGTCCGGACTGTTGAGCGCTTCCACTCCCAGACCGATGAATCCTGCGTTCTGTGGCGGGACGTCGTATTTGCCCAGAATGTATTCGCGCACGATTCCGGCGCGTCTGCGCGATACACGGAACCGATCGGCAACCGTCGGCCCCGGCGCATAGCCTTCGACGACCACCGGGTTCGCCGGGAGATACTTGAGGTAGGTCGCCATCGCGGAGTCGATCCGGGCGCGGCCGCTTGCCGAAAGGACCTCGGTCCCGTCAGCTCCCGGCTCGAACAGCACTGAGGACTTCAGCCAGATGCGCATGGCCTTGCGTTTACCGTTTTCAAGCACACCTGTTCTGTATTCCACCGGCGAAATCGCGTTGAGATCATAGTAGCCGCGCTTGTTGAAGAAGCCGCGCAACAGAAAGTTGTGCTTCATCGCTTCCATGTTGTCGGCAAGATCCGCCGTCGCTTCGCGAGCCTGGCCGATGGTGGTGCGCATGTCGGCGAGCAGACCCTGCGCGGGGCCATCTTTGGATCGGACGTCGACGATCGCGCGGCGCGCTTCGTCGGACACCTCGTGGAGATTCGTCATCACGGTCTGCGCCTGATCGGCTAGGTCGTGGAACTGGCGATACAGCGTGTCGTCGTTCACGAGCTTGCCAATAGTCCCTTGACCACCGTTGATCTTGGCCACGAGCTCTCTGGTGTCGCTCGAGATCACGTTGCCGTTTTTCGCGATCGCCTCCAGGTCGGGACGAATCTGGTCGAGCAGCGCGTGCGCGTCCTCAGCGGTTCCGGCAACCTCCTTGACCGCCGTCTCCGCATCGCCGCGAAGCGCGTTGACCGTGTCGCCAATCATCATCATCGTGTCGTTGGCCTGCTGGAGCAGGTCGCTGATCTCGAAGGGATCGCGCCCGGGAATGGTGCCGCCCTCGGCGACGCGCGGCGCCCGGTCGGTGCCGACGCCGATGTTGACGAACACGCCGCCGACCAGCCCTTCGGTCTGCGGCACGGCGACCGAATCCGTGCGGATGATCGGGTGGAGCTTCTCGCGCACCTCCATCTTCACCTTGAACTTCTGCGAGGGCGTACTCGGAATCAGGATGTCGGTCACCTCGCCCGCATCCGCGCCGGCGACGCGAACGGGTGCACCCGGCTCGAGCTCGCCAAGCCGCGAGAACTCCGTGTACACGGTGAAGCGACGCTCGAAGAGCATCCGCCGTTCGCCAATCATGAACAGCGCCACCGCGAACATCAGCAGGCCGATCACGACAAACGCGCCGGCGCCGATCGCCTTGGGTGAAATCATGGTTACCCGGCTCCCTCCGAATGCATGAAGGCTCGAACAATCTCGTCCTCGCTCTTATCGAGCTCCTCCGCGGTGCCGCGCGCAATCACACGCCCATCGTGCAGCACCGCCAGCGTGTCGCCGATGTGGCGCGCGCTCGGGATGTTGTGCGTGACGACGACGATCGTCGTGCCCTTCTTCTTGAGATCGACAAGCAGCTGATCGATTTCGTTGGCCGTAATCGGATCGAGACCTGCAGTCGGCTCGTCGACCAGGAGGATGCCGGGGTCGAGCGCCATCGCACGGGCCAGACCCGCCCGTTTGCGCATCCCCCCGGAGAGCTCCGCCGGCATTTTTCCGTAGTCCTCGGCGAGGCCGACATCGGCCAGCCTGGCGCGCGCGACCTCGCGAATCTTCGAGTCTGGCCAGTCGGTGTGGCGGCGAAGCGGAAACGCGACGTTCTCGCCGACGGTGATCGAATCGAAGAGCGCCGCGCTCTGGAACAGGAAGCCCATCGACCGGCGCACCTCGGATAGCTCGCGTCCGCTGAGCGCGGCCACGTCCTTTCCGCGAACGAAGACGTGGCCCTGGTCCGGCCGCAGCAGGCCGATGATGTGCTTCAGTGTGACGCTCTTTCCGGTCCCGCTGCGCCCCAGCAGGCAGAACGCGGAGCCGTCCTCGACATCGAGCGTGACGTCGTCGAGCACCCTGTGGTTGTCGAACGACTTGGTCAGGTGCTCCAGCTTGATGGCTTGCGCACCGGAGCCTTGGCGGAGGTGTGCGTCGCTCATGCGCGCACCGGGAAAACCAGGAAGATCAATTTCACGAGCACGACGTTGACCAGAATGATGCAGACGGACGACAGCACCACGCTGCTGGTCGACGTCCGACCGACACCTTCAGTGCCCTGCGTGGTGGTGAAACCGAGATACGACGAAACGGTGCCGATGATGAAGCCAAAGACCGCAGTCTTCAGCGTCGCGGGCATGAAGTCGCTGAACTGAACGATCGAGAACGCGCGGTGGAAATACAGCTGCGCGGACATACCGCTCGTCGAGGCCTCGGCAAGATAGCCGCCGAAGATGCCGCAGAAATCGATGATCGACGTCAGCAACGGCATGGCGATGACGCACGCGGCGATGCGTGTGACGGCGAGGAACTTGAACGCGTCAATCGCCACGGCTTCGAGCGCGTCGATCTGCTCGGTGACCCTCATCGCACCGAGCTCGGCGCCGATACCTGCGCCCACACGGCCGGCCACGAGAAGCCCTGCGACAAGCGGGCCGGTTTCCCGGATGAGCGCGATCGCGAGCACCGTCGGAATCATCGCTTCCGCTCCGAAGCGCTCGAGCGACGCTCGCGTGTGCATCGACAGCACGACGCCGATGGCAACGCCGGAAAGCACGATCAGCGGCAGCGACCGCCACCCAATCTCGTAGACGTGCCGCCACGTTTCCTTGAACTCGTACGGCGGAAGGACGGCTTGGTAGAGCGCGCGGGCACCGAACAGCGCAACATCGCCGACCCAGGCGAGCAGCGCGAGTATGAGTACGCCAAGGCGCTCGAACACGCCCGGCCATTTTGCAACTGTCGGGCCGGGTTAACCGGCTGTTGGCGTTGACGAGGCGGCTGCCGCGCGCTGTGCCGCGCGCTGATCCTTAATGTCGTGCTTCTTCATCTTGCTGTAGAGCGTCGGCCGGTAAAGCCCGAGGATTTGCGCGGCCTCCTGCTTATTCCAGTTCGTCCGCTGCAGAGTCTGGACAATGGCCATCTTCTCGATCTCAGCGAGCGTGCGATGGGGCGGAACTGTGAACTCCTGTGAGGGACTTCCCTCTTCGCGAATGGTCTCCGGCAGATCGTTGGGCTGAATCTCCCCCGTCTTGCACACCAGCACGGCGCGCTCGATCGCGTTTTCCAACTCGCGCACGTTGCCCGCCCACCGATTGCGGATGAGCAGGTGATAGGCCGCCGGCGAGATCGACTTCACGTTCTTCTGGTAGCGCTGATTGAACTTCGAAAGGAAGTGGTTGCAGAGGAGCGGGATGTCTTCGCTGCGCTCACGCACCGGCGGCACGCGAAGCGTAATCGTGTTGATGCGGAAATACAGATCCTCCCGCAGCTTTCCTTCGCGGAGCGCGGTGTCGAGATCGATGTTGGTCGCGCAGATGAGACGGAAATCGACGTGCACGAGCCGGTCGCTGCCTATCGGCCGATATTCGCGCTCCTGCAGCACGCGAAGCAGCTTGGTCTGGAGATACGGCGGCATTTCCCCAATCTCGTCGAGCAGCAATGAACCGCCCTCCGCCATCTCGAACAGGCCAACCTTGTCCGTGTTCGCGCCCGTGAACGCGCCTTTCTTGTAGCCGAAGAGCTCGCTCTCGATCAGGTCCTTCGGAATTGCCGCGCAATTGATCTTGATGAACGGCCCCTTCACGCGGTTGGAGTTGTAGTGAATCGCGTTGGCGATCAACTCCTTGCCGGTGCCGTTTTCGCCCTGGATGAGGATGTTCGCGTCGCTGGCCGCCACGCTCTCCACCAGCTCGAACAGCTCCTTCATCTTCTTGCTCTGGCCGACGATGTTCGCGAAGCTGTACTGTCCGCGAATCTGGTCCTTGAGCTGCTGGTGCTCGGCGCGTTCCTGCGTGCGATCGATGGCGCGTCCGAGGATATTCATGAGCCCTTCCTGGCTCACTGGCTTCTCGAGGAAAAAAAAGGCGCCTGCCTGCCCCGCTTCGACCGCGCGAGCGATCGTCCCCTGGCCGCTGATGACGATGACTTCCGGCGAGGGATCGATTTCCTTGAGCCGCCGCAGCAGTTGGACGCCATCGATGTCCGGCAGCATCAGGTCGGTGACGACGACGTCAGGACGCCACTGCTTGAAGACTTCCTCACCGCGCGTGCCGATGAGCGCCGTGCGGACTTCATACCCCTCCGCCTCGACGACCATCTTCAGCCATTCGGTCATCGACGGCTCGTCGTCAATTGCCAGAACGCGTTTGCGGCGCTTGCTGTTGGTCGAAGGTTGACTTGCCATACGTCACGCGGCCTCGGTTCGGGGGCAGCTTCGGGGCGTTGCCCCGTCCGCAAATACTACACAGATCACGGCGCCGCAATCAAACCTTACAGGCTGTAAGAAATTCATACAGATGAGCTGGTCTCAAACCGCTGTCCTATAATTCCGCGCATGTCACGACCGGCGGGCAGTGCGCAGTCGGCAGTAAGCAGCTCGGACCAGTCGAAAACGGAAGAGGTCTGCACGACCAAGGCAACCGCCTGCGGATGGTGAATGCAGCGACTCTCTTCCCGCATTCGAACCGACAATCCGGAGTTCAAGGCTAACCACGACAAGATGAGGGGGCTCGTCGCGGAACTTCGCGAGCGGGTCGCTCGAGCGCGCGAAGGCGGCGGGCCTCGATATCTGCAACGCCATCGCGAACAGGGCAAGCTACCCGTGCGCGAGCGGATCGATGGCCTTCTCGACGATGGGTCGCCGTTCCTCGAGCTGTCACCGCTGGCGGCGTGGGAGATGTACGACGGCGATGCGCCGGGGGCCGGCCTCGTCACCGGCATCGGCCGCGTTTCCCGCCGCGAGGTGCTCGTCGTCGCCAACGACGCGACGGTCAAAGGCGGCACCTACTATCCGGTGACGGTGAAGAAGCACGTGCGCGCGCAGCAGATCGCGCTGGAGAACCGTCTGCCGTGCGTGTACCTGGTTGATTCGGGAGGCGCGTTTCTGCCGCTGCAGGCGGAGGTCTTCCCGGACAAGGAGCACTTCGGGCGCATCTTCTTCAACCAGGCGCGTATGTCGGCGGAGTCCATTCCCCAGATCGCGGTGGTGATGGGTTCGTGCACCGCCGGCGGCGCCTACGTACCTGCGATGTCCGACGAAACAATCATCGTCAAAGGGACGGGAACGATCTTTCTGGGGGGGCCTCCGCTCGTCAAAGCCGCGACCGGCGAAGACGTCACGGCCGAGGAACTTGGCGGCGCGGACGTTCACACGCGGCTGTCTGGCGTTGCCGATTATCTCGCGGAGGACGATCGACATGCGCTGCAGATTGCGCGCACGATCGTCACAACGCTGAACACCCGGAAAACGCTCCCCGCGGACATGGCGGAAGTCGAAGAACCTGCCTACGACCCGCAGGAGCTTTACGGCGTCGTCAGCGCAGACGTGCGCAAGCCGTACGACGTTCGCGAGGTCATCGCGCGAATGGTCGATGGCTCGCGCTTCGATGAATTCAAGGAGCGCTATGCGCCAACGGTCGTCACCGGTTTCGCACGGCTGCACGGATTCCTCATCGGAATCATCGCGAACAACGGAGTGCTGTTTTCCGAGTCCGCCCTCAAAGCGACGCATTTCATCGAGCTGTGCAACCTGCGCGGCATTCCGCTCGTGTTCCTGCAGAACATCACCGGCTTCATGGTCGGCAAGCAGTACGAACGCGGTGGCATCGCAAAGGATGGAGCCAAGATGGTGCACGCCGTGGCGAATTCGGTCGTCCCGAAATTCACCATCATCATCGGCGGCTCGTTCGGCGCGGGCAACTACGGGATGTGCGGACGCGCGTACGAGCCGCGCTTTCTCTGGATGTGGCCCAACGGCCGGATCTCCGTCATGGGCGGTGAACAGGCGGCCGGCGTGCTGACGACCGTCAAGCGCGAGCAGCTCGCGCGCGACAGCAAGGCGCTGTCCCCGGAAGAGGAACAGGAGATCCGCCAGCCGATCCTCGACAAGTACGAGCTCGAAGGGTCTCCCTACTATTCGACGGCTCGACTGTGGGACGATGGCATTCTCGATCCTGCGGAGACACGCAACGTCCTCGCGCTCGCGCTGTCTGCCAGCTTCAACGCGCCGATCCCGCCGGCGAAGTTCGGCGTCTTCCGGATGTAAATGCAACCACGAAGGCCTTCGGCGCGCACGAAGCGCGCGAAGTGAAATATTCTTTGGGCTCCGTGAGCTTCGTGTCTGCCGCGTTAGCGGCCTTCGTGATTAAACGTGACATTTGAAACGCTGCTGACCCGCCGAGACGGTTTCGTCGAGTACCTCACGCTCAACCGTCCCGAGGTGCGCAACGCATTCAACGAGCAGATGATTGCGGAGCTGACGGCGTGGGCGGCCGCCATCAATGCGGACGATGACGTGCGGGTCGCGGTGCTGGCGGGCGCGGGCAAAGTGTTCTCGGCGGGCGCGGACATCGCGTGGATGGCCAACGCGCTCACCTACACGCATGACGAGAACGTGCGCGATGCCAACGCCGCGGCGCGGATGTTCGCCGCGCTCGACACGCTGCCGATTCCGCTCATCGGCCGCGTACATGGCGCGGCGCTTGGCGGTGGCGCCGGCCTCTCCGCGGTGTGTGATGTCGTGGTCGCGGACATCGATGCCGTCTTCGGATTCTCGGAGGTGAAGCTCGGTATCCTTCCGGCTGTGATTTCGCCCTACGCGCTCGCGAAAATCGGCCGGTCGGCGGCACGCGAGTTGTTCCTGACGGGCATGCGGTTCAGCGCGGCCAGAGCCAGGGAGATCGACCTGGTGCACGCGGTCGTCCCCGCCACTGAGCTCGATACGATCGTCGAGATGTACGTGAACGAGTTCCTCAATGCGGCGCCTGACGCCATCTCGACGGCCAAGGCGCTGATTCCGCGCGTCTGGGCGCGCGGCGCGTTCGACGCGGCGGGACTGACCGCCGAAGCGATCGCCGCGCGGCGCGTCTCGAAGGAAGGCCAGGAAGGGCTGCGCGCCTTCCTCGAGAAGCGGAAGGCATCGTGGGACGCGTCACGCAAATCCTGATCGCCAACCGCGGCGAGGTTGCCGTCCGCATCATCCGTGCATGCCGCGAGCTGGGCATTCCATCGGTCGCGGTTTTTTCGGACGCTGACGCGAGGGCGCCGCACGTGTTGCTGGCCGATCGCGCGGTGCGAATAGGGCCGGCGTCTCCCGCGGAAAGCTATCTCTCGATTGCCACAATCCTGAACGCTGCGCGTGAAAGCGGCGCGGACGCCATTCACCCCGGCTATGGATTTCTGTCCGAGAACGCGGCGTTTGCCGCGGCGTGCGCCGAGGCCGGCATCACGTTCATCGGGCCGCCGGCTGCCGTCATCGATCGTCTTGGGTCGAAGATCGGTGCCCGCCTCATCGCGAACAAGGCCGGCGTGCCACTGGTGCCGGGGGACACGCCGGCGGATCAGTCAAACGAGTCCATCGCCGCATCCGCCCGCAAAGTCGGCTTTCCAGCGCTGCTGAAACCTGCAGCCGGCGGGGGTGGCATCGGGATGAAGACCATCCGCGAAGAGCGGACGCTCGCCGCCGGGATCGATCAGGCACGCCGCGAGGCCACGTCCGCATTCGGCGACGGGACGCTGTACGTCGAGCGCCTGATCGAGCGTCCGCGGCACGTCGAAATTCAGGTGCTTGCCGACGACCACGGACACGTCATTCACCTCTTCGAGCGCGAATGCTCTCTTCAGCGCCGGCATCAGAAGGTTGTCGAGGAAACACCGTCAACGGCTCTGACAGCGCAGCTTCGCCGGCGGATGGGCGAAGCGGCGGTCGCGCTCGCGCGAGCGGCAGACTACCGGAATGCCGGCACCGTGGAATTCCTGCTCGAGGGCGCCGGCGACAGCGCGTCATTCTACTTTCTCGAGGTGAACACGCGCCTGCAGGTCGAGCATCCGATCACCGAGCGCGTGACCGGCGTCGACCTCGTGCACGCGCAGATCGGAATCGCGCGCGGCGAGGCGCTGCCATGGACGCAGCAGACGCTCGCCCAGCGTGGGCATGCCATCGAAGCTCGCGTCTACGCCGAGGATCCATCGCGGGAGGATTTACCGCAGGCGGGCCGGCTGCTGCTCTATCGCGAACCGTCGATGCCCGGCATCCGCATCGACTCCGGCGTGACCGAAGGCGGCGACGTCAGCGTCCACTACGATCCGCTGGTCGCGAAGCTGATCGCGGATGGACCGACACGCGAGGTGGCGAGGCGACGTGCTGTCGAAGCGCTGCGCAATTATCCGATTCTCGGCATCCGCACGAACGTGGCGTTCCTGATCGAGCTTCTCGAGCATCCGCGCTTTGTTGCCGGCGACATCGACACATGGTTCCTTGATTCGGAAGGCAAGCAACTTCGTGAGCGCAGCGTCTCGGCGATTCCGCCGGAAGCGCTCGAGGTCGCTCGCGCGGTCGCTCAGTCGCAGGCAGACCCGACTCTGCGAACCGCCGGAGGCGCGAAGGCGGATCCATGGGACACGTTGCGAGGCTACCGTGGTTGACGCGCTCGGCAACGGGCAGTACCGCGTCAACGGACGGCTCGCGTACGGTGCGCGCGAACGCGGCAGGACGTGGGTTTTCATCGATGGACACACCTATATCGTGGACGCTGAGGAGCGCGATGCCGGCGTCCATGCGACAGACGATCAGGTCGCGCTCTCGGCGCCGATGCCCGCGACCGTGATCTCCGTGAATGTCACCCCGGGCCAGGAGATCGCCGCCGGCGACCTGCTCGTGCTCCTCGAGGCGATGAAAATGGAGGTGCCGATCAAAGCGCCGCGAAACGGACGGGTGAAATCGATCGCGTGCCGCGAGGGCGATCTCGTGCAGCCTGGCACACAGCTGATCGAATTGGAGCAGGCCTGACCGTACAATGAGCCCTCCCATGGAGCACGAGCTCGCAGTCCTCTTAACGGAGCTGATCGAAAAAGTGGGACTCCTTCGCCGCGATCTGAAACAGAAGGGCGACCTCGAGAAGTACGAAGCGCGGCTTGCGCGCATCGACCAGAAGTTCTCGGCCTTTGCCGAAAAGGTCGCCCAGAGCGACCCCGAATTCGCCAAGGCGCTTCGGACGGCATGGCAGATGCCCGCGCGCAGCCTGGCCTTTCGTAACGCGGAGCACCTGAAGAAAGACGAGTAACCACGAAGGCCATTCGGCTGACACGAAGCACGCGAAGGCAATTTGGTTTCTTTCGTGTGCTCCGTGGCCGTGCGCGCAGCGCGCCTTCGTGGTTTTCAGCGGTCCCACGCGCCTGCTGCCCAGTCCAGAAATTTCTTCTCCGGCCAATAGTTGACGATCTTCGCCTGTGGAATGCCCGCGAGCTTCGCGTGCGCAATCGCAATGTCGGCGAAATCGAGCTCGGGATGAGAGTGCGCGTCGCTGTCCAGCGCAAAGATGCACCCCTGCTCGAGCGCCTGCGCCGCGAGCTCATACGGCACGTCCTGGCGCGCCCAGGAACCGTCGATCTCGATCGCCACCTGCCGGCGCGCGGCCACCTCGAAGACTCTGCTCCAGTCCGCGAGCACACCCAGCCTCATGTTGAATACACGTCCCTGCGGGTGGCCGAGAATGGCGACCCCGCGCTGCGACACGGCAGCCACCATCCGCCCGGTCTGATCGATCGACTTGCGCAGCGCCGAATGCGGCGAGGCGACGACGAACTCGAAGCGGCGCATCTCGTGGGGCTCCATGTCAACGGTCCCGTCGGATCGGATGTTCGCCTCGATCCCCTTGAACATCCTGAACCGGCCGCCGTACTTGCGGTTGAGCGCGTCGACTTCGGCGTGCTGCTCCACGGCCCGCTCCATGCTCATTCCCCCCGCGATGCTCAGGCCGTAGGAGTGATCCGTGATGCCGGCGCACGACCATCCGCGTTCGAGACAGGCGTTGACGATCGACTCCAGCGTCTCGGCGCCGTCGCTGTAAATCGAGTGCATCTGGAAATCGCCGCGATACTTCCCACGCGCCGGCGCCCCTTTTCGAGAGACGATCTGTTTCACCGCCGCGCGGCTCAGGTAATGCCGGCGCAGGTTGTGCAGCCGCGCAATCTCCTGCTCCTTCCCCGCTTCCCGCACCGCTCGCTCGACAAACGCACAGCGGCCGTCGAGGATCAGCTCGCGCGCGATGCGGTCGGTCGTCGGGCCGATCCCGGAGATCGATTTGAAGGTGTTCGAGGTGACCAGCGGCGTGATGTCGCGATCGATCCGGAGCACGGCCTTCGCGGCGCGCTTGTAGCCCCAGGCACGCTGACTGTCGCCCGCAATGGCGGCCATGTCGTATAGACAGCTCGCAAGCTCCAGGTTCACATCCCGCATGGACTCATCGTTGATATACCATTTCGTCCGATGCCCATGGCACAACCGCGAAGGCCTGCGGCAATCACGAAGCGCACGACGTTTCTTTCATCGTGTGCTTCGTGGCTGCCAACGGCCTTCGTGGTTGTTGCGGCCGCCGCCACGGCCACCGCGCAAAATCAATCGCCGGAAGGATTCAGCGTCGATTATCTCGATCGCCGCGCCGATGCCTGCACCGACTTCTATCAGTTCGCCTGCGGGAACTGGCTCGCCACCAATCCGCTGCCGGCCGACAGGTCTCGCTACAGCCGGCTCAATGAGCTCGCCGATCGAAACGTCCGCATCGTCCGAACGATTCTGGAAGACGCCGCGTTCAACAAGTCGCGGCGCTCGTCGGACGAGCAGAAGATCGGCGATGCATATGCGGCGTGCATTGACCAGGAAACGATCGAAGCAAAGGGCGCTCGGCCCATCCAGCCGCTGCTCCGCGAGATCGACGCAGTCAAGACCCGGGAGCAGCTGATCAGGCTGGCGGCACGCTTCAGCCATGACGGCTTCCCCTCGTTCATCACGCTTGGATCGGCGCCCGATCCTCACGACTCGACGCGATTCATCGCAACCATCGGTCAGGGCGCGATGGGGCTGCCCGACCGCGACCTCTATCTCAAAGACGACGACCGCTCGAAGGCGCTGCGCAGGGAATATCAAGCGCACGTGCAGCGGATGTTCGAACTGCTCGCGCTTGCCTCGCCGAAGCCGCGGAGCGGCGAAGGCCGGGACGCGCCTGCCCGTCTCGCGCAGCGTGTCATGGATGTCGAAACAGCCATCGCCCGCGCGACGATGGACCGGGTGGAGTTCCGAGATCCGCGCCGCCGCGACAACCCGGCGACGGTCACGCAGCTGGCGCAGATCGCGCCGAACATCGACTTCAGGATCTATCTGCGCGGCACTGGTGCGCCGGCGAACCTTCTGAACTCAGTGAACCACCTGAACCTCCTGAACCCGACGTACCTGCGCGACGTCAGCGCCGCGCTCGAGACGATTCCGCTCGCCTCGTGGAAGGCCTACATGACGTGGCGTGCGATCGATGCGTTCGCGCCGCTCCTCTCCTCCCGTTTCGAGCAGGAGGAGTTTCATTTCTATGGCGAGATCTTGAGTGGTCAGAAGGAGATGCGGCCGCGCTGGATGCGTTGCAGCGATGCCGTGGCGGGCCAGCCTGGCGCCGATGCGCTCGGCGAACTGGTCGGCAAGATTTTCATTCAGCAGCGCTTCGGTCCGGACGCCAGGGCGCGGATGGACGAATTGATCACGGCGCTGCAGCACACATTGCGCCAGACGCTGAGCAGCGTCGATTGGATGAGCGCCGACACGCGGGCGCGCGCGCTCGCCAAGCTCGAAGCGTTGAACCGCAAGATTGGCGGACCCGACAAATGGCGCGATTTCAGCGCGGTCACGATCACGCGCGATGATTACGCCGGCAACTCCCAGCGCATCTCCATCGACGACACGCAGCGCCAGCTTCGCTGGATCGGCCAGCCAGTGGACCGCACCCTGTGGCTGGTGACGCCGCAGACCGTCAACGCCTTCTATGCGCCGCCGCTCAACGAAGTGACGTTCCCCGCAGGCATCCTCCAGCCGCCCATCTTCGATGCGACGAAGGATCCTGCCGTCAACTTCGGCGCCGCCGGCGCCATGATCGGCCACGAGATGACGCACGGATTCGACGACAGCGGCCGCAGGTTCGACCCGAAGGGCAACCTGATGGACTGGTGGACGCCGCGCGATGACGCGGCGTTCCGCGAACGCGCGTCGTGCGTCGCGTCGCAATACAGCGCGTTCGAATCGATCCCTGGAGCGAAGCTGAACGGGAGCCTGACGCTTGGGGAAAACGTCGCCGACAACGGCGGCGTTCGCATCGCCTATTACGCGCTGATGGAGCTGCTTTCGACGAAAGGTCCGCAGCCGGCCATCGATGGCTTCACGCCCGATCAACGCTTCTTTATTTCGTACGCCCAGGTCTGGTGCGAGAACGCCTCCGATCAGGACTTCCGCCGTCGAGCGCAGGAAGACGTGCACGCGTCCGGCCGCTGGCGCGCCAATGGCGTCCTGCAGAACATGCCGGAGTTCCGGAAGGCGTTTGGCTGCAACGATGGAACGCCGATGGCCCCGGCTAACGCGTGTCGGGTCTGGTAGGTTCGAGGGTCCGGAGGTTCGACGGTTCGGCGGTTCGAGTCTTCTCGACATGCCGCGCCATCGGCTCGAGGTATTCCCAAATCGTGTCCGCGATATAGCGTGCTCCCGCGGCATTCGGGTGCACGCCGTCATCCGAGATGAGATCCGGATTGCCGAGCACGCCGTTCATGAGAAACGGCACGAGCGGCACGTCGTACTTCGCGGCAAGCTCCTCATACATCCTGTGAAACTCGATGGTGTACTGCCAGCCGTTGAACGGCAGCGCCTCCATCGCGCAGAGAAGGACCTGCGTGTTCTGCTGCTGGAATGCCGTGATGATCTTCTCGAGGTTCGCCTTGATCTGCGGCACGGGCATTCCGCGAAGGCCGTCGTTGACGCCGAGCTCGACGATGGCGATTTGCGGCTTCAGCGCCAGCGCGCGGTCGAGCCTTCGCAGCGCGCCTGTCGTGGTGTCGCCCGACACACCCTGATTGACGATGGTGAACGGCAACCCGGAGGCCTTCAGTTTCTTCTGAACAATCGCCGGGTACGCGTCTTTTTCCGGGAGCTTGTGGCCGGAAGTCAGGCTGTCGCCAAAGGCGACGATGACACGCGGCGACGCTGATTCCGCTGCCTCAGCAGGAAGAGCCGCAATCAGCCCGAGAAGCACGAAAGCACTGACCACGTCTCATCTTAATCCTTCGGTCCAGCGACGTGCATCGTCAGGTAACGCTCGTAGCCCATTTCCTTGATCTGATGGACCTGAGCTTCGAGCCAGTCGACGTGTTCTTCTTCATCCTGAAGCAGCTTCGTGAAGAGCTGGCGTGATGTGTCGTCGCCCGCATCGCGCGCCGCGACGATGGCGCTGTTGTACATTTTGACGGCGTTGACTTCGAGGGCGAGATCGGCCTCGAGCTGCTCCTTCACGTTGCTCCCGACGTTCAAATCGAGATACGCCATCTTCGGCGTCGCATCGAGAAACAGAATGCGCTCGATCAACTCCTCGGCATGCTTCATCTCGTCGATGGACTGCTTCTTGATGTAATCGCCGAGGCCGTGGTACCCCCAGTTGTGGCACATCTCGGCATGCAGAAAGTACTGATTGATTGCCGTCAGCTCCTCGCGAAGCGCTTCGTTGAGATGGTCGATGACCTTCGAGTTGCCGCGCATGTCGTCGTATCCTCCGAACAGGAATCATAGTCTGGTCTACAGAGGAGCTTCCATGGAGATGCCGTATCGCCCGCTGGGCACGTCAGCAGTTCTCGTATCCGCGCTCGGCGTGGGCGGATATCACATCGCGATGGCGGGGTCTGAGCGTGAGGGCATCCGGATCGTGCATGCGGCCATCGACGCGGGTGTCACGTTCATGGACAACGCATGGGAATATCACGACGGCAGGTCCGAGCGCATCATGGGCAAAGCGCTCGCGGACCGGCGTGACCGCGTTTTCCTGATGACGAAGGTGTGCACGCACGGCCGCGACAAGCGCGAGGCCATGCGCCAGCTCGAACAGTCGCTGCGGCGCCTCAAGACCGACTACCTCGATCTCTGGCAGATTCACGAATGCGTCTACTACAACGACCCCGAGCGCCACTTCATGCGCGGCGGTGTCGTCGAAGCGCTCGATCAGGCCAAGCGCCAGGGAAAGGTTCGCTTCGTCGGCTTCACGGGACACAAGGACCCGCGCATCCACCTCGAGATGCTCGCGCACGATTACCCGTTCGATACCTGTCAGCTGCCGCTCAACTGCTTCGACAGTTCGTTCCAAGAGCGGTCGTTCGAGCGCGAGGTGCTGCCCGAGCTCCTGCACCGCGGTATTTCGCCAATCGGCATGAAGAGCCTCGGCGGCGATGGGCGGCAGGTGCAGCGGAAGGTCATCACCGCAGCCGAAGGATTGCGCTATGCGATGAGCCTGCCCGTGATGACGACGGTCAGCGGCATGGATTCGATGAAGGTGCTGCGCCAGAACCTGAAGGTGGCGCTCGGATTCAAGCGAATGTCGCCACGTCAGATGGAAACGCTCCGGTCGCGCGTGCGCGAGGAGGCCGAAGACGGGCGCTTCGAGCTGTACAAGACGAGTGCGAAGCACGAAGGGCCCGAAGGCCGCAAGCAGCACGGTTTTCCGGACGATGAAGAATTGAGCGCGTAGCTCACGCGCACGCGACGGACCGCCTTGCGGTGCGAAACTGTCGCCGGAAGTAAGCGGGAGGTGCGGGCATCGAGATCGATGTGACCTCGTCGCTCGACGGGCTGCGCGAGGCGGGTCGTTTCGCGAAGGCCGCGTTTGATCGCGGCCGGAGCGAGACGACCCGCCTCGCGTGGCCCGTCGTGGGTAGTTCGTGGTGTTGGTCGGGCTACCTTAAGGCGTAATGCACAAACCGGACTCCTTGTTCCGTCCCGGTGCCCTCCTTGACCACGACCGCTGGCGCATTCAACGGCGATTCGAGCAGCGCCGTGTTCGGCTCGCCCGCGCTCTTCGGTGAGGTCGTCAGGTACAGGTCGTGGACGAGGCCTTCGCGGAGCAACTGACGCGCGGTCCTGCGCCCGCCGATCGCCGACACCGTCTCGATACCGCGTGCCTTCAGTTCGCGGAGCGCCGTGCGCATCGAGAGTGGCTGGCCGCCGTCGATGACGGCAATCCAGGGACGCGTCGCCACCTGCAGCCGCAGCGAAGTGGCCGCATCCGAAGTCGTCACCAGAAACACCGGCAGCTCCGGCTCCTGGAACATCAAGGCAGTCTCGAAGTGCATTGAGCTCCGGCTGATGACGACGACTTGCGCGGGGTGGCGAGCATGTCCGCGCTCGAGCCGCAGCTTCACCAGCTCCGGATGCCAGACGGAGAACACCATCTCCTCGCTCCGGGCGGTCGTCGCGCCCGCAAGCACCGCATCAGCGTCCACGCGCGACAGCCCTTCGTAGATCAAGTGCTTATCGGTGTCGCCACCGCCGAGCGTGGACGGATCGTCCGCGCCCGTGTTGCCGTCCCGCGACTCGACGAACACGAGATTGGTGACGGGAATGTCCACTTTGCGCGACGCTCGATAGAAATCACCGTCGAATAACGCGCGAGACCATGCGTTTCCGATGGCATGGAAATGGCCAAGCTGAAGATCGACCGTGATTGTCCGGTAGGGTGGGAGCACGGCGGCCGTTGCGGCACGTTCGCGCGCACGGCAGTATTCGTTGAAGCGCAGCGTCATTGTGCAACGGCAGGTGCGTATGTCACAGGCGTACAATCACATCATGAAGAACATTTTGTTTACGGTTGTGCTCACGATGGCCGCTCCGGCCGCTTTTGCGCAGGACAGCTCACAGGTGCAGAAGCTGTTCGAGGCCGGACAGTATCAGCGTGTCGTGGACTCGGCTCAGCCCGGCGGAGACCCGGCGGTGCTGTACACCGCCGCGCAGAGCCACCAGAAGCTTGGCGAAAACGACCAGGCGATTGAAACGTATGGCGCGCTCGCGTCGCGCGACGAGAGCGACATCTGGCATTTCATCGGTCTGTCCGGTCAGCAGTTGGTGCAGGACGACGCCGAGGGGGCGCTCGCATCAGCGCGTCATGCCGTTGAAATGGATGGCGGAATGGCGGAGGCCCATTATCAACTCGGCCTCGTCCTCGCCAAACGCCAGGAATGGGCGCCGGCGGCGGCGGAGTTCGACCGGGTCACCGAAATCAATCCGTCGAACGCATACGCGCACTATTACGGCGGCTTGATGCAGTACCGGGCGAACCGGCCGGATCGCATGGCGAACCACTTCGAGCAGTTCCTCAAGCTGGCGCCCGACGCCCCGGAACGCCCCGAGGTGACACAGATCATGCGGACCGTCCGGGGACGCTAGCCTCGCGCTCACGAACCACGGAGGCACGAAGAACACGGAGACTCTTGAAAGCATTCGCTCCGTGGCCTCCGTGTCTCCGTGGTTCGTACCTAAAAAGCCTGACCGATTCCGACGATCCACTGTCCGGTATGCGGTCCGATGCCCCAGGTTGTCCGGCCATAGTCCGCGCGCAGCAGCGCGAAGGGGGTGGACAGCCGTACACCAAATCCGACTGACCCCGTCAAGTTGTTCAACCTCAGATCTCGCGGCTGCCTGTAGATGTTGCCTGCGTCGATGAAGGCAACGCCCCCAAGCCATTTGTAGATCGGCACGCGCGCTTCCTGGTTGAGAACGAGCATTGCCTGGCCGCCTGCGGGGTCGCCGAAGAAGTCGCGTGGTCCGAGGCTGTTTTCGTCCACACCTCTCACCGTCCGCGATCCACCGGCAAAGAACCGTTCGGACGAAATCAGGTCCTGTCCGCCGAGCGGTGTCACAAGGCCCAGGCGCCCCGCCGACGCAAGTACGATCCGATGCACGTTCTGAAAACGGTACGCCTGGCCGACATATTTGATGAACCGGAATTGTGACCCGAGCCGATCGGGCGCCCACTGCAGGCTCGACGAGAAGAGCGAGCCGCGCGTGGCGTTCAGTGGATCGTCTCGCGTGTCCCAGGCCGCGTTGCCAATGAGGCGGGCCACGTTCACCGTCAGGTCGAACCGCGTTCCGGTGATCGGATCGATCCTGTTGCTGAAGGTGTGATCCCGGTCGAACCGGTATGAGTACGACAGCGTGAGATGATCGCGCGTCCGCACGCGCTGCTCCCACGACACGCCGTTGCGATTGCTCACCGCCGTCGTGCCGGCAAGCGTCTGATGAACGCGCTCGGCTACCAGCGAGGATTCGATCGGCAGCGACATCAGCGTCGGCGCGTTGACCAGGCCACGCGCCGTGTTCTGCTGCCGCTGATACTGAAGCACGCCGCTGAGGCTGACCGCACGTCCGAACACGGTCCTCCGCGTAATGTCGGTCGCCAACCCGGGCGCAAACGTGTGTCCCGTCGGGTCGGAGTCGGGCCGCTCCTCGGCTACCTGGAAGCCATACCGCAGCCGCAGCGCCGGCCACGGCTCGAGCGCCACGCGAATGCGCATCGGCTGCACCGGGTCCGCCGCGCTGATGCGCGGCATCGGTTCGGTACTTACGTCAACGCGGCGGAACAGCCCCGTGTCGAATACACGCGTGCGCGCGCGAAGCAGCTCGGTGGGTTCGAGTGTCGAGCCAACGGTCAGCCGGAGTGCGCGGGTCACGACATCGGGGTCAACGCCGCCGCTGCCAGACACGGCGAGGTCGCCAATGGTCTGCCGGAGACCTTCGGAGATTTCAAACGTCAGATCCACGCGGGGCTCGTCGGAACGAATCGCGGCGTTCGCCGTGACCGCCGCAGAGGCAAACCCCCGGCTTCGGTAGAGCGCCACGATTCGATCGCGCGCGGCATCGATTGCAGCGGGGTCGTATGGGGAGCCCGACGTGGCGTCGAAGGTTCGCCCGATATCTTCCTCGGGCACATTGGTACGGCCTTCGAACGCAATGCTCGCAAGCACGAACTGGGGACCCGGATCGACCGTGATGGTCAGGACGGCGGCCCCGTCGTCGTAAGCCGGCGGCGCAGCCTTGACCGACGCGCGCAGATAGCCGCGCGAACGGAGATAGTCGGTCAGGTACCGTGTCACGGCGCCGGGGTTTGTCAACACCTCCTCGTCGAGATTGCGCGCACCCGCCCGCATCTCGAGATCCTCGGCCAGCCCCGTGTCGCCCGCCTCGACGCGTACGCGCGCCACTGTGCTGCGGTCGGCAGGCTCCGCGTCGATATGAAGCGTCTTGGCGCCGTTCTGCTCGATAACGCGCGCCGAGACCATGGACCGCACGTAGCCGCGCCGCAGCAACTCACTTCTGACGATCTGCGTGGCGTCTTCAACCAGCAGCTCGTCGAGAATCGACATCGCCCATGCCTCCGCGAGCCGCTGCCGCACGTCTCCCCCGACCTCAACACCATTGATCTCGATCGTCGTCTGCGGCCCGGCGTCGATCACATAGGAGAGATTCACGACATCGCCGTTCACCATTCGGCTTGCGTTGACGTGCGCCGCCAAGTGGCCGTTCTGATGGTAGAAGTCTTCCACCCGATCGCGATCGTCCTGCCATTGCCCGAAGTCGAACCTGTCGCGCGGGCCCAGCTTGAGCAGCGCCCGAACGCGCTGTTCGGGGAACACAAGGTCTCCGCTGACGCTGACCTCGGCGACACGTGCTTCGACGCGGCGCTCCGACACGGGTCGCGCCGCCGCCGGCGTGGTTCCACCGCCGAACGACACGTCATGGCGGAACCCGTATGTCGACAAATCGTCATCCCCCAGGACATACCGGAGATTGAGCTGCCGCGCGGGCAGGTATTCCACGATCCACGTCTGCGCTGTCGAATTGCGGAGGCTCTGCGAAAACGTGACGTCCACGTTGCTGCCGAAACTCTTGCCGAACGTGAGCCGCGAGGTCGGGTCGACTTCCGTCGCCGCCGCGCTCGGGTCGAGGCGAGTGGTCGAATCTTCGACGCCTCCAAGCCGCAGCGTGTCCAGACCGACCGCGCGTCCCGCAAAGCCGAGGACCTCGCCGGAGAAATTGCCTATCACCTGTGTGCCGATGAATGACGCATCGGCTGTTCCGAGTTGATCGAGTGTCCGCCCCGTCAGCAGCAGCGCGGTGATATCCGCCTGGCCGAGCCCTTCCGATGTCATGTCAACGGCCGGCGATTCGGCTGCTCCTGTCAGCGCCAGTTCGATGTCGTGACCTCCCGCGCGCGTTGTCAGATGGATGTTCAGCTCCGGCTCGATCGTCGTCGGGCTGACGAAGTCGATCGTGCTCGGCGTGTCGCGCGAGATCGTGTAGACATTGCGGCCGACGAACAGCCGGCCGTCCTCCCGAAGGAGCGCGCGTCCTGACAGAGCAGGTGCCGCCGCCGTGCCAATCACGTTGAGATCCGCGCCGAGCTGCGCCCGCGCATAGTTGTTGTCGACGATCAGGTCCTCGTCGGTTACCAGGCGAATATCGAGCGCGAGCTGTCTGAGAAACGCCTGACTCTCTTCGGGTGCTCCAGCCCCGCTGGCGGCGACGCGGCGTGCTCGCATCGCGGCCAGCAGTCCGCCGACGACGGCGAGCGGCTCACGGTATGCGCCGCGCAGCACGGTGACCGTGCCGGACAACCGGCCACTGGGCGCCGCGGCGTTGCCCTCCGGTGTCGCATCGAGCCGCAGCATCGCGTCGATCTCGCTGCGCAGCCCCACCGGGAACTCGATCGCCATGTCGCTGATGTCGGCCGTCAGGTGGGCATTCAGCCCGGCATCAGGCTCGTACCCGACGCTGCCGCTGCCGGTCAACGCTCCGCCGTTGATGAAGCCATTCAGCTCACGCAACGTCATATCCGTTCGTGTCAGTGCAGCTCGTGCCGTCAGCCCGTTGATGACGATGCGCGGATCCACGAGCCGGACCTCCCCGCCGTCGAGCGCGACGTCGCCGTCGATGCGCGGCATGTCGAGCGGCCCGGTGATTGACAGCTTCGGCGTCAGGTGTCCGGCAGTGCTCATCCCGGCGCTTCGTACGAAAGGCGTGAGCACCCGCAGATCGATGTCGCCGTTCGCGATAATCGCCGCCTGACGGTCCGCGAGCCGTACCTGCCCGAAGACGCCGAGCGTCGCGCCGGTGCCGGTCCAATTCCACGACTCGACTCGTGCGAACCCGCCCCGCACGACAATGCGCGTGGGCACGAGCTGCGTGACCGGCAGACCGGCCATTTGCAGGTCGAGACGGGTCAACGTCAGGTCGCCGGTCGCCCGAGTCAGATCCGTTGACGCCGTTTCGACATTGACTGCCAGGTCCACCGTGCCGGCGAGATCCTCGAGCGTCGCCGGATCGAGGATGCCTCGAAGCACGGCGGGCGTGACGCCCTGCACGGTCGCGTGAAGCGATGCAGGAGTTGCGGTCGGCGGAGATGGAGCTGAGCTGACGATCGACAGCGGAATTGAACCGGTCGCGTCGAGCATGGCGCCCTCGTAGGCGGCGTGAGCCTGGCGCACATTCACGACGTCGTTTTCGAGGTGCGCTTGCAGTCGGAGATCGGTTGCCGGTGAGAAATCTGTGATCGTGACGGACCCCGGCCCCGCATCGACATCCGCAACGATCACCGGCTTATCGAGCGAACCGGTAATCCGTGCGCGCATCGCGATCGGACCTGAACCGTCGGCGATCGGCAGCGTGGCAAGACCAGCGGCGGTCACGGCGCGTGCCATCTCCCCGATGTCACCGTTGGCGGTGAGCGAGAGATTTCCCGAACCCTCCATCAGCGGCAACTCACCCGACGCCGACACCCTCGTCTCGCGGGCGTTTACCTCCATCCGATCGACGTGGATGCGCTGATCTTCAAACCGAAGATGCGCGGCCTCGGCGAGCGTGATCGGGAGGTTTCCGGCTGCTGCATCGAGCTTGGTGATGTCTGCGCGCACGACCGCCTCGCGCCATTCGGCGAGCGGCACGTCGGCATGTGCGGCGACGCTTATACGGCCGGTGAGCGGCGTCGGCGACGAGGAGCGAGGGATCAGCTTTTCGAGATCGACGTCATCGGCGCGCAAGTCCGCGCTGGTCTGATAGCGATCGCGCACCGCGATCCGAGCCGTGAGGCGCGAGTTGAGGCCGGGTGCCCGCGCATCGATGTTGGCAGCCTGTCCGTCGAGCTGCACGTCGGCGGTGAGATCTCCGGGAGAGATGTCGTTCCACGACAGATCGCTCGCCCGAAACGAGCCCATGCCGCGCGGCTCGTTCAGCGAGCCGGCGCCGGCGAAGCTCCCGTCGAGTTGGACGGCAAGCGGCCGATCCGGCGTCGGCACGATCAGCCACCGCGTCAGTGTGAGCGCGGCGTCGTACTGCTCATTGCGCAAGTTGTAGGTTCCGGCCATGGACAGGCGCCCCGGATTGCCTGCCTGGGAAGCGGACAAGTCGTCCAACTTCAGAAGGTCGCCATTCAGCTGACCGGCCA
>Ga0075424_100001207_pt1 | contig 22247 bp, 16 predicted proteins | sample SoiMethybrSBSTD3_FD_75301 | JGI IMG/M metagenome (GOLD analysis project Ga0075424, IMG submission 75301) | Bulk soil microbial communities from a Populus tree surrounding site in Tennessee, USA - Soil MetaG P. TD hybrid SBSTD3 | ecosystem: Environmental > Terrestrial > Soil > Tree plantation... | reverse complement strand
TTTCTCGCGCTGCAACAGGGGAAAATTCAAGGCGCGACGCTTTCTCACCCTAATTTTATCTTCGCACAACGGGCCGGGTTTCACGTCTTGTGGGATTTTTTCAAAGAAGTCGATTACCCGTGGAGCGAGATTGCCACCACACGGACGCAGATCAAACAAGATCGTGATTTGGTCATGCGCTACATGCGTGCGCATTTAGAGGGCATCGCGCGCTTCAAGCAGGAGCCGGAGCTCGCCAAAAAAACCATCAAGAAAATGCTGCGCCTCGACGATGACTCGATCGCGCAGGAGTCCTGGGAACTATTTGCCAAATACCGCATTCCGGCGCCGTATCCGAATATCAAAGGTCTAAAGACCAGCTACGAGTACGTGGCGCAAACCCGGCCGGATGTCTACAAGCACAAGCCCGAAGAGTTTGTCGATTCGAGCTTCGTCGAAGAGCTCGATAAAAGCGGCTTCATCAAAAAACTGTACGAAAAATAATCCGACCGCATGAAAGTGCGCATTGGCATAGCCTTCGGCCAATGGCCGCTCAAACAAATCGCCCCGGAGTCGATTGTCGATCTGGTCGATCACTGCGAAGCGCTCGATCTCGATTCGATTTGGCTGAGCGACCGTTTGGTTTCGCAGCGACCGGTGCTTGAGCCGGTCACGTTTCTCTCCTATATCGCCGGACGGCTCCGAAAACTGAAGCTCGGCACCAGCACCCTGGTACTCCCAACACGCAATCCGGTGGTTTTGGCGAAAGAGCTGGCGTCACTCGACTTTCTCTCCCGCGGTCGTTTGTTTCCGGCTTTTGGTTTGGGTGGAGATGATTCGATGGATTTGCAAGCGCTCGGCGTCAACCGGAAGGAACGAGCTGCGCGAGCCGATGAGATGATTGCGTTGATGCGCCGCCTATGGACCGAAGAGAACGTAACTTTCAATGGCCATTTTCATTCGGTCAAAGACGTCACGATCACGCCGCGTCCCTGGCAGAAAAACGGATTACCGATCTGGATCGGCGGTCGTAGCCAGGCGGCGATGCGTCGCACCGGACGATTGGGCGATGGCTGGCTCGTCTCATCCGTATCACCTGCCGAAGTCGGAACCGGAATACAGGCGATTCGTCGCTATGCTCATGATGTGGGCCGGCAGATTCCGGAAGATCACTATGGCGTCCTGATTCCATTTTTCTTCGCCGCTACCTTGGAAAAGGCACATGCATTGGCCGGCGAATCGATCCGGCCGCGCCCTGATATGGCGGCGAGCCAGTTCGTCGCCTTCGGCAATCCCGAACAAGTCCGCGCAAAGATCAGAGATTATATCGCCATGGGCGCCAGCAAATTCGTCATGCGGCCTTGCGGCGCATTCGAGGGCTGGCGCGAGCAGATTACGACACTCGCCCGCGAGGTGGTTGAGCCTTTGCAAACCACAGATATTCCGTAGGGGCGCATGGCATGCGCCCTCTTTTCACCGGTACGGGGAAGATCGAGGTTTCTTCAACAAATTGGCGTTTGGAAAATTAGCCTTCATCTCGGTTCCATCGCCAGCACCGCCGCACCGTGAATCCTTCCGGAACGGAGCCGCTCCAGCGCTTCATTGGCTTGTTCGAGCGCAAAAGTTTCCACTTCGGTGCGCACTGGAACTTTGGGCGCGAGTTCCATGAACTCCGTACCGTCCCGGCGCGTTAAATTGGCCACCGAACAGATCGACCGTTCTTCCCAGAGAAGCGCGTACGGAAAAGAGGGAATGTCGCTCATATGGATTCCGCCCGCGACCACAGTGCCGCCTTTTCGAACGGCGTTAAGCGCTTGCGGCACGAGCGCGCCGACAGGCGCAAAAATAATCGCCGCGTCGAGCTTCACAGGCGGCGTTTGATTGGAACTGCCGGCCCAGACCGCGCCAAGTGCCAACGCGCACTCCTGGGCTTCGCTGTCGCCCGGCCGCGTGAAAGCGTAGATCTCACGCTCCTGGTATTTGACGACCTGAGCGACGATGTGCGCAGCGGCGCCAAATCCGTAGATACCCAGTCGCTTGCCATTTCCTGCTTTGACTAAGCTTCGATAACCGATCAAACCGGCGCACAAGAGCGGCGCAGCTTCAACGTCGCTATAATTTTTCGGAATCGGAAAGCAGAACCGCTCATCAGCCACCGTGTATTCGGCATAGCCGCCGTCGAGCGTATACCCGGTAAACTTCGCGCTATCGCAAAGATTCTCCTGAGCTTCGCGGCAGAATAAACACTCGCCGCACGTCCAACCTAACCACGGAACGCCGACACGATCGCCAACTTTAAACCGCGTCACTGCGGCGCCTACAGCAGCAACGCTGCCGACAATTTCGTGCCCAGGAATCAGCGGAGTCTTGGGGTTGGTCAATTCGCCATCGATGACGTGGAGATCGGTTCGGCAGACCGCACATGCAAGCACCCGTAGCAAGACTTGTTCAGCGCTGGGCTCCGGGAGATCCGTCTGTCTTAGTGACACACCGTTGCCGGGTTTTTCAAAGATCATCGCGCGCATAATTCACGCCCTTCCCGAGCTGTCGCCGATTATGGCTACTCCACTTCGGAGTTCGCGGTGACGATCAAAGCATTGCTGGGAGGATTGTCAATTCGGGTCCGTGACCCTGACCGGCAGCGGTGGCGTGAAGGAAGTCTTTGACAATGTGTCCGCACCGCTGGAATTCCGCCGGCGCATTCAGGGCGAAGCATCGTAGCGACGCACTCGACTAGTCCAAGTCAATGTCTTTCAGCGGCTTGGTGATAGGTTCTTCTTTGGCTTTTTTGAAAAGCTCCTGAAATTTGGCTTCGAGAACCTTTGATTTGTTTTTTTCCGCTTCAGCGATCTGCTGATATTTCTGATCGCGCCGGCTCGCTTCTTCGTTAACGGCTTTTACCGCGTCCTTGAGCGCCACCGCCATTTGCGGCCGAACCGGCAGCTTATGGGCAAGCACAACCCCGAGCACAGGATCGATCGTCAGCGCCGCATCGCAGCATGGACACTGGATTTGAATCGGTTTAACTTCGCTAGGCATAATTAGCTCCTCGATTTCACGATTGAAACTCGGGCTCCTCACGTCTCACGCTTCACGCCTCACGGCCGACTAACCCCGCAGTTCGATCTGCTCTCCATCGGGCCCGCCAAAGACCACTCGTCTCCAACCATTTTCCCTCGGCTCCCGTGCGGCTGTATCGTGTGGCGCACGTACGAGTTTGACGCCAGCCTGCTGCAGTTGCTCAACAGTTTCGGCGAAATTATCCGTCTCGAGACAAAAGTGAAACCCTGAGAGCGCCTCGCCAGGATGATGCGTCAACTCGAGCACCGTATCGCCAAGCTTGAGATAGGCAATTTGCAGCCCGGCGCCGGCAGCATGCTGAAAATAGTGCTTGAACCCGAAGTGCTGCTCATAAAATTTCACCGATCGGTCAAGATCCGAGACATGCAGCGCCACATGATCGATACGTTTGAACATCTTCTTTCTCTCCACTGATAAGCATAGGCCTTTAGGGCTCTTTTTTGCAAGTTTCAATGAGCCATGAAAATTTCCCGCCGGAAGGTATAAAATAAGCCGAGGTTTGCTTGCGTATGCCAATCTTTCGCCTGGTCGATGACGTGGTTTTCCCGCCGCCGGATTATGCCGATCCGAGCGGACTCATTGCGGTCGGCGGTGATCTGTCGAGCGACCGTCTCCTTGAGGCCTACCGGGTCGGCATTTTCCCCTGGTATTCGGAGGATCAGCCGATCCTTTGGTGGTCGCCTGATCCCAGATTTGTTCTGGATCTCGAGCACTTTAAAGTTTCGCACAGTCTAAAAAAGACCATGCGCCGAAACGTTTTTCACATCACGTTCGATCGAGTCTTCGACGAAGTCATTGCGGCATGTGCCGAGGCGCCTCGAGAGGGTCAGAGCGGCACATGGATCACTCCCGAGATGCAGGAAGCCTACGTCACGCTTCACGGGTTGGGCTATGCTCATTCGGTCGAGTCTTGGTTTGACGGGACGCTGGTGGGCGGTCTTTACGGCGTGTCCTTAGGTAAAGCCTTCTTTGGCGAGTCGATGTTTCATCGTAAAACCGATGCTTCTAAGGTCGCGCTCGCGGTTTTGGTTGAAAAGCTACAAGGCTGGGGCTTTCATTTCATCGATTCGCAGATGACCACGGATCATATGCATCGGCTCGGCGCTGAAGAGATTCCAAGACGAATTTTTCTGAAAAAATTGCACTCCGCGCTGCGCCATGCGACGCGGCGCGGCAAATGGCATATCGAAGATTGACCCGCTTCCAGCTAGATTTACTGTGTTGCCGGCTGGTGCTCCGCCGCATCAACCAATGCCGTGAGCGAAGACGCGAAGGGAAACTCGACCGCCAGCAGTACGAGTGTTAGCGCACAAAGCAAATAAAAATCGTAAACAAACCGGCCGACGAGCGCGAGCACCAATCCGTACACGGCAATCGCCTCGATAATCGCAAAAACGACAACTTTGCGGGTCACATAGGTTGAAACCACATATGCGGCCCGCTCTTCCACGGCGCCATTGAATTCTTCGAGCGCGCGGAGAAGTTTTGTCGCGCGCGCGTCTCGGCTTATGGCGTCGGCGGAAAAATTGCGCTTGCGCCAGTAAATATAGTAGCCGACGTCAATAATCGTGAGCAGCCATAAGACCAGTCTAGCCGGTTCAGCAACGGAAAGGCTCGCTCCAAGGCGGGGATTGGTTAAGAGATGACGTGCGATGAAGATATAGATCGGCACGGAAATAAAAAACCCGCTCCATAAAATGACCGCCGCGCCGCGCTGATCGAGCAGAGTTTTTCTAAATTCCTCGCGAATCATGTTTGACTCCTCACCTCGCTTTTATCACAGGATCGATGTTTATGTCGCGCGGTGCGGCAATCGCGCTCAATACCTTGTAGCCTCCGAACTCCGGTGATATAGCCGCGAAAGAGACTTCACGAGGAGAACGAAATGGCGGAATTCGACATTGTCATTCACGGCGGCAGGTTGATCGACGGCACAGGCAATCCGTGGTTTTACGGCAATCTCGCCATCAAAGACGGCAAGATTGCGCATATTGGTAAGATCCCCGCGCAGGCGGCAGAGCGCGCCATCTCGGCGAAACACTGCGTCGTCACACCCGGCTTTATCGACATGCATACGCATAGTGATCAGCCGGTCATTGCCGATGGCAACGCCGAAAGCAAAGTGCGTCAGGGCGTTACCCTCGATATCATCGGCGAAAGCCAGACCGTCGCGCCGCTCGAAGGCGCAATTCTCGAGGAATACCGACTCGAACATCGCAAACGAAACGGCATCGAAACCGATTGGACAAGCTTTACCGGCTATTTCAACTCGTTAAAGCGCGGCGGTGTATCGATCAACATCGCTTCGGGCGTCTCGCCGCAGCAAGTCAAGCGTGTGGTTTGCGGCTTCGAAGAGCGCCCGGCGAGCGCCGCGGAACAGGAGAAAATGAATCGCCTGGTCGCCCAGGCCATGGAAGAAGGCGCCCTGGGACTTACCGCTGCGTGGCATGCCAAGGGTCCGGAAAATCCGGAAGAAGTCGTCGAGATGGCTAAAGTCGCCAAGCGATATGGCGGCTACTACGGCGTACATGTCGGGAGCGAAGGTTTCGACATGATGGAAGAGCTGGCGAAGACGCTCCGCATCGCCCGCGAGGCGACAATCCCGGTTCACGTCTATCATCTGAAAATGCGAGCCAAAGCCAACTGGGGTCGGGTTCGTCAGGTCATCGCACAGATCGAAGAGGCGCGCCGTGAGGGACTCGATATCACTGCCAATCAATATCCATATACGGCGATGCAGCATCCCTGGCGCCGTCTTTTTCCACGCTGGGTGCAGGACGCGCCGATCAACGATACGATCTCACAGTTCAAGAATCCTGACTTTCGTGAACGCGTCGTCCAAGACTCGGAATTCAACCAATATGTCGATGAGCATGGCGGCTGGGAGGGCGTCGTCGCGGCGCGACTGGACAAAGCAGCACTCAAGAAATTCGAAGGCATGAGCATCGCGGAGATCGCCAAAATCCGCGAACAAGACCCGGTGAGCACATGCTTCGATTTGATTTACGACGAAGGCGTCTTCATCCACGGCGTGCATCACACCATGAGCGAGGATGACGTCAAGGCTGTGATGCGCGTGCCATGGGTCTCGATCGGCTCCGACGGCAGCGCCCTGAATCTAAAATATCCCGGCAAGCCCCACCCGCGGAGCTTCGGCACCAACCCTCGCGTGCTCGGGAAATACAGCCGCGATGAGAAAGTTCTCACGCTGGAGGACGCGGTGCGGAAGATGACCTCGATGCCCGCACAGGTGCTCGGGCTTAAAGATCGCGGTCAGTTGCACGAAGGATATTGGGGCGACATCGTCATTTTTGATCCTGATCGGGTTGCCGACGCGGCGACCTACGAAAATCCCAAGCAGTATCCCAAAGGCATCGATTATGTGCTGGTCAACGGCGCGGTTGTTATTGACAATGGCCAGCACACCGGCGCGCGGCCCGGAAAAGTTGTTTATGGGCCGGGATACGCGGGGCGGTAATATTTCACGCCGGAGCAGCGCCTCCATTCGAGATTGCGGGTTCTCTGATTTTGTAGGTCAAGGGCAACGCGACTAGGCACAGCAACGCCATACCCCAAAATCCCTGCGCGCCAAAACGTTCATAGAGCGAACCCGACACAAGCGTGAGCAGCGCGCTTGCCGCTCCGATACCGACAGTGCCGTAGATCGCCTGTGCCGTTCCCTCCAACCCGTTCGGCACTATGCGCGACAGCAAACGCATGCAGGCAAGATGAAGCAGGGCAAAAGTTATTCCGTGTAACGGCTGCACCAGCGCAAGCGCCAGCAAATCGGTGGTCTGTGCCATCACTGTCCATCGCAGTATGCCCGCCAAGGCCGCAACGGCAAGTGCGCCTGCGGGTGTAAGAAACGTCACGGCCGCAGGGCCGATCAGGAAAAACACGACGACTTCGGCAGCCACCGACTCCGACCAGAGCACACTGACCGTGGATGGCTTAATTCCTGCGTCGCTCCAGCGAATCACCGCGAACGCGTCGTGCATAGCATGGCTGCCGAGAATCAGTGCCGCGATGATCACCATATTTCTAAACAGCGGCATGCGGAGCAGAACCATCACACCACCGCGCTCGATCCGCGCAGCACCGGGCGCGCGAGCGTAACCCAGCTCGGGGACGGTCAGTGCGGCGCAAGCGGCCACAGCGAGCAACGCCGCTTGCAGTCCGACAATTACATCGAGTCCGAGTGCGCCGACTGCCTGCCCTGAAACCAAAGTGCCCGATATGAAAGCCGCCGATCCGGCGCCACGCACCCAACCATATTCGAAGCTCGACCTTTCACTACGGCTCGGCGCGGTCGCCGATCCCAGTGCCAACGCATCGGATAAAATGGTAATCGGCGCCAACGACGCGGCATGGAGCAGGCTCATCCCGAGCAAAGGCCAAAATCCTCGCGCTCCGAGATAACCCAAAGTGACGGTTGCGCCGAGGACGAGGCAAACGATTAACACACGGCGCAGCGAGTGAATCAAATCACCGACTCGGCCCGCCAGAGGCGAAGTGAGCAGTCGCACCGCCGTCCCGGCGGCGAGTACCAGCCCAAGTTGCTCGGGCGGCAAGCCGCGCCGGCTCATGAATGTGGGCAGAAATGGCGAGGCGACGCCGAAGGCTGCATACATGGCAGCATAGAGCAAAATAAATCGCGTCAATGTTTGCATCGGGAATATCTTGTCATGATTGTGCGAGGTAAATACACCTGCGAGTTGACAGACGAGCTCGCTACCGCATAGTCTCCTATACGGGTTTCTTTCTGACGTAATTTCTAGTGAAAAAACGAGGAGGTTTTTCGATGCTGACGCTTTATTTCAGTCCTGGCGCTTGCTCCTTGGCTTCGCATATCGGTCTCGAAGAAAGTGGTGCACCCTACGAGGCAAAACCGGTCCTGCTCGCAAAGCAGCAGCAGAGAACCGAGGGCTACCTCAAGATCAATCCGCGCGGCAAAGTGCCGTCATTGGATGCGGACGGGAAAATTCTGGTTGAGAACACCGCCATCCTGACGTACCTCGGGCGACGCTTTCCCGAAAAAAAGCTCATGCCGTCGGATCCTACTGAGGAGGCGCGCTCGATCGCGACGATGTGCTGGTTCTCGAGCATCGTTCATCCGTCATTTCAGCGCTGCATGCGGCCCGAGCGTTTCGCGGAGAGTGAGGTGGCACACGCGGCCATCAAGGAAAACGGCCGAAAATCATTCTGGGCCAACTGCCAGGAAATCAATTCGATGATCGAGGGACACGACTGGATCATGGGCCGCGACTTCACGGTTGTCGATGGCTACGCATTGGTTTTTTATGGCTGGGGACTCCGTGGCAATTTCCCCATGAAGGAGCTCGGCGCTTATAGCGCATGGCAAGAGCGCATCATGAATCGGCCGACGGTTCGGAAGACTGTCGAGAGCGAACAGAGCGTTTCAACATCCTAGTGTCCTGTTCCTGAAGTTCGCAACATATTTAAACGTCATTCCGGGCGACCCCGGATCCAGTCCGGGGTCGCGCGACCCGGAATCCAGGAATTTCAAAAGCTTCTGGATACCGGCCTTCGCCGGTATGACGCGAGAGCAATGACTTGTTCAAAAGACACCACGCTAGCGCGAAACTTCGTACAACCAAGATGAAAACTGACGATCTTCGTATCGTCAAAACTCGGCCACTGCTGTCACCGGCGATCCTTGCGGAGGAGATTCCTCTCACCGAAGCGGCGTCGGAAAATGTTTATCGTGCGCGCCGTGCCATCGAGGCGATTCTTGATGGCAGGGATCGCCGGCTTCTCGTCGTGGTCGGGCCTTGCTCGGTGCACGACACCAAAGCCGCGCTCGAATACGCGACCAGGCTCAAGCCGATTGTCGACGCGCTTTCGAGCGCGCTTTTGATCGTCATGCGCGTTTACTTCGAAAAGCCACGCACCGTCGTCGGTTGGAAAGGACTGATCAACGATCCCGATCTGAATGAGTCCTACCATATCAACAAGGGACTTCGCCTCGCCCGGCAGTTGCTTGCCGACATTGTCGAGCTCGGCGTGTGTGCGGGGACAGAGTTTCTCGATACGACTTTTGGCCAGTTCTATGCAGACCTCATCAGCTGGGGCGCCATCGGCGCCCGTACTGCGGAGAGCCAAGTGCATCGAGAGCTAGCCTCGGGTCTTTCTATGCCGGTGGGAATCAAGAACCGCACAGATGGCAACGTCCAGGTCGCCGTGGACGCGATCCTAGCGGCGCGGAGCCGCCATCTTTTTCCATCGCTCACCAAGGAAGGTGCGCCGGCGATCCTGGAAACCGCGGGAAATCCTTACGCCCATCTTGTCCTTCGGGGCGGTAGCCAAACGGGCCCGAACTTCGATGATGCATCGATAGAAACGGCCATGCGCCTGCTGCACGCCGCCGGGTTACCCGAAGTCCTGATGGTGGATTGCAGCCATGGAAACAGCGAGAGAGACGCGACTCGCCAGATCGAAGTCGCGAATGCAATCATGCAAAACCTTAGAGGATCGGCGGTTCGAGCTCTGATGCTCGAAAGCCATCTTGTCGGAGGTCGTCAAGACAAGCCGATCACCTATGGGCAGAGCATCACTGACGCATGTCTGGGATTCCCGGAAACCAAAGAATTACTGCTTCGACTTGCCGATGCAGTTTAGCAGTTGACACAGGCCAAAGGCTGTACACCGGTTTAACTTCATCATTCCATACGTTGAGAAGCGCCATGCGCGAAGAACGTGAATTACGCAATCCAGATCCAGCGCTGGTCAATACCACGCACCTCATTTACGCGTTGCACTCGCTTAGCTTGCTCATCGGCATTACCACGGCAGCGACCATTGTTGGCGCGTTTGTGTTCGGCGTGCCCTCGATCATTGCCGTGGTGATCAATTACCTGAAAAGAGAAGAAGCGCGCGGCACGTATCTCGAATCTCATTTCCGCTGGCAGATTCGGACTTTCTGGTTTGCCGTTCTCTGGTGCTTGATCGGCACGTTCTTAATCTTTACGTTTATCGGCATTCCGCTCGGGCTTGCGATTTTCTTCGCAACCGGCATATGGGTCATCTACCGAATAGCTCGCGGCTGGCTCGCCCTCAGAGATCGAAGAGCGATGTACGCGACCTCTTGATCGCTGACGTTAGCGCGAAAGGCCACCGCGTCACAGCTACCTCAAGCAATCCCAACCATCACGATTTTGTGCTACTGCGTTGTAACGATAGTGATGCGATCGACCATCGCGCTGCTTTGATAGCGCGCGGCGAATGACTTACATCTGTGATAGATTAAGGTCGTAGTGTCCACAAAAATCTCTTCGAGACAGCTCGAATTTGCGATGAATCAACCAGGCTCCGTTCCGGCCGGTGCGGATCATTTTCACATCACGGCTGTTCAATCGGGATCGGCGGCAGTCCGTCTGCGCGAAGCGAGACGATTTTTAGAGCCCTTCGAGCCCGGTGCCGAGGTGCTGCTCCTTGGCGCATCGCGCGGCTCGGTCGATGATCTCGCCCGCTCGATTTCTCTAGAGCGCGGCGCCACCTTCGGACTTCATCGACTCTCATTCACGCAGCTTGCTGCACGGCTCGCAATCGTCGAGTTGGCCTCACAGGATCATGCTCCGATGACGGCACTGGGTCACGAAGCCATGGCAACCCGCGCCGCATTCGAAGCCCGTACCGATGCGGCGTTGCGCTACTTCTCGCCGATCGCGCAAACCCCTGGCTTTCCCAGGGCGCTGGCGCGGACGCTCTTGGAATTGAGACTTGCCGGCTTAGGAAGCGCCGACCTGGTACGGCTGCCGCGGAGTGGCAGCGACCTCGCAAGTTTGCTTGATCGTGTGGACGCCCTCATCGATGGCGCCGGTGCAAGCGATCGTGCGTCACTGTTTCAAACTGCGATCAAAGCACTTGAATCTCCACTGGCAGCATGGCCGCCGATGCCGCTCCTGCTCCTCGATGTGCCCTTTGCGTCGGCGATCGAGACGCAGTTTCTCTGGGCGCTAGTTCAGCGATCCCCGCGAGTGATGATCACGATTCCGGCCGGCGACATTACGGCCGTGCGGGAGCTTGAGAAACGGCGCGTGCGCGCCGAGCTCGCAGACGAGGGTCAACGCAACGATCTGACTCAGCTCTCGCGTTATATTTTCTCGAAGGAAGCTCCGCCGCAGAGGCAGCGCACGGGTGAGCTGGAATGGTTTTCCGCGCCTGGCGAAGGCCGCGAATGTGTCGAGATCGCGCGACGCATCCTGAAAGAAGCTGAGCGCGGCGTCCGGTTTGACGAAATCGCAATCGTCATTCGCTCTGCGGAGCAGTACGTCGGACTCCTCGAACATGCATTGGGCCGGGCAGGCGTTCCAGCATATTTCGATCGCGGCACCCGGCGTCCCGATCCTGCAGGACACGCGTTTCTCGCGATTCTCAACTGTGCGGTGGAAAATTTTTCGGCAAAACGATTCGCCGAGTATCTTTCCCTGGGTCAGGTGCCCGGATTGGATCCCGCCGGCACAAGTGGCCCAAACCAGCCAAATTGGGTTGCATCGAACGACGAGATTTTCGGTATCCTTTCCGAACCTGTACTCGCATCGGATGAAACCAACGCGGACGAGAGCGAGCGAGCAGATGCAATCATGGACGCCGACCGTGCGGTACTCGCCGGCACGCTCCGAGCGCCGTGGAAATGGGAGAGCTTGCTGGTTGAATCCGCCGTAATCGGCGGCAGCGATCGTTGGGCGCGTCGGCTGAAAGGACTCTCGGCCGAGTATGAGCTCAAGATTCGCGAGCTTGCATCGAATGAGCCGGATTCGCCGCGGCTCGCGCGGCTGGAGCGCGAGCGCCAGAACCTTGCCCATCTTCAGAATTTCTCGTTGCCGCTGATCCAAGAGCTCTCGGCTTGGCCGCCGCAATCGACATGGGGCGATTGGCTGCAGCGCCTGGAACAGCTCGCCCCGCGCGTGCTCCGTCACTCGGAGTTCGTGCTCAGGGTTCTCGCCGACCTCCGGCCGATGGCTGCCGTGGCGCCGGTCGCCTTGGCGGAAGTCAGAGATGTTCTTGCCGATCGGCTCGGCTCTCTTGAAGTGGCATCGCCTGTCTATCGCTATGGGCGGGTGTTCGTTTGCAGCCCGGAGCAAGTCCGCGGTCGAGCTTTCCGGGTCGTTTTCGTCCCCGGCCTGGCCGAACGGCTCTTCCCGCAAAAACTTCATGAGGACCCGCTCCTTCTCGATGATCTGCGCCGCGCGATTGGACGCGACTTGACCGTGCAAGAGGATCGCGCGGATTACGAACGCCTCTTACTGCGCCTCTCGCTCGGAGCGGCAACCGAGCGCCTGTATGCGTCATTTCCGCGCGTCGAAACCGCTGAAGCCCGCGCGCGCGTACCCTCGTTTTACGCCCTCGAACTCATGCGCGCTGTAACCGGCCGCATTCCCGACCATCAGCAGATCGAGCTCGAAGCTTCGGAAAGCTCTAATGCCAGCCTCGCTTGGCCGGCGCCAGTAAACCCGGAACACGCCATCGACGATTTCGAGCACGATCTCTCGGTATTACGCAGTCTCATGCGCAGCGCCCATGACGCGAAAGGTCACGCCCACTATATGCTTGGCCTCAATGAGTATCTTCGGCGATCGGCGAGCGAACGCTGGGCTCGCGCGAGAACGCCATGGTCGCATTATGATGGACTAGTCCGTGCGACCGACTCGACACGGCCTTTTCTCCAGTCGCAGCGGCTCGGTGCGCGACCTTACTCCGTTTCCGCGTTGCAGAATTACGCATACTGTCCTTATCGCTTTTTGCTTTCGGCGACGTATCACCTGAGTCCGCTCGAAGCACCCGAGCCTCTCGATCGAATGGATCCCTTGACGAAGGGAAGATTGTTCCATGAGGTTCTGGCCGAATTCTTTCGCGCATTGCAGCAACGGGGCATTGCGATTTCCCCACACGCAACTCCGGCTGTGCTTGATGTCGTCGATGAGACCTTGACCCGGGTCGCAGAGAATTATGCAGAGCTTCTCGCGCCGGCGGTGCAACGCGTGTGGCAGGATGAAATTGCCGCTATTCGCACCGATCTCCACATCTGGGCGCGTGAGCTTACGCAAAGCACGACATGGGAGCCGTGGTTGTTTGAGTTCGGGTTTGGCCTTTCCGATGCGCCCGGGCGCGATCCGAAGAGCCGTCGCGAGCCGGTGAAGATAGACGGCCGCTTCATTTTGCGCGGCGCTATTGATCTGATCGAGCGCAGGCCCGGTACGAATATCCTGAGGGTTACCGATCATAAGACTTCGAAGAATCGCTCGGCCCGCGGATCCGTTATCGGACATGGCCAACAACTCCAGCCGGTGCTGTACAGCCTGGCAGTGGAAGCCGCCACCGGTTGCACCGTCGAGAGCGCGCGTTTTTCATACTGCACGACTGCAGGCGGTTTCACCGAACATCAGGTACCGATCAACGAGCGGACACGCGCCATGGGTATCGAGGTCCTCGAGATCATTGACCGCGCCGTCGAGTCCGGCATGCTGCCGCCCGCGCCTGCCGAGAAGGCGTGCACGTTTTGTGACTTCCTTCCGGTATGCGGACCGGATCAGGAGCGCCGTGCCCGTCGTAAGTCGCACAAGGAGATCGCCGACCTGCTCGATTTGAGAGGACGAGCGTAATGCCGGAGATTTTCGACCAGGCCGACCGCGAACAGATTGTCACCGCGCTCGATGATACGCTCATCGTCGAAGCCGCCGCCGGTGCCGGCAAAACCACCGAACTGGTTCGCCGCATCGTGCGCGTCATAGAAAGCGGCCGTGCCGAAGTCACGGAAATCGTGGCAGTAACCTTCACGGAAAAGGCAGCTGGCGAGTTAAAGCTCCGTCTGCGCGAAGCCCTCGAAGAGGCCAGAGGAAACTCCACGAGCGGATCCGATGAGCGTAACCGGCTCGATCGCGCCTTGGGTCGGCTCGAGGAAGCGCAGGTCAGCACGATCCATGGTTTTTGCGCCGACCTTCTCCGCGAACGGCCGATCGAAGCGCGGATCGATCCGCTGTTTACCGTCCTCACTGAAGCACAAGCGACACGGATCTACGATGAAGCGTTTCATCATTGGCTGGAGGCTCAGCTCGCCGATCCATCGGACGGTGTCAAGCGCGCCTTGCGACGTCCGACCTTTGGCGGTTTTGGCGCTGAGACGGACGGCAACGGCCCGACTGACCGGCTGCGACGGGCTGGGTGGGAGCTACTACAGTGGCGCGATTTCGACGGCGAGTGGCGGCGTCCGCCGTTCGACCGCGCCGCACGAATCGATGAGCTGGTTCGACAATTGAACGAATTAGCTGAGCTGCTTGAATCTCCGCAATCCAGCTCGGATCCATTGAATGCGGATTGTTGGGCGGCGAGAAAGCTCGCCGATGAGATTCGCCGCATCGAATCTGTAGCGGCACGGGATTACGATCGCATTGAAGCGGGACTGATCGAGCTCAGCCACAACCGCAACTTCAAGGACCCGCGAAAAGGCAACGGTAAGAATTATCGCGCCGGCGTCCTGCGCGAGCAGGTCTGGCGCGCGCACGAAAGCCTGTTGCATGACCTGCTGCTTTTTGAGACCGATGCCAACGCCGATCTGGCCGCGGCCCTTCGCCACGAGCTTCGCGGCTGCGTCAGCGCCTACGAGCTCGCCAAAAGCAAAGCCGGTGTGCTTGATTTTCTTGATCTGCTGCTCAAGACCAGAGATCTTCTGCGCGACAATTCGACGGTGCGGGCAAGCTTTCAAAATCGCTTCAAACGGATTTTTGTCGACGAGTTCCAGGACACCGATCCGCTGCAGACGGAAATCCTGTTGCTGCTAGCGGCCGACGACCCCGCCTTGATGAACTGGCGGGAAACTCGTCCGGTAGCGGGAAAACTTTTTTTAGTCGGTGACCCGAAACAATCGATCTATCGTTTTCGACGGGCCGATGTCGGCCTCTACCGCAGCGTCTATGAGATTCTGGAGGCGTCCGGCGCGAAGCGCGTGACGCTGCGCACCAGTTTTCGTGCGCGGCCTAATATTCAGCGGGCCATCAATGCGGCGTTCGCGCCGATTATGAACGGCGACGGTCATTGCCTGCAGGCGGCGTACGTGCCGCTCGAACCGTTTAGGCCGGATCGACCGGAACAGCCCAGCCTTGTCGCACTGCCGGTTCCTGAGCCATACGGTTATCGGCGAATTTCCAACGGCGCGATTGAGAAGTCCCTTCCCGACGCGCTCGGAGCTTTCATTCAGTGGCTCATCAACGAAAGTGGTTGGCAAGTCGCCGAGAGACCGGCGCTCGCGAAAGCTTCGCTTGCGCCGACCGCAGCGCTCGGGTTTCGACCCGGTGAAACAGAGCATCTGGTACCGATCCAAGCTCGCCACATCTGCGTGCTGTTTCGCCGGTTCATCAGCTATCAAGAAGATATGACGCGTCCGTACGTCGAGGCGCTCGAAGCGCGCGGCATTCCCCATTTGCTCGTCGGCGGCCGCTCATTTCACAATCGCGCCGAGATCGAGACTTTGCGCGCCGCGCTCGCCGCCATCGAATGGCCGGAAGATGAGCTGTCGGTCTTTGCGACGTTGCGCGGGTCGCTCTTCGCGATCAGCGATGAGGAGCTGCTGGAGTATCGTCATAAGTTTGGCCATTTCCATCCATTTCGGATTCCCGAAAAACCCTCCGAGAATCTGATGGCGATTGTGAGAGCTTTGCAAAAGCTGCAGGCGCTCCATCGCTCTCGCAATCGCGTGCCGATTGCCACGACCATTGCCGAGCTACTCCAATCCACGCGCGCGCACGTCGGCTTTGCCCTCGAGCATGGCGGTGAGCAGGTGCTTGCGAATGTCGCGCATGTCAGCGATCTGGCCCGCCGCTATGAAGCCGAGGGGGGAATTTCTTTTCGCGGTTTCATCGACGAGCTGCGCCAGCAGGCCGAGAGCGGCGAAGTCGGCGAAGCGCCTATTCTCGAGGAAGGAAGCGATGGCGTCCGCTTGATGACCGTCCATCGAGCCAAAGGGTTGGAATTTCCAGTCGTCGTTCTTGCCGACATCACGGCGAAGTTGCGCGCGTCTGTGGCCAGTCGCACCATCGACTCTGATCGCTCGGTATGCGCTGTACGTCTCGCGGGCTGTTCACCGGCTGATTTGCTCGAGCGCGAAGACGAAGAATTGCGTCGCGATGAAGCCGAAGGCGCCCGTGTTGCCTATGTCGCCGCGACCCGCGCGCGGGACCTGCTGGTGATCCCGGCCGTGGGCGATGAAGAGAGGGAGGGCTGGATCCAACCGCTCAACGGCGCAATTTATCCACCGATCGGAAAGAGGCGGCAACAACAACAGCCGCCGGGCGCACCGGAGTTCCAGTCGAGCGATTCAGTTTTGATTCGGCCCGGCGGCACCGCGGCCGGCCCGAGCACGGTCGCTCCGGGGCTGCATTTGCTTACACCAAACGACCCCCACCTCTTTCCTCCCCCGCGCGGCGCGGGGAAGGATGAAGGAGGGGGCGAAACTATGTCGCAACTCGCGAGTGGCCGACCATTGTCATCTCGAGCGCAGAGAGAGATCTTGCATTCTCAGGGACATACGAAGAAAGATTTCTCGCCGTCAGCTCGAAATGACAAATTGCGAGACAGCCCACACGCGGAAGAGGATCAAAAAGCGGGCGAGTTTTCCGTCGTCTGGTGGGATCCACGCGTCCTGAAGCTGGGCGCGGAGGCGCCTCTTGGCATCCGCCGGCCGGACCTCATCGTGAGAGACGTCGCGCCGCAAGTCGTCGAAGCGGGTCTTTTCGCTTACAACGCGTGGCGCAAAAGGCGGGACACAGCGGCTGCGACGGGCGCTCAGGGCTCGATGGCCGTCCGCACGGTTACTGAATCGGCAAAAATAGCTGGAACGGACGGGCAAAAGCCGGCGCCGCCACCGATTGACGTCATCGAGCTGGCTCGGGCGACGAACCGCCCCTCGGGACCACGATTCGGCACCCTGGTGCACGCGGTTTTGGCGAGCGTACCGCTCGACGGTGATTTGACAGTGATTCGAGACCTCGCCACCGTGCATGGCCGCATCATCGGTGCGACAGCCGAAGAGATCGCCGCGGCGGCTGAGGCTGTGTCGAACGCGCTCGCGCATGCGCTTCTAAATGGTGCTCGTGCTGCAGCGAAACAAAACCGCTGCCGTCGCGAAGCGCCGATTGCATGGCGCGATCCTGAGGGGTTTCTCACGGAAGGTGTCGTGGACCTCGCGTTCGAGCAACATCAACGCTGGATCGTGGTTGATTTCAAAACCGACGAAGACTTAGGTGAAAATGAAACCGTTTATCGACGGCAAGTCGGACTCTATGCGGCGGCCATCGAGACCGCGACCGGCAGGCCTGTCACCGCGATGTTGATGCGCGTGTGAGTCGAGGCGCAAAAAACGGGCATACGGTGCCCCGAAGAGGCAGCTATTCAGTTCGTCACCCCGGAACGTGTTAATCGGGGGTCCAGTCCGAAATTCGCCTGGATTCCCGCTAAAGCATGCGGGAATGACGGAGACTGAGATCTAGCGTTTAAGACATTATCTGTTTTCAATCGAGCCGCCAAGGGCACGCAGATTGTGTTCATCTTCCATGCCGAGCGAAGACTCACGAACCAGTTCGTGCAAGTGTCGGTTTTTTGTCGCTGCTGTGCCGCGTTACCGAACCTGTTCTGATTCAGCTCTCTTCCAACTCCGGGTAATGCCGGAAAATTCCCTGCTCGTTGAACGCAAGCCGCCTCGGCGATGAAAGGTAAGCCGCGATCCGTGGCCGCGCCTTCACCCGATCGTGCAATGTGACCATTCGCGGATGTTGCGGCTCGAGTCGCGCGATCGTTTTGGGAAACGCATAGCGCAACCCCTCGATCATCTGAAACAGCGAAAAATCGACGTAGCAGGCCTTTTTACCGAAAACGAAATCTCCGCCCTTGGCGTTCCGTTTTAGGATTCTTTCAAAATAGGCAAGAAACTTCGGAATCCGATTCGCAATGAAGTGGCCGGCGCGTTTTTTGGCTTCTTCTTTTTGTTCCTCATAGTAAAGCACGTTGGCGACGGGATGGTGCGTTTGGCCGGCCTCGTACAGCCAATCAGCGACGGTTAGCTGTAGCTGGTGCGCCCAGATCCGACTCGTTTCGCTTTTTGGCACGAGATCGAGCCGGGGACCAAGGAACTGTAGAATATTGGCGGTTTGGGAAATCAGGAGTTTTCCCGCTTTTAAAAAGGGTGGGGCGAACGGCGGATAATCCAACGACGGATCTTCGAGAAATTTCATGATTCCCGGGCGGCCAAAGTTCGGATCGCGCGCCACATCGACATAATCGGCGTCGGCATCTTCCAACGGCAGTCGAATGAATTCACCGCGGCCCTGGATCGAGGGCTGATAATAAAGCTCGTAGCGCATCAAAGCCTCCTCATCAATTTTGCCGACACAGTTGCATATATCTGAAAGACGCTCAAGAAAGTCACTCTCCGCGAACAAGCCGGCAGATCAATTAACGCCGAACTCCTCGTCATTGCTTCCACTTGTCATTTCGAGGCGAAGCGGAGAAATCTTTCTTTTTATGTAGGTGAAAAAGCAAGATCTCTCACTTCGTTCGAGATGACAAATTGGCGGCAACATGAGTTTTCACACAGTCTGAACGAAGAGAGAAATCCTTCTTAGCTTGCTCGCGATCGTTGCACGCCAAACTGCCCTGTGAGATTCAGCCCGGTTCTAGTTACAGGCTGGAAAAGGTTTTTTGATTGCGATAAGTGAATTATCGTATCAGTCATTCAATGAGGCTCGCATTCTAATGCGGCGCAGGTTGGGATTCATACCCGAAAGAACTGGATTTCCGCGTCCGCGGCAATGACGGAACTGAAAATTGGCGTAATTGCGAATTTCTGATGGATGCAGCAGAGTCAATGACTCCTGGAGCTCTTGAAGGATTTACTTGCATCGATGTCAGCGGCCATGTCGCCGGCCCCTATGCGACCAGTCTCCTCGGCGATCTTGGCTGTGAAGTGGTCAAGATCGAATTGCCGGCAGGCGGCGATACTCACCGTGGCCGCAATCCGAAATATGAAGGATACGGCCCGAGTTTTCGCGCCCTCAATCGCAACAAAAAAAGCGTCACCCTCAATCTGCGAGAAAAAAGGGCGCGCGAAATTCTACTGAAATTGCTGACTACGGCGGATATTTTTCTTGAAAATTTCCGTCCAGTAACACGCAGCCGATTGGCACTCGACTACGATGAATTGTCACAGCGCAATCCTCTACTCATTCATTGTTCCATCTCCGGCTATGGCCAAACCGGTCCTTATCGCGACAAGCCGGGCTTCGACACGATTGGCCAGGCCCTCGGCGGGATGATGAGCTTGGTGACCGATCTCGACGACCCCAAAGTCGCCGGCGTTTCGTTTGTCGATCACGCCGCGGGAATTTTTGCGGCGCACGGCATTATGGCCGCGCTGCTGGCGCGAGGCAAAACCGGACGCGGCCAGTTCATCGACGTCTCGCTTCTGCAGGTGGCCATTGCATTCATCGAATCTCACGTCGCAGATTATCTGAACGGCGGCGAAGCGGTGTCGCGTGAAAATTTCCCAAAGGGCAGAATCTATAGTTTGCTCGATTGCGACGGGAAGCCCTTCATGGTTCATCTTTCCGGTCACAACGAGGCGTGGGAAGGCTTGTTAAAAGCGGGCGAGCTCGAAAACCTGATCGGCGATTCGCGCTTTGCGACGGGCAAATTGCGCACGGATCGCCACGATGAGATCGTCGCGATCCTGCGCGAGCAGTTTCGGCGCAAACCGCGCGATTACTGGCTGCCGCGGCTTGACGCCACTCACATTCCCAATGCGCCGATCAACACGATCGCTGAAGTCTTCGAAAATCCGCAAATCAAGCACATAGGAATTCCGAAGCAGATCGCTCATCCCAAACTGGGCCTAAGTAATTTAGTCGGCAGCCCAATCAATCTGTCGGACACACCTGCGCGATTTTACCGGGCAGCGCCATTATTGGGCGAGCATACGGAAGAGGTCTTGGCGAAATTGGGCTATGACGATCAGTCATTAAAGGAGCTCCGGGCAAGCGGAGTGATATAGAATTTCTTGAGTTGACCGTCCGGCGCCTCAGGTTAACCAGCTCTGGATCCTGGACCTGAGAATCTCGAGGGCCGGAAGAAAAGGAGTGACTATGGATTTTAACGTATCTGCCGATCCGCCACATGTTGTCGAGTTTCGTAACGAAGTCGCCGCCTGGCTCGCGGAGCAGTCCAAAGGTCATGGCCATCTGCGCTGGTCGGCTTCATGGTCGACGCGCGAGGACGACGAGGAATATAAGTTCCGCCGCGGTCTCGCCGAAAAGCTCGGCGCCAAAGGTTGGTTGTTTCCGCTCTATCCGAAGAGATACGGTGGCGCCGATCTGACGGTCGATCATCAGATCGTGCTCGAAACCGAGCTGTTTAAATACGGCCTGAATCTCTCGCACGTTTTTTACACGCTCGCGCGCATCGTTGCTCCAGTGCTGATCCGCTGGGGCACGGAAGAACAAAAAGCCGAATTTCTTCCGCCCATCACGCGGGCGCAAATCTGCGTATGGCAAGTCCTGACGGAGCCGCACGGCGGCAGCGACATTGCGAACTGCCAGACCAAAGCGATCCGCGACGGCGATGACTATATTGTCAACGGCCAAAAAGTCATGGTCGGCCATCACCTGCCGCCGGACTATCTCTGGACCCTGGTTTGTACGAACCCTCAGGGCAAGCGCCACGAAAACCTCGCATGGCTGCACATTCCGGCAAAGCTTCCCGGGATCACGATTCAGCATATGTACTTGATGATGGGTATCAAGAACGCGGTTTTCTTCGACAACGTGCGCGTGCCGGCAAAATACTTGATCGGCGGCGAAAACAACGGCTGGAAAGTTGCCAGCACCCACATGGAGCTGGAACACGGCGGTGACGGCAGAATTGCCGCAGATCCCTTAGTCGAGCGAGTGGTCGAGTACTGCCGCAATACGCACGTCGGCGGCAAGCCTCTGCTGGAAGACCCGCGCGTGCGCGACCTTGTCGCAGAGATGATGATCGATTTGAATACGCTCCGGCGCTTTAATCAGCTCATCTATTGGCGTCGCTTCGCCAAGAAGCCGCACCCTTACGGCGGCCCCCAGCAGCGCTACTTCCAGCGCATGATGCGACTGCGTAACGGCGAACGCTTGCAAGCGATCATGGGCGCCGATGCGCTGGTACAAGATCTCTCAGTGCATGAAGTGGTGGATTTTGAATACGCCGTGCGCACCGGCCCAGGACAGCTTCATGGCGGCGGCACCTTAGATACGGACCGATTGATCTTTGCGCGGCGTTTGGGACTCGGCCGCCCGACCACGGAGAAAGCGCCCGAAACGGACTAACGCAAATGCGACGATTCACCCTTTTGAACGGCTTGAACGATTTGAACATTTTGAACGAATGTTGCTGATCGTTCTGCCGTTTCAGCAGTTCAACCCGTTCAAGCCGTAGGAGAAGGTTATGGATTTAAGTTTGACTGAAGATCAGGAAATGTTGAAAAAAGTCGCCGCCGATTTCGTCAAGGCCGAAGTACCGGCACACCAGATGACACAGTGGTATAAGAATAAACAAACTTTTCAGCCGCAGTTGGTCAAGAAAGCTGCCGAACTTGGCTGGCTCGGCATGATGTTACCGGAACAGTACGGCGGATCGGAGCTCGGCGCCACCGACTGCGCCGTTGTGTTCGAAGAATTGGGCCGTGGACCGGTATCCGGGCCGCTCTTTACGTCCGGGATTTTCGCCGCGCAAATGATCCTGGAGAGCGCCACCGAAGAGCAAAAAAAATCGTTATTGCCACAACTCTGCAAAGGCGACTCGATCGTCGTCCCGGCAATCACTGACAAGGCGGCTTATTGGGGGCCCGAAGCGGTCGAAGCCCGCCTGGCAAAAACTCCCGGCGGTTATTTGATGACGGGAGCCAAACGGTTTGTCTTCGACGCCCAGTCGGCGACCCACTTTCTCTGCGCGGCGCGCTCGGAAGAGGACAAAGTTGTTTTTCTTGTTGTCGATGCGAAAACCTCCGGGGTTACGATCACGCCGCATGTTGGCTTTCTCGTTTCCGTTGCTGAAGTCCGCTTCGACAATGTTCGGGTCGCGGCGGAAAATCTGCTCGGCACGAGCGGCGCATGTTGGGCGACTCTGGAAACCGCTCTCGACAAAGCGTTGCC
>Ga0075424_100001206_pt1 | contig 22250 bp, 18 predicted proteins | sample SoiMethybrSBSTD3_FD_75301 | JGI IMG/M metagenome (GOLD analysis project Ga0075424, IMG submission 75301) | Bulk soil microbial communities from a Populus tree surrounding site in Tennessee, USA - Soil MetaG P. TD hybrid SBSTD3 | ecosystem: Environmental > Terrestrial > Soil > Tree plantation... | reverse complement strand
GCGGCTTGTCTTCAGAACGGATGCCGGGGCCGCGCCCCAGCCCCTTGTTGCGCGCTGCCTCGATGGCGCCACTGACATCTTGGCCCGAAAGCTCGATCGGTACCACCATGCCGGGCAGCACCACGTCGTCGGCCAGGGGCAGCACCGGCAGGGTGAGCGTCTCGCTCATGACCGCCTCCAAAAGCTTGAGTCAACTACACTCAAGAAAGAAGAGCCGTCATATATTTCCCCTGCCTGTTCGTCCTGAGCGATCACGCCCGCCGGGCGCTAGCGGCCCTCGCCGCCCGTTTCACGCGGGTCACGGGACGCGCATCACCGCCCTCGGTGGCCTCCCACGCGGCCGGCCCAGCGTGCGGGCCGGCTTCATCGAGGCACCGCTGATCGGACTGGCGAACAGGCCGAGCAGCGCAACCCAGACTGGCCACGGGGATCGGATTCCCCGCACGGCCGCCTCCAGCCAAGGCGGTGCGGGATCGCGTTAACCCACGACCTACAGAGCGTAGCGACTTCATTACGTCAGGCTCGAACACTAGACAAATGGCTTGGCAGATACCTACGCTGGCCATTGGTTGTCTCCGCGTCGGGGCGAGGAGGCAGGCCAAAACAAAGGGGAGCAAGGCGCTGGCCGATTGTGTCCGGCGCGACACGATCTGGCATCTTGCTCGCGTGCTGATGAAGAGATCTTACTTTCTGTTTACCCGTTCAACTTTGAGGTCGTTCCTCGAAGGAAGGCTGCGGCAAGTGCGTGCAGCAGCAGCGCGGGAGCGTGCCGGGGCGGCCACTGCGGGAACGGCGATGGCGTCATATCTGGTCTATCACCGGGCTGACGCGGTTCACCGGGCGACGCGCGGCGCTCACCCGGTTCCCTGGGCGAAGCATGCCGTGGACCAAGAAATGGCTGTCGCCCTTACTTCGCCTGAAATCATGAGGGAGCCGTGATGTCTCAGGCCGGTTCGGATCTACCTTGGCCACGGGTGTCCGTGGTCGTTCCGACATTGAACGAAGCAAGAAACCTACCGTACGTTTTCTCCCGGATTCCCACGGACGTCCATGAGGTGATCGTGGTGGACGGGCACTCGGTGGACGACACGATAGCGGTAGCCCGCCGGCTACGGCCCGACGTCCGGGTAGTGCAGCAGACTCGCAGGGGAAAAGGAAACGCGCTTGCCTGCGGATTCGAAGCTGCGACCGGGGACGTCATAGCCATGGTTGACGCGGACGGCTCAACCGATCCGGGCGAGATCCCGAAGTTCGTGGAAGCGCTGCTTAGCGGCGCGGATTTCGCAAAAGGCACGAGATTCGCCGCGGGCGGCGGCAGCACTGACATCACACGCCTGCGCAAGTTTGGTAACCGCCTGCTCGCTGAGGTGGTCAATCTCTGCCATGGAACGCACTACTCGGACCTGTGCTACGGGTTCAACGTGTTCTGGCAGAAATACGTTCCGGTGCTGGACCTCGATGTCAGTTCTCCTCCTTCACCCAGGGGCGACGGGCTGTTGTGGGGTGACGGCTTCGAGATCGAGACGCTGATCCATATGCGCGTGGCTGAGGAAGATCTCCGCGTTGCGGAAGTCCCAAGTTTCGAGCATCCCAGGATTCACGGGGCGAGCAACCTGGACGCCTTCAGCGATGGCCTTCGCGTGCTGACAACCATCCTGGTCGAACGTCGGCGCACCCGGCGCCGTCACCATTCGCCTCGTCGCGCATCGAGCGCACGAACCGCGGCGGTCCTGGCCCCCGGCCTCATCCATATGGAAACGGCCCTGGTCCGGACGCTTTACATTCTGCATTCCGTCGAGCACGGCTGCCCCAGCATACGCCGGGCAAGATCACCGAGTATCCGGCCGCGGATCCATAAACCGGCCACAGGCGCCTCCGGCCAGAGCCACCGTCGGGCAGTGGATGTCTAGCCACCGCGCAACTAAAAGACAGACGGCGGTCATGACCTTCCGCCCGTGCCTGACCGTCCGCCGCGATCCGGTCCGCGGCTCAAGGGCCGCCGTCGTGGTCCGCGCGGACAACCGTGTACCCACCGCCGTCGGCGCCAGTGAGGTGCCATCCCGCTGGCCACACATGTGAAGCGCCGGCCGAAAGGACCCGCGCTTGCTTGAAACGCAGGGCATCAGCGCCGCCCCTGAAAGTCGCCTCGCCGAACCAGGCGCCGCCGCTGAAGGTCGCCCCGCCGAACCCGGCGTCGCCGGAGAAGGCCGCCTCGTCGAACGAGGCGCCGCGGCTGAAGGTCACCTTGTCGAACCACGCGTCGCCGCCGAAAGTCACCTCGCCGAACTCTGCGTCGCTACTGAAGGCCGCCTCGCCGAACCACACGCCGCCGGAGAAGGCCGCCCCGGCGAACGAGGCGCCGCGGCTGAAGGTCACCTTGTCGAACCACGCGTCGCCGCCGAAAGCCACGTCGCCGAACGAGGCGGCGCGGCTGAAGGCCGCCTCGTTGAAGCTCGCGTCGCCGCCGAAGGTCACCTCGCCGAACCCGGCGTCGCCGCCGAAGGCCGCCTCCTCGAACGAGGCGCCGCGGCTGAAGGTCACCTTGTCGAACCACGCGTCGCCACCGAAGGTCACCTCGCCGAACCCGGCGACGCCGCCGAAGGACGCCTTGCGGAACCCGGCGACGCCATCGAACGTCGCCCTAGCGAACCCGGCGACGCCGCCAAACGTCGCCCTGCGGAACCCGGCGCCGCGGCTGAACGCCGCGCTGCCGAACAAGGCGTCATCCCTGAAGGCCGCCTCAGGGAAGCTGGCGGCGTCCCTGAAGATCGCTCTGTCGAACCGGGCGGCACCGCCAAACGTCGTTCCGCCGAACCTGGCGGCACGGCGGAAGGTCGCCCCGGCGAACGAGGCGTCGCCGCTGAAAGTCGCCCCGCCGAACCTGGCGGAGCCGCGGAAATCCGCTCCACCAAACGAGGCGTCGCCGCTGAACGCCGCCCCATGAAAGTTGGCGTCGGCCATTGTGCCGTCTACGAGGGTGAAATCGATGAGAGTGGCGCCAGAGAGATCGAGGCGGATGTTTTTCCAGAAACGCGAGCTCGAAGAATCGGTGGACTGCTGATCTTTGGCCCAGTTATCACAGAGATGCTCGGCAAGGATACGCTGCGCGGTAAGACGCACCTGTCTTTCCTGCTGCCATGTGTTGCCAATCCGAGCAGTCCCCGTTTCACTCTCAGTGAGAGGCTCGTCCTGGTCTTCAGCGACATCTGGCCGCGGCTTGTTCGCCGGCGCCGTGGGGGGAAACGGCATGCGCAGGTAGGCGCAAATGACGTTGACGATGGTCTGGCGCTGTGCAGGGTTGTCCTGAGCGAGCCGTTCAAGTGCGCACAAGCCGCCGAATCGGGTCGGGGCCGTGTCGCTGCCCAGCTGGTCGACCGCGTAGGTGTATAGCTCGGTGATGAGTCCCTCGGTCGCGTCAAGGTCAGTCAGAACTGGCGCGTTCTCCTGGTGGTTCTGGCTGCGGAAGGCAAGCATCCACGGCCAGGCCGACCTCCGTCGCCACGCTGGCCTGGTGCCCTCATGTGCACGTCGGCTACGAGGGAGCTTCATGCCGACATCATCTCGCGGCAATAACGCCCATCGCGGGCGGCCAGCCCGGACTTGCCGCCGCCAGCGCGGCCACAACCTGCTGCCGCCACCAGCGGCAGGCCGGGCCTCTAGCCGGGCCCTGGCCTACTTTCCCCGGCCGGTGGGGACTGCCCTGAGGGCGTCCGCGAGCCGTCACAGCATCCAGGCCTGGCCGCATATGGGAGATCTGACCCGTGCCCGAGCCCCGTGGAACGGCCATTACGGGCGTCATAGGATGGGCAGCAGGGGCCCCGTGCCGTCGTGCCCGTCGTGCATTGACGAGTGGTACGAGAGGGGAGGAATCAGCGTTGCTGTCACCTCCGTCGCTTACCGCTGCCGGAGACCCTCCCCCGCTGCCGGTGGAGCGGACATCCTTGACCGTATCCGTCGTCCTCTGTGCGTCCACGACAGTATCGGTACCCAGTTGCTGAGAGGTGAGTGATGGGGGCACAGCCACCAGAGCAGACGATAGGACAGATTCCATTCGACGATGCGTTCCCCGGGCGATCCGTGGGATTCACTCATGATCTCCACCGCGATGATCGCGTGACCCTCGCCGCAGTCGCGGATCTCGCCGACCGCCTGCCGCGCCGATCGGTGATCGCCGACACCGCGGCACAGCCCCTTCTGGTCCCTCAAGGGGGTCCGCCCCGGGGAGCCCTGGAGCGACCGGGCGACGTGATACGCGATCTGCACAACGCAAACGCCTGGCTCACCCTGCTCAACGTGGAAGCCGATCCCGGCATGGCGGAGCTCATGAACACCTATCTCGACCAGCTCGAGGCGGGGTTGATCGCCAAGCAGGGCAGCAAGCGGGGCAAGATGTACCGGCGGGTGGCCTTCGTCTTCGTCTCCTCCCCAAATTCGGTCACGCCGGTCCACTTTGACATCGAGCACAGCCTGCTGATGCAAGTCAGTGGCTGCAAGACCGTCAGCGTGGGGCGCTTCGAGAGTGACGCCGCCCGACGACACGAGTTCGACAGGTACTGGGACGGCTCCCACGGGCGAATCGAGACCCTGCAGCCAGAGGTCGCCGCGTACACCATGACACCAGGGCGAGCGGTGTACATACCCCCCGGCACGCCGCACTGGGTGCATAACGGTCCCGACATTTCGTTGTCCGTCACCCTCACGTACTTCACCGCTGCCACGATTCGCGAGAACCGTGTTGAGGACTTCAACTCACGACTTCGGCGGCGGCACCTGAAGCCACGGGAGCCGGGGCGTTCGGCCACGGTTGACACAGCCAAAGTCTGCGCCATGGGAGTCTGGGCCGTCGGACACCGCCTCCGGTCCACCTTGCCCGGCACGAAGGAGCGGGACGGCGCAGCCCCTACTGGTGGGACGGGCTACCGGGTGGAGGGGAGTTAGCGGGTCAGGCCTTCCACCGGGCGATGGTGGATCTCCCGAAGCGAACGCACCGGACCGCTGTCTGCGTAGCTCGCAGGGTCGCCGCGTGGGTTGCGCCGCCGAGCCGGCCGACAACTCCCCTGCCCGCGACCAGCCGCACCATCTCTCGATGGTCCGACGTAAACCGTCCCTTGTAGGGCTCGTCGCCGCGGAGGAAGTCCACTTCGCTGAAGCCTCGGGCACATGCGTCGTCGATGATGGCCGCGAGCAGGACAGTGGTGGCATCGCGCCAGCGGCGATCGGTGAGCCGGGCGCTCTGATACAAGCTAACGCGGTCGGCCACCTCGAATGCCGTCACGGTGGCGACCACCAGGCGGTCGTTCCCGAGTTCGTGGATGACCACCTCATCGGCTGCGCAGCCACCAGCGAATCCGGCCGCGAAGCGATCGAAAACGGGAAGGAAGTTGGAACGGCTTCCCCACTGGGACCGGTGGAGCTCACGCAGAGTGTCAAGGCTTTGAAGAACTGCCCGTCCTCGGATCGCCTGATGCGCCACGCCTTCGGCCGCGAGGCGTTTGGCGGAGACGCGGAGGTTCTTGCGGAACTGCGCGGGCAGGGTGGCCCGGTACGCTTCCGGGCTGTCGGGCAAGGTCGTGAAGGGAGACACGGCCATGGGCTCGCGCCGAACGCGCCCGGGCAGGGCTTCGATCAAGCGTGACCCGGGCCGGATGCCCTTGAGGTCCAAGAGGCGCTCACCGGGACGGCAGAGCCAGCCCTTGAGCAGGCTGACCACCATCACCTCGTGTCCGGGGGCGGCGAGCAGGTCGAGGTGATCCGGGCACAGCGACCCATCTCCCATCATCCGGACGCTCGGCATCGGGCGGCGGGCCTCCACGGCGAGGCCGCCCAGGAGGCGCGCCCCGTCGACGGCCAGCAGGAAGCGGCTGCCGGGCCCACCGGCCCCGGTCAGCCACCACGATCGCAGGAAGGGCGACGGCAGCGGGGAGGCATCCACCAGCTGGTCCCACTGGGCGGCCCACCCGTCGAGGCGGGGGACGTCGAGCAAGGTTGATGGAGCCACTACCGGATCACGTGCCACGTGGTCGAGACCCGGCAAAGAGCGCATCTCACGCCGCACAGTATTCCCGCGACCGGCTGTGACATCCGCACGCTCCCCGTTAGGTAACGGCCCGGAGGATCGCATGGACGTCGGCAACATCGGTGATCCACGCAGCGTAGATAGCAATCGCCAGCCCGGCCACGCCGGTAACGACGCCAAGGACGACAAGTGGATCCAGCCTGCGCAGGAACGGCCGCGGATCCAGGGCGTCCGGGGAAGGCAGGCGCGAGCCAAGCCGCAGGCTGTCCATTCGGTCCTGAACCGCCGGGATCAGGACCGATCGGCGCTGGACCGCCAGAATCACGCCTGACGCCGCAACGGCTCCCACCGTGAAAGCGGGGCCTGGCATCAGGCGAAGGGCGAAGAACGCGCCACCTATGAAGATGCTGAGAGCTAGGACAGCCAACGTCGCGCCGAGAACACCAATGTCCCGGGCAGCCGCTTGCACCCACGCCAGTCGTCTCCTGATCAGCCAGAGGAGAAGGACGACGGCTGCACCCAAAATTGCGTCCAAGGGCCCCAGGCCCATCGCATGATAACCCCGGAACCCCTTCCGGTCAGCGACAACCCCCAGGCCAGCGGCATCATAAATGGTCACGGGACCATGATGGTAAACGGCCTTCAGGCCTGGGACATGCGCGAACTTGGCAACATCTGCCACGGTGATGCGTGTCGGTTTCTTCGTTTCTCCTTGGGTGATGTAGTACCCAAGGTATGGGAGCGAGTCAGCAAGGCGTGTGTCCACGTATAGGTAATCAATATGCAGGTCTTTGACGATTGAAGTCTGCTGGGGGCCCCAGGCAGCTGAGAAGTACAATTGCGCCGGTTCGAGGCCACGCTGGGGCTGGGTCACCGGCCATAGCCGTGCCTGGCTTCCGAGGAGAACGGCGGGAACGCGGTCGGCTGTCACGGTACTGCCAACAGGAAGATGCGCGGCAGCCCAGTCAACCGCCGCCAAGGTTTCAGGATCTTGCGTGCGGAAATCAGCTGAGACCAGATAAGGGCCGGGGAGGCGATTCCAGTCGGGGTTGGATCCAAGCAGGATACCGCCAAGATAGACAACCGCCGTGCCGCCTATCAAGGCTATGAGCGTAGCAGGCCTGCCTATCGAGGGTATGAGCGCGGCGAGCCGGCTGGGCTTGTGCTTATGGGGCGGCCGCCGGGTAACCCGGGGGTGGCGCTGGATTATCAAGGAACATGACAGCGCGAGCGGGAGGAACAAGAATGTAGAAGCCCGGTTCCCCAGCTCACCGACGCTCGGGTTGAAATGTGAAGCGGCGGTGATTGGAAAGAGCAGATTCAAGGCGCCCAGCAATCCGAGCATCCGATCTCGGTTACGAAAGGCTTGCGAAAGCATGACCCAAGCGCATGCCAATGCTGCAAGGGTGCAAGCGAGGGTGTAAAGGATCAGTACAACTCGCTCCCAGTCCGCGACCGGTGGAGTTCCTGCGCTAGCACCGAAGATGTGATGACCACTGGTTCCCGCAAGAAAAGCTTGCGCGGTCTGTACAACGCCAGAGAAGATGGGCAGCATATAGCTCGCCAGGAGCGGAGCGAGGGGTGCGGTCCAGATGGCAACGGCGACTCCCATTATTACTGCTGCACGAGCGATGAGCTTGCGCTCCCCCTTCCGGCTCGCCGCCGCCCAGGCAATGAGGAACGCTAGCACCATCCAGCTTGTGGCGTGGTGGGTAACCACGGTGGCGATCAGCACTAGCAACGCGGCAAAGAAGAGCCGGCGGGCTGCGATGTAGTCGGCGAGCTGGGCGCGGCGAAGCAGGAAGATCCCGCCCAAGCCCAACGTCAGGGCTAGTGTTTGATAGGCGAAACCGGCGTTGAATGAATAGAACTCCGAGGAGACGGCGTAAAAAGCTACCACCAAAGATGCGCCGCGGCGCGAAGGGCTGACGAGAAGTGCGGCGCGGTAGATTATAAGAACAAGGAGCAGCCGACACAGTAGAGGGACAAGAGACATGGCCAGGATGATAGACAGGCCGGTAAGGCGGATCCCAGCTCCGGTAAAGATCTCAAGGCCGGGATAGTACGGGCTCACCCGCAAAACTGGATTGGCCGAGAATAGACCACTTCCCTGCAGTAGGTTCATCAGTGACTGCTCGTGCTGATGTTCGTCGTACCCGGCTAGGACGAGCGGGCTGGACATCCGGTAGACGATCGCGGGATACAGGCCAAGGATAGCGACAGTAATCTCTCTGAGGGCGCCCAGCCGCGGGACTACCATGAGCACTGTAAGATAAATCGCGAATGGGACGATAATGGCGGCAAAGAACAATACTTGCGCTACCACGGGATATCGCGGGGCGACAGCCATGGCGAGACCTTCGGTGAACAGGCCGAGGCCCGTGGTCGCGCAGATCACCCCGGCGAGAAGGCGCCTACGCCGGCGCATTCCGAGCGCTTCGAAAGCCCCGCGCAGGTAGGCATCTCCCGGCTGCGGGCCCTGGAAAGTCTGCGAAGGACTGTACCCCACCTGCCCATTGTGCCCGGCCGCGGTGCCGTTCAGCGGATTCGCGGTGAGCGCGGCGCCGTCCTGGGCATTCGTGGTCGCTTGGCCGCGTGAAGGGCCATGTGGCGGAACATGTCCTCGCCCGCTCATGTCGTTTCCCCAAGACCCCTGGCGATGCCCGGCGCCGACAGGTAGATATGCGCGAGTTGGTCAGCGCAGGAGTCCCAGCTTGGTAGCTGGGCGCGATCCACCGGCGAGGGAGACGACATGGCCGTGACGAGCTCGTGAGCGACAGCTGCGGCAGGCGCGCCGCGCGGCACGCCACGGACCCACCCCGCTGCGAAGAGCTCGCCCATGCCGGCGATGTCATAACCCACGACCGGGCGCGCGACGCACAAGGCCTCCATCACGGCCACCGGGTGCGCCTCATAGTCCGAGAGGGCGGCGACGACGCTCGACCCCGCCAACGCGGTGGCCATACCTTGGCGATCCGCCGGCGCGATGTGCCCGATGGTCACCCGGTCGGAAACGCCGAGATGGCGAGCGAGCTTGTAGAGGCTGCTCTCATACGAACCGCTCCCCAGGATCAGCAGGTGGGCTTCGGGGATTTCCCGCATGACGTGCGGCAGTGCCTCGATAACCCGGTGATGCCCCTTGTACCGCTCTAGCCGGCCGCTGGAAACGATCCGGCCGGGAACGGCGGCCGTCCCGGCGCGAGGCGACGGCAGCGCTCCGCCGTTACGGATCACAATGACCTGCTTGTCGCCAAGGTGAGCTTGCCGTGCGAGGGTGGCAGCCTCAAAGCGGCTTACCGCAACGAGTGACACGGCGTCCCGCAGTAGCGGGCCTGCCAGCCGCCACTGCGTGGTTCGCATGGCGTTCCGGAGCCGTGATGAGTGCCCGCCGGTGTGGAAGGTGACCAGATAGGGGATGCCGACGCGCCGTGCGGCGAACATGGCGAGCAATGGCACTGGCGTGTGGATACCCTGGCAATGCATGAGGTCCCACTTGCACTGCCTGATCACTGCCCCTATTCCGGGGGCGAGGTAATAGTCTCGCCCGCGCGGCCAGGCTGGGACACGCAGGACCGGGATACCGTCAATGATCTCCTGCCGCGGCAGGCGCCGGGACCGGTCGGTTGCGAGCACGGTGATTTCGAAGCTCCCTTGCGCCGAGAGGCGACGGGTAACCTCACGGACGTGCATCTCGGTCCCACCGACTTCGGGAAGGTAACGCGGGCAGACCATCAGCACGCGGAGTCGCCGCCTCAGCGCCTGGCCTTCTCGACCGCCGGGCGCTTCGCTGGAAGGTACGTTACGCATCATGGTCGGTCAGCGTCTCGTCCGTCTGCTCTCGCCTGGCGGAGCGTCGGAAACGTCTCACAATCTCGTGGAGCAACGCGCGAGTAAACGGCTTCCAGGCGCTCCGCGACCGCGGACGCTGTGAACCGCTGGACGCGTTCCCGCGCACCAGTAGCAAGGCGGGTGCGCAGGTTAGCATCATTCAGCAATCGGGCCATGGCCGCGGCGAGCCTGTATTCATCGTCGGGGGGCACAAGCAGTCCGTTTTCGCCGTCCACGATCATATCGACTATTCCGCCCGTGGCAGTTGCGACTACCGGGCGGCCACTGGCCATGGCCTCGAGTACCGTCGTCGGGCACGCATCGAGGCAAATCGATGGAAGTACGGCAAAGAGGCAACGGCGAAACGCGGCCATAACGTGATCATGTGGCCACTCAGCACACATCTGCGCACCGTCGGGAAGGTGCGCAGGCGTGTCCGGCGTACGCCGGCCGACCAGCAGCAGTGGCGGACGTTTCCTGCCGAGCGACTCGTAGGCCCGCAGTAGCGGCGGCAGGCCCTTATCCCGCGACAACTCGCCAACGAAGAGGAGGAACTCCTCTTCCGGCACGCTCGGTGGAATGTCTTCGGCCCGGCCTTGCGCCGTATCCCCTGCGCGGCTCACGACGGCCTCGTCAAGGACGAAGTTCGGTATAACGCTGGTGTTCGGGCCGCGCGGGATATGGTTGCCGCTGGCGACAGCATTGCTCACGCAGACCACGTGGTCAATCGCCCGGTTTTTCCAGGGGCGCATCAGCGCCGTAGCGGCCGCGGTCAATGTTCCCACGGCAGTTCCATAGTGGGCGGCGGCGCAAGGCAGACAGCGTTTGACGGCAGGCCCCTCACACGCCGAGCCCATCCGCATCAATCTCTTCGTCGCGCAGACATGACTGAAGTCGTGCAGCGTCAGTACAAGTCCAAAGTGCGGCCCCGCCGGCGATGACCGACGCAGCGCAACAGCACTGTTGACGATCCAGTTGTGTGCGTGGACGACCTCTGGCCGCTCCTGGCGGGTGATGCGTGACAACTCGCGGACACCCAGCGGATCGGGCAGTGGCGGGTGATGGGTGCGGTCGGTCGAGTAGACACCCGGGAGGCGCATCGCAGCCGTGGCGAACCTGTGCACCCGGACCCCCGATGCGAGGGTCTCCTGATCCGGCACGCCAGCCATGCGCTGGGTCGCGACCGCAACCTTGTGCCCCCGCGCAGCGAGGGTTGTCGCGAGGTTGAAAACGTGGCGCTCCTCGCCACCGATGTCCGGTGGAAAGAATTGGGCCAGGAGGAGGACGCGCATCAGCGTGCTCCGGACGGCACCGCAGGGCCCGCGGCAGTGAACGCGTGCAAGGTGACACCGAGCCGGCCCAGTTGGTCTCCGCCAACGAGTCCGGGGGCCGTGTGTATGAGGCCAAGCAGCGAGTCGGCCCGGAACGGCAGGCGCAGACGCACAAGCTCACCGCCTCTTAGCAACCAATAGATCGGTTGCCAAGGCACAGGGACCAACCGGCACCGGCGGTCTTCTTGTGCGGCAAAGGCTTTCAATAGATCTCTTAGGGTCACTCGGCTTGGATGAGCAACGGAGATCGTTCCGGGTTCTAGGTTCGTAGCCGAGGCCAGCAGTGCAATGACCTTCATGAAGTCCGGTTCCCACACTGTGTATACGCCAGCCCCGCCAGCTACCACGGGGACGAATGGCAAGGTAGTAAGTTTTCGCAAGGCTCCGGCCATGCCGCCGGCCCGCTCGCTGTAGACCAAGCCTGGACGGACAACGCAGCCGCCAAGTTCCGTGGTCATGGTCTCGATATCGAGCTTGGCCCGACCGTAGAGTTGAGTGGTCCCCGCAAAAGCAGACATGCTCGAGAGGACTATGATACGCCCCACGGTGGCCTCTCTGGCCGCCTTGAGCAGGCGGCGTGTGCCTTCTACGTTTACTCGCCATATATCAGCGGAATTGGTCAATGACAAATCGTAGGCAGCATGGATGAGAGCATTCGCTGGCCGAAGCGCTTCCGTTACTTGAGCGGTGATCGGCATGGCCAGGTCGTACGAAAGAGCCTGGCCATGACCCTGCTCGGGAGATCGGGTGAGCCTTATCGCCTGCCACCCTCTAGATTCCAAGGTCTCACAGATTTGTGACCCCAGGTACCCGCTAGACCCTGTTACGGCAACAACCGGTCTTTGCCTAAGCATGAGATAAGCTCCAAGCTCTCTGATGCTATCCTGTGCGCGTTAGCCATAACTGTCAGCCCGAAAGTCATTGCCGGCACGGTGGGAAACACGGATGCGTCCACCAGATGAATCCGCTCCCATGATCCAATGCGCCCCAGCCTGTCGCTACTAAATATAGTGGGCCGGTCAGCGGCGTGAGGAAAGCTCCCGCCCCAGTGATAGCTTTTCCCGCCGGGAGACAGCCGCAACATTGGTATTACCGGGTACAAGTCGAGCATCCGGGCCGACTGAACGAGCCTCAGCAAGACCGCACGGAGCATCTGGCTTTGCCCGGAGGGAGGGGCTTCGCTGGAAATACGAAAACCGGGAAGTTCCGACTGATCGGGTCGGGGTCCGATATGTATGCGCAGCCGGGCGGAATTCCACGATGGCAAATAACCCAATGCAACAGTCAGACGGCGCAATAGCTGTACCTGAAGCCGCTCTGCGGCGCGGGCGCGAAGTACGGATGGAAGGCCATTGATAAACGCCGGGTTAAATGTATAGAAGTGAAGCGTCGAGATATCGACGGGGCCTCCGTGGGGCGCGACGATCACATTGAACTGATTGAGCGTGAAGTCGCGCTTGTCCCGAGGATCTTCGGTAGCGTGCAGCGATAGTAGCGGCAGGACGAACTGCCGCGACTCGAGCATCGGAAGGTCAGCCTCAAAGAGTCCAAGTGAGTTGGCCACGAGGCGAGTGGTACCTATCGCGCCACACGCGACATAGACGCGGTCGGCCTCGAATCGCCGCATCCGCCCGGTGGCGACCTCCCTGGTGATTACTGCAGCGCGGTCATCCTCCTCCGTTACCTTCAGGGCCAGGAGGCCGCCATAAAACGTTACCCGGCCCGCGCGGCGCAGCGCGTCAAATGTCTGGGCAGCCGAATAGATCAATCCATACGGACAGCCAGTCATGCACATCCCGCATCGAACGCATTTCCCCGCATCGAGCGCTAGGCGCGCCTTTCCTATAGTGACGCCGCGATAGTTTAGCTTTGACCGGTGCTTTTCATAGGATTTCAGCACCTTTAGGCTTCTGGATGACATTGGGGGAAGCGGGGACGCCGGCCGCATGAGCGGAAATCTAGCCGCAAGGTCATCCTCTTCGCCGGCAAACGGGATTCGGCGAAGAATCGCCTCATAGTGACAGCGCATCGTAGCGGCATTCACCGGCCAGCTTTCAAAGGCGGCCGCTGTAAATGGCATGATCTGGGCGCCCCATACATTGCTGAAGCCGCCGTATGCGGGCGAGATCAGGGAGGCGTTCACACCGTTAGCCGTGGCAAGCCCGCCGAGCTGGCCCACATTTCTGAATGGATAGTCCGAGCCAAATACGCGCTTCTCGGGGACACCGGAATTCCGTGAAGTTACAGGTTGCTTCGAGATAAGCCCGATCGCCTGCTCATCCCATTCCTCGGGAGAAGACGAGGCTAGCGCTCCTATCAGCTCTTCGCGATCCCTTTCAAGCTGAAGGCCAATGTCTATAACAGTAAGATCTAGGTTCTCCCGGTGGCTCAGCGCAAGGGCTGCGCCTGCGGCAGCAGCTCCGGAGCCAATGATGAGAACTGTGGTCATCTAAACCGTTCTTTGTGCTTTGCTGGTGTCGTCGTTACCCAGATACTGTACACCCTTATCATCGCCGACGCTTTAGCCGTGCGCGGCCCTTTACCAGGCGACGAAACGACATTGTAGCAAGCGCCAGCCCTGATGATTCACCAAGAGTTGTGCAGGTCATCAGGGAGTCAGCTGCCGCAGAGGTGGCGCATAGGCCGGCTGTCCTGCTCGGTCCCCGGGTGCTGAGGCGCCCAGGTGCTGAGGCGCCCAGGTGCAGGGGACTGCGGCGGTTCCGCCGGTCCGCGCCGTGATCGCTACGTGGCGCCCCCTCTGCCGGTCCAGGAGGCGTGCGCCCGGTGCCGGTGAAGGCTTCGGGGTGATCCTGCGCCTGCCCAGGTCGGCGATCTCGTCGTCAGCGGTGCTGGAGCGCTTGGACACGCACGTAAGAGACCTGCATCAGGTTGATCGCCGGCGTGGAGTTGCTGACCTGGGTGTGCCAGTGGGCCGCATGCGCCGATGCGATGCTGTTGGACAAGATGATGAAGTATTGGCCAACCGGTACATTGCGCGTATAGGTGTGGACGTTCAGGCCGTCAAAGAAGACCTTAACCGAGGTGCCCTGCCGGTATTCCATTGAGTATGTGTGATAATCGGCGGACAGGTCAGTGTGGCAGTCCAGGAGTGCCTGCTGCTGGTGGCCACCGCTGTGCAGGTTGGCCGCCATGAGCCTGCTGGGTTTGATCGCCGGAGCGAGAAAGCCGCCTTCGAACAGGTCTATTTCCGCGCCGTTGTCTTTCCAGGCAGGTAGGAACCAGATGGCCGGCCACTGCCCGCCAGTCAGGTCCGGCATCTTGGCCCGGACGTCGACACGCGCGTCCGCGAAGGTGAACCCGGCTGTGCGCACGGCACCCGACCCAAAGTTGTTGCTGGACGGACGCGAGCAGATAACCGAGCCGGTCCAGGAATATCCGGCCGCCTTAGTCCCGCGCTGGGCGCTCAGGGTCAGGCCATCGTCCACGCGAATCGCGGAGGGAAGGGCGTAGGAGGCGTTGAAGCCGTTCTTTTCGCCGATCGCCGAACTGGGCACCGCAACGCTCGGCTGCATAAGCCATGGGTGGCCGTTGGAGTTGTTATCGCATATGTAGGGATTCCAGTGCTTCCGGTTCAGCGAGTGCCCGGCGAAGGCGTCGTAGAGGAGGACGCGGCCGTGGGGGACGTTCTCGCGGTGGGGGACGTTCTCGCGGTGGGGGACGTTCTCGCGGTGGGGGACGTTCTCGCCGCGCGCTGCCCATGCGGCGAACACCCCTGCCGCAGCGGCGAAAGTTACGGCAGCTGACCCGCCTAGCAGCCTCCTGCGGCTCAGCCGGCGGCCGGGAACGTTTTGGTTCGCCAAGAGTCCGTGTCCCTTCTTGGCTCTCGCCGGAGAATGTCCAGCAAGATCGCTTCAGGCGCGCAGGACGAGCGCCAAGCGACCGTTCCTCTTCGTGGCAACCCCGGTCCTTACATTACAAGCTGACCGGGGCAGGAGACGGCTTGGTGCTGGTCGGGAGCTCGTGGCCGGGCGCTGATCCGGTCCCATACGCACCGGGCGTTACGATCGAGTGGTGAAGGGGTGGGAGTCACCCAGTCGCCATAGGACGGGCGGGGCCCGGCCCGCCCGACCCGCAGGAGGATGCCCCGGCTGCATGCCCATCTCCCCTCTGAGCGCATGAGCCAGTTCGCGGACGACGAGCCGGTACGGCCGGCCGAGCCGCCAGCGCAAGCATCGGAGCCGGCGGTACAGCCCCTGCCAACGCAACCCTCGAAGGTGCTTGCGCAGGTCTCGAAGCTGCTGGCGCAGCCCTTGGAGCTGCGGCGGCTCTTCACGACCTTCGGGTACCTGGTGGCCAAGCAGGGGACCACAGCGATACTGGGCCTCGCCTACTGGGCGGTCGCCACGCACCTGTTCTCGGCACGAGATGTGGGTCTGGCGGCCGCTGCAAACTCGACGGCGTTCTTCCTCGGAGCGATCGGTGCTCTCGGGATCCCACTCCTCCTGCTGGCCGAACTCGACTCGATGCCGGCTGCGGTCCGCCGTGTCACCGTCAGCACCGGGATATACATCTCGTGTTTGGCTGTCCTGATCCTGTCGCTGGCCACGCTGGCCCTCTCCCCGTTCCTGGGCGAGAGCCTCAGAATCATCGGTGCCGACTCGACCATGGCGGCTCTCTTCGTGCTCGGATCAGTGGCGACAATGGGCGCGCTCACCTTCGACAACGTGGCAATCGGACTGCACCGAGGTTCGGCCCAGCTGACGCGAGGCAGCCTGAACTCCGTGCTGAAGCTGGCCATCGTGGGTGCCCTGGTCCTCATCGGGTCCAGAACGGCCTCGGGACTGCTGTTTGCCTGGGCGCTGGCGCTGGTTGTCTCGCTCGTCGTCTGCCTCCCCCTGCTTCGGCTGGAGCCGACCCCCGCCGACGGCGGGAACCTCAGCCATCGGGTGGCACTTACCCGTCGCTACGGCACGCTCTCGCTCAAGCACCACGTCCTCAATCTGTCGATCAACTCCATCTCCTACATCATTGCGCTGATAGCAGCTCTCCTGATCTCCCCGCAGCAAGTGGCCTACTTCTCCACCGCACTGTTGTTGTCGTCCACCGCCATGATCATCCCGTACCTGCTGGCGCTGTCCCTGTTCGCCGAGATATCCGGCGACCAGAGCCTGCTCCATCGCCACGTCCGCCGAACGCTCCCCCTCGGACTGGCCCTGAGCGGGGGGATCTTGGCCGTCGTCGCGGTAGCGGCTCCCCTCGTCATGCGCATCTTCGGCCCCGCCTATGTCGCGAACGGGACCACCGCATTGCGCCTTCTTCTCCTGGTGGGCCCCGCCTACGTGATCAAGGACCACTACGTGGCGATCCGCCGCGCGCAGGGCCGCCTGAGCCAGGCGGCCAAGATCATGGTGGCGGGCACAATCGCAGAAGCGGCCGGCGCGGCGTTGGGCGGGATCTACTGGGGCATGACCGGCCTCTGCGTCGGGTGGGCCATCGGTGCCTGGTGTGAGGCCGTGTTCTTGCTGCCCGCCGTGCTCCGGGTCTTCCGCGAAGACCCCGCGGCCGAAACCGATCCCGGTGGGCCGGCGGGGTGAGATCCGTGGTCCGCGGCGGCTGACGCACGACGGTTGCCGCCCCGAATTGGCCGGACCACGATCTTCCCGCGGCCGACGGCACGCTCCTCGCCCGACGGTCGGGCCCTCATGTAACCTGTTGTCGCCAACCGCCAACCGCCAACCGCTGTCGAGCGTGCCGCTCTCGGTCACGTGCGCGTCCTTCGCGGCAGACCGCATGAGGAATGGCATTGAGGGGGCAGTCCGCCATAGAGGGGGCAGTCCAAAGTGGTGGCACACGCATCTTCCAAAGTGCTCCCGTCCCGGCATAAGGACCGAGACGAAGAACCCCTGTTCAGACGCAGAACGCTGGCATTGGCCAAACGCTCCGCCCGCTCGATTGTCCGGGCGCGCCCCAGTGAGCGCCGCGTCGTGTTGATCTTCGGATGCCAGCGATCGGGTACCACGATGCTCCAGCAGACCTTCCTCGATCGGTCCTGGCGGGTGCTCATCCTCGAGGAACACGATCGCCGTCTCGTCGGGCCTGGACCCGGCCCCGAGGAGACGACCTGGCAGGAGTATTCCACCGTCCTGGGCCGAATCCGCCGCATCCCTTTCGAGGTCGTGGCAGCAAAACCGCTGGTGGAAAGCGCCTCAGCTACGCAACTCATGGATGCCGCTGGGCCGGTGAAGGCAATCTGGATGCTTCGCCATTACCCGGAGGTTGCGCGGTCCAACGTGAGCCGGTTCGGCATGGACAACCCTTACCGGGATCTGGAGCCCATTCGCTCCCGGGACGCGCTGGACTGGCGATACAGAGGCGCGACCGAGGAGACGTGCGAGACGGTTGCCTCCTTGCTGAGCCGGAGGCTCACACCATTCGACGCTGCCGCGCTCTTCTGGTGGACTCGCAACCAGCTCTATTTCGACCAGCGCCTGGCGGAGGACGGCCGGATCCGGATCCTCCGTTACGAACGGGCGTGCAACCAGCCCGGCGAGGTGGTCCGCTCCCTTTCCGGTCACATCGGAGTGTCGTTGCCCCTCAGCTCAATAACCTCGCGGGTCCGGGCGCAGCCGCTCCATCCGACGACCAGGGAGCTCGACCCGGACGTCGAGCAACTCTGCAGGAAGCTGTGGGATTCGTTCGAAGGCTGCCCGGAACTGTGAGGAGCACCGACAGCGCGATGTCCGCTGCCGGCTCCTCAAGCGGGCGCGTCGCCCGGGAGGGGGTGTCGTCACACTGAGGCGCAACGGAACGCTCATTCTCTGCTACCACCGGGTCGCGGAAGGCGTCGAGGACCCTTTCTATCTGTGCGTAAGCCCAGGCAATTTCGCCGCCCACCTAGAGGAGATGTCGAGGGCATGGGAACCGTCGACGCTCGGCGACATATCGGTCCCGTCGCGCCGGCTGAGGGTGGTCGTGACCCTTGACGACGGCTACCGCGACAATCTGACCAACGCGCTGCCGATCGCAGAATCCAAGGGCGTGCCGATCACCATCTTCGTGACCAGCGGCATCCTGGGAAACGACAAGGGCCTGTGGTGGGACCGCCTCGGAACGCTGTTGCGCTCGCGGCCACCGCGCGTAAGGGAGATTGACTTGCCGGTCGACGGCCAGAACGTCCGCCTGCCGCTCGGTTCGTCCGGGCTCAGGGCAGACCTCGATTCGGTCCGCCGCCACCTGCTGCCGCTGCGGGCAACGGAGATCGAGCGGGCGCTCGACGCCGTCTCGGAGCAATGGCAGGTGGGTTCAGCTCCGCCACCTGACGCCGGAACGCTTACCGCCGAAGACCTCCGCCTGCTGGCGGCCAGCGACACCGTGACGATCGGCGCCCACACCGCCGATCACGTCCGGCTTCGGGACCGCGCGGCACCGGAGCAGCAGGACACCATCTCCAGCTCCAAGGACGAGCTGGAGCAGTCAATTGGCCGGGCCGTGTCGCACTTCGCGTACCCGTTTGGCGGCCGCGCGGACTTCGACGACCGTTCGGTCGATGCCGTGCGTTCGGCTGGGTTCGACACCGCGTGCACCACCCTCCCCGGAACAGCCCGTTCCTCGACCGATCCCTACCGTCTGCCCCGGCGCCTGGTCATGGACTGGGGGCGGCTTCGTTTCAGAGCCCAGATGCAACGATGGCGACTTGGGTGAGCGACGTCACCCGCCGTGCTGAGCAAGGAGTGATGAGTTGCCGGACCGCCCGACGGTATCGGTCATTATCTGCGCGTACACAGAAGATCGTTGGTTGCAGCTCAAGAAGGCAGTGGCTTCGGTTGAAGCTCAGACCTCACCACCGATCGAGATCATCGTGTGCATCGATCATAATGAAGAACTCCTGCGGAAGAGCGAAGAATACTTCGGGAAAGCGCGACCAGCAGGGACGATGCCACTGATGATTCTGGCCAATAAGTATAGCGGCCGCCTTGGCTCGGCTCGCAATACTGCGGCAGAGTTCGCGCGCGGGGAGGTGCTCGCATTCCTCGACGACGACGCCGTTGCCACCCCCGGCTGGCTGGAGCGGCTAATTGCCCCGTATGACGACGAACGGGTAGGTGCCGTCGGCGGTGCGCCATTGCCGGTATTCGAACTGGGCCGACCCCCTTGGTTTCCACTCGAGTTCGACTGGGTATTCGGTTGCGCCTACCGGGGCCTGCCATTGACCCGCGCGCCACTTGCGCATCTCATTGGCGCGAACATGTCGGCAAGGCGTTCGGCCCTGCGGGAGGTAGGTGGCTTCCACTCAGACGATCACGATGACATGGATATGTGCCACCGGATAGCACATGCTCAGCACAGAGTCCTTTATGAGCCGCTTGCTATTGCGCATCACTTCGTACCAGCCACCCGAACAACGTGGCACTATTTCTGGAGGCGGTGCTACTTCGTCAATCAAGGGAAGGTGGAGGCATTCGCCAATATGCAGGAAGCCTCGGGCCTTGGTGCGGAACTTACCTTTGTCACGCGCACATTGACCAGTGGCGTCCTGGCCGAGGTTCGCTATGTACTCCGGGGTGATCTGTACGGGCTCGCTCGCGTCGGCGCGATGATAGCGGGGATCGTCCTCGCGGGGCTTGGGCATTTGTCGGGAAAGCTGCGCCTCCGCCGGTCGTGCCGGGCACGCGCCATCGGGTAGCGGAAGGGAAGCTGGGTTCGTGAGTGAGCAAACCGAACGTGACATCGAGGCGCTACTAGAGGCCCGTATCGGGCGCGAATGCGTGTTCATGCCGTCCGGCCGTTTTGCCATTCACCTGGCTTACCAGTTGCTCCTCTCGCCCGGCGATCGCATCCTCATGTCTCCTCTCGAGGACGATACCGTGTTCTTCGGCGCCATCGCGGCTGGGCTCTGGCCGGTGATGGCACCAGTATCGGCCCACGACGGAAACATGCGCATCGACGCAATCGATGACGCGACATGGTCGACCGTTTCCGCCGTTCTGACCGGTAACACCTACGGCCTTCCAGACCGGGTCGTCGAGCTCAGTGCGATTTGCGGCCGACTCCAGATTCCGCTGATCGAAGATGCCGCCCATGCGCTCGAGACGGACATTGACGGGCACCCCGTGGGGAGCTTCGGCGCTGTTTCCGTCTTCAGCTTGTCGAAGCACTTCCCCGGCCGGGGTGGCGTTCTTGCGGTCGACCGGGAGGTCAGCCGCGAGGACGTCGCCCGGTTGCGCGATCAGTTCATGCTGGCGAGGCCAATTGGCAACGGAGCGGTCCGCCTCGCACGATCATCGGCCAGGGCGCAGCTGGAGACCCTCCATCTCACGCGGGGGCTGGATCGCGCGCGCCGCCTCACCCGCCCGGTGCGAACTGCCCCGTGGCGGGTGCCGCTGCGCGCGCCTCGGCTGGAGCGCGCACGTTCCAGCGGTGACCTGGGCCAGTTCGACGCGTGGATGGAGACGGCGTACCCGGATTACCGGATGCGACAGCGATCGGGCTATCTGAAGCGGACACTGGGCTGCCTGCGCGACCTCAGGCGGGACCGCGAGGAGCGGATCGCGGGCGTGCTTCGGCTGCGAGCGCTCGATGCGGTTGCCCCGGCGGCCCGTGAGGGCGACCCGCTGCCGTTGCTCCGCGTGCCGTTCCTGGTCGAAGACCGGGACGCCGTGGCCCTCGAGCTGCGGCGACGCGGGATCAATGTGTTCTTCGTGTACGCGCCGCCGCTGGATGACTACGCCGGGCCAGAGTTCTGTGAGCCTTCTCCGCTTCCGGAGGCGGCCCGATGGTGGGCAGCCCACATCCTTCCCATCGACCCACACGATGCGGAGCGTGTTCTCGATCTGGTCCGGAAGAACCAGATCCGCCTGACGCCCGCGGCCCCGCCACCGGCATGATATGACGCCGGCGCGTGAGCCAACCAGACGGGGGTGGCGCACGGAAGACCCCGGATTCGCGCGGTTGGGAGGCCGGCGCCCATCAGCACCAGCCGGACCGCCGTGAACACGATGATCATTCCCAAGAACCAGCGGTAGCTCACCATCCAGGAGGTGTCCTGAAGCGGCCAGAAGACCCGCACGCCCGGGTAACCCTCGGCGATGTCCCGCGCGAAATGGAGCACCAGCCCGGCCGCCGCCCCGGCCAGCACGGCCCGGTGCCTGCGGCTGGCCGCCGCGGCGACGGCGAACCCGGCCACGGTGGACAGCGAATGCGTGACCGGGCGCTGGGCCTGGTTTCCCAGCAGCCCGAGGTACAGCGGTATGTGATCCAGGTCGATGGCGACTGACGCGATGAGCGCCGCGGCATAGAAGCGGCGCGGCGCGGCGATGAAGAGCGCCAAGACGAGCAGCCCCAGGGCCGCGGTGCACAGATGGGCGACCTCATCAACGGGCCCGGTGGTCCACACACCGAACGGAATCCTCCGGTCGGCCGCGTCAAATGCCAGCGCGACCGCGGCCAGCAGCAGCGGACCGGCCCACCACCGGACCCGCCCCGGCACTCCGCAAGCTCGCTTCCAGCTGTTCACCGGCCTCCCCCGCCGCTACGGTCGGGTAACCTTCTTAGGCTGTGCTACCTGACAGTAGGCCCGCCCCTCTCTGTATATGCGGGCACCCTTACCCCGCGCACGCACACTACCGGCGCGGAACCGAGTGTTCGCTTTGCCCGGACTGCCGTCGATGGCGGCCATGCCTCGGACAGATGAGGAGCGCCCTCAGGGGGCTGATCAGCCGGCCCTGACGTGAAGATCTCTGGGCAGTCCCAGAAGTGAGCCCGTTCTCCCCGGCACAGGTTATCCGCTCCCGATCGTCCGATATGGCCAGGCCGGTTATGCGACCAGGTCAGGGCTGCTGCGCGCCAGGATGCTCGCGCAGGTGAGCTCGTCAGAGGTCAGCGCCATCCCGGGCCACGCGGTGCCGGGCCCGACCTCCTCCCAGTTCAGCGGGTGGCTGCTCGGACAGGGCCGTGATGCCGCCGCGTGACCCCGGCACCGGCCGGGCGGGCCGGTGCGCGGCGGTGAGCGGCCCCGGCGGACGCGACCTCCCCCACGGTGACCGTCTTGGGATCGCCGCCCGCGGCGATGCTCCTGACGACCATGTCACGGCTGATGGTCCCGCGGACCTCGCCGT
>Ga0075424_100001204_pt1 | contig 22259 bp, 18 predicted proteins | sample SoiMethybrSBSTD3_FD_75301 | JGI IMG/M metagenome (GOLD analysis project Ga0075424, IMG submission 75301) | Bulk soil microbial communities from a Populus tree surrounding site in Tennessee, USA - Soil MetaG P. TD hybrid SBSTD3 | ecosystem: Environmental > Terrestrial > Soil > Tree plantation... | reverse complement strand
CAACGGCGCTTATCTCTCCAACAGCGCCGCACTGGCGGGAGCTAGCAACGCGCTGGAATCGGCTGAGCTTACTTTCCACCAAGACCTGAATAGTGACGGGACAATCGGTGTTCCCGCGCCGCCAACTCAGACCGTCGATTTGACGCTCTTGCGAAACTATATGGCCGCGGGTTTAGGGGGCTCGAATGACAGCTACTCCGGCACATCCTTTCTCGATTCTCCAGCAAACTCATCGAGCCACAGCGAGTTCCTGGTGTCGCCTCAGCATACGTGATCCGCAATATTTGCGGTTTGTGGCATTGATGTATACTCAATTATCGGAAGAGACACGGAATGTTCGTGGGCTCTAATGCGCGGACCGAACAGTCAGTACAATCCATCGATCGATCACATGCGCGCCTTCGCGGCCCTGCTGATCCTCTACTATCACGCTCATGAGGGACTGTTGCCCGCTCTGACGGGCGCCAGCAAATACGAATCGCCCGTCACCCTCAACCCGCTCTACGGGCTAATGGTCGAGGGCCATACGGCGGTCGGATTGTTCATGGTGCTCAGTGGCTTTATTTTTACAAGCTCAGCGGCGGGCCGCGGAATCGACTATGGGCGGTTCATGCTTAATCGTTTTCTGCGCATCTATCCGCTAATGATAGCGGTTGCGTGCTTGGCGGTCCTCCTCTCGCCGGCAAACTTTGTGTTTCTTGACATGCTGCGCACGCTTTTCCTGTTTCTGAAATTTCCGGCGCCGTTTAACTTTGGACCAATTATGGACATTTTTCCGTGGACCTCCACGTTTTGGACAATCGTGCCGGAATTTCAGTTTTATCTGATTTTCCCTTTTCTCATGCTGCTGCTCAACCGCTCCGGGGCACTGCCATTGTTCGTAATTTGGATGACCGCTCTCGCCACGCGCATCGCCATCGCAATTTCATTTCGGGATGTTACCCACCTTTCCTACTGGACGTTATTCGGGCGTATCGACGAATTCCTGGTCGGAATGCTTATCGCGCACTGGTGGAACGGCCTGTCGTCAAATGACCGGTCGATCTCATCGGTCTTTTTTCCGGTGCCATGTGTCGTGATCCTGACAATTCTATTGGCATTTAATGCCGCTGGCGGGGTTGACGCCGAGTCAAGGTGGCGAGCGGCGTGGCCGACCATCGAAGGGTGTATGTGGGGAGCATTCGTTGTGATTTACATGGATCTTGGCAAAAGACTGCCAAGCGTTATTTCCAGAGCGCTCACTACAATAGGCGAAGCTAGCTACTCGATCTATTTACTGCACACTGCAATATTGACGCTTTTGATACCGACCGTATTATCCGCTTATGGGCATTCTCCAGACGCCGGGCTTAAACCCGCAGCTGCGTCCTTTATCTTGACCACGTTTTTGTTGGCTCCGGCGGTGATCGCAGTTTCGATGATCACATATCGACTGATCGAGCGGCCGTTCCTGAATCTACGGGTTCACTATCTGCGAGACCTGTCGCCAATGGCTGGGCCAACTGCTATGTCCTCACGCTCAATTGGTCTTAAGCTGCGCCGCGCGCGAAATGCGCGTGCTGGGTACAATACCGAGGGTTGATAGGCAACTCTGAGCTCGCCGCCAAACTCATTGCATTGGCACCGCAGTCGAGAAATGGCATAGTTTGCCACGAGTACAAACTACCGATTGGCCCTAGGGGCGAGCCAAGCGTTGCCAGCAGTCATGCACTGCTGCTCCGTTTGATAAACTAACGGCAGAGTGGCATCTGCGGGTCTGGGCATGCCCGGCCGCAGGGGAGCAATAATAAGCACCTATTTCATGGGGACGAACCAAGCCCGCAGCCTACGGCAGAACGTCGCATTAGGGAGGCATTGAGGACTCGCCTGAGGCGGAACTGCTGGCTGGCATGGCGCTGTCCAGGAGGTTGGACATTAGTACCGCTGCCAGTCCAAAGAATAGCAGCCAATTTATCAGCTGAGGCACTAGCAAGAAAGTGGTAATTCCATTCGAATTTCCATTCAACCATAGCGCACATAAGATAGTAGCGAAGAGGAGACCCTCAATCTTTCGTCTCATCTTATCTGATTTCATCCTTTGCCAGTCCTGAAGCTGGGGCACACACAGCAGCAAGAACATCAGCCGGTAAATGAAATTTGTTCCTAGCAGAAAAGTCCCACAATAAATTCCACTTCCAAAAAGGAACGCCCTCCCGGCCACGCTATTACTGACCGTACACGCTCGCCCACAATAAAAATTAATCGCTGCGGCTGCCGCGGCTACTAGAAGAGTAGCGATAGCTACCAAGATCGGCACCCAAGTATCATTTAGCGCAGTGATATTGAGCCCTGCTTCAGTGCGCAAATGATCGAAGCCAAAAAAGGGCGCTTTGTAGCCGTATGAGACTTTAAAGGTGGCTGGAACATTATAGCGAATGAGGGGAATATAAGCGATGATGACGGTTAAATATGCCAGGGACAATAGCGCTATCAAGCCTGTAAATAGCCACGTTCGCCGATTGAAACGAGTTGCGAGGGAGATACAAAACATTGGAAACAGTTTTAATACGATTCCAAGACCGATTAGCGCGATGGATCCTAAACGGCGCCCCATGCGTTGGTCGTCGTAAATCAGGGCCGCCGCTCCTACCAGAGCTAGTATCAATAAATCGAGATTGCCGCGTTCGACGCCCATCAATACAGAGGGCGACAGAATGGCAACCATCGCGAGCGCTCCATCGGCTATGGACCGTCCCTTGAGCAGACAGCCCACTACTCCATACGCAGCCGCAATGATCGCAACGGAGAGCCAAGTCGAATGCGATCCATTAAGCCCTAATAAGCCGAGCCACAGCCAAATCGGAGGGATATTGAAGTTCTCCGTATTACATGAATGGGGAATATACGCGTCAAAGCCCTTCGAGGCGCAAGCCGCATAGTCCATGATTACATGCATGTCGTAGAAATGAGGCTGCAATGGAGTTACAGCGAGACTGCGCCAAGTTTGATCCCATCCGACCAATTGCCCGGAGCAAAGTAATACGATCAGAGCCACTAGCCCACCGAACGCAATCATCATGCCAGAGCCGATGCGCGGCAACCGCGAAGTCAATTTTATTGACACCTGGCCTCCGGAATTTCGATTGCTAACTCTTCGGCCATTTACCGCCATTTGCAACCTAGTTTTTGGCGTCTTTGGTCCTACTTGGCTGCCTCAGACGGCACGGAAACCATGACCTCGGGTCGGTCACTGCCCGGCAGCAGAACGCTGATGCGCGCGGGCGATCCCGCCCACCCGTGTCCCGCCACCAGTTGGGCTGTTGATCTCATCCTGAGATTGTCTATTCATCATAATACTATCTAAGATTTAGGCTCTCCGATCCATGACCGGACGGGGCATCACGGACCTTTTCGAGCGGCGCTCTGCCGTCGCGAGAATCACGTGGTCAGGTCCCATTCGCTCTTCGCAGTCGGAACGGCGGCACCAGCAGATGCATGCCGGTAACAGGGTGTAAAAAAAGGGGTTCAGGCCTTCGGATAAAGCCTGGGACTTGTTGACAATGCAGCCCGGCGCCGCATTGATTGGGATCGGGCTGCAAAAGGGGAAGGGGGCTGTCATGCGCGTTTTCCTAGCGCTGGTATTCCTGTGTGGATTCATCACCGTAGCGAGCGCGCAGAGACTCCAGCCAGGGGATACTCTGTCGATTTCGGTCTATCAGGACCCCAAGCTCGATCGACAGGTCCTGATCGGTCCTAGCGGTTTCATTTCATTCCCTCTAGCTGGGCAAATCCGCGCCGCCGGAATGACACCGGCAACGCTCGAGAGCGTCCTGAAATCTCGGCTGAAGGACAAGTATTCGAGCGACCTTGATATCACCGTCGCGTTGGTGGGAGAGAAACCCGAGAAACCGCCGGAGGAGGATCTCAAGCCTAGGATCTTTGTCACTGGCGAGGTTCTCCGACCGGGTTACTTCGTCATGAGAATGAAGACCAATGTTCTGCAGGCGATCGCGCTCGCCGGCGGATTTGGACCGTTCGCAGCAAAACACCGGATCCAGGTTCGACGGCAGGTCAGAGGTATCGAGGAGATATTGCCATTCGACTATCAAGCCTTTTTCTACGCCAGAGAGGTCGATGACAACTGGAACCTGCGGCCGGGCGACGTCGTCATTGTTCCCGAGAGGGGCCTCCTCGAATTTGAATGAGTCAGATAGAGAGCCGATAGCGAAAATCTAGGATCAACAGCTGTGAGGAAGATGGCGATCTTCGCCAGCATTTGTGCCGGACTAGGAATGTCTGGCGCTCGCGCTGTTGACCTAAGCATCACTGGATATGTGAGTCAAAGCATCGAAGCCAACAGTAACTACCTGATGTTGCCCACCCCCAACGGGCCGACATATCTACCGGTCAGTACCGTCGTGTTGGATGCGCTTGCACGCACACCAACCATGCGAATGGCGGCAACTGCGGATTGGACCTACCGTCAGTTTCTTGGCCCTGGCGGGGAACTGCTGCTTCCTGCGTTGGACCGCGGATTTCGCGGCAGCTTCGAAAAATACGAGAACCTGGGGAGCTATAAAATCGAGGGCGCCACGCGCACTCAGCAGGCCCAACAGTTGCAACTTGCTGAAACTGGTGTTGCCACCGTGGGCGGCGACGTGATCACGAACTGGATCGAAGGCGGCTTTAAGCGCCAGCTCAGCTATGTTGACCAGATCACGACGTCAGTACGCGCAACCTCGCTCGATTTTACTGCGCCGGGTTCTACACCCTCTTTCGACCTCACGAGCACAGGGACGTGGACTCACCGCATTAATCCACTTACAGACATCACCGCCATGGTGCAGAACGAAACGATTAACTACGACAATTCGGCCGGCTCGAGTAGTGGTGGAGGTACAAACGTCACGATCTGGCGAGGCACGCTCGGGGTGAATTCACGGCTCACAAGAAGCCTAAGCTTTTCGGGAGCGGCCGGCGTAGTAGACCTCACTCTCGTACAGGGTGGCGGCGCGGCTTCCATTGCCCTCCCAGTGCAAGTGACTACGGGCCAGCTCGCCTCCGGCTCAGCGCTCGACTGGATCGCCAACATGACAATGACTTACGAAATCAACAGGAACAATACGCTTTTACTCGCGGCATCCCAAAGTGTCGGGCCAGATTCGCTCGGCCTCATCCGTAAGTTTGATCTTGCAGGTATCGCGTTTACTCATCGCATTAATCATGCGGCGACGCTCTTGTTCACCGGCGACTTTTCGCATCAACCGTCGACAGTGGGGACGACCGATCTTTATTCCGCCGCAGCCACCTACGACTACGAGGTTGCTCGAGATTGGCATACCTCTTTTTCGTATAGATTCCGTCAGCGGACAGGATCTTTTGGGGACGCGGAATCGCACGCGTTCTTTGCCTCGATCCGATATGACTTTACGATCTTGCCAAGCGCCACAGCCCAACCTCCTGCTCCGACACGATCTGATGTTGGGTCGCTGCTGTCATGGCCGGCGGCGTGGATTCGACCTTGGAGAGATGCGTCTTGGCAACGCTAAGCGGCTTTGCTCACTGCGCGTCTCATCGTCTCGGCGATATTCTCGATTGAAGCGGAAGCTGCCCGGCCGACAGCCGGAAATCGTCGCGGCCTAGCTGCTATACTTCTTAATAACGATACTGCGCAGTAGTATCCGCAGCTTTGTTAAGAACCACTCGAACTACCTCCGCAGACCGCAAGTGTTTATTGCATTCTTTAACCTCCGAGAGGGTGGAGGTGCCGACCGCCGCCACCAGTAAAACGCAATCAATCTGCGGTAGAAGGGCCAACACATCGTCGCCCGACAACATGGGAGGTAAATCAAAGATCACAATATGAGACGGGAACTCTCTTTTGATTTCCTGCAACATGGCGCTCATGGCACGAGAAGAAATTAACTCAGCCGAACCTAATGTCGGAGCTTCCGTGGGCAAGATCGCTACCTGGTGAGCTGCAAACTCCGCATGTATGATTGCGTCTTTCAAGCCGGTGTGCCCGCGAAGAATGCTGACGACGCCATGTTTGGATCTGAGCCCGAGGCAACTCGCCAGATGCGCTTTTTGAAGGTCCAAATCCACCAATAACGCCGAGCGCTCCGCTTGTCGTGCGATACTGATTGCCAAATTGATGGCAGTTACGGTCTTCCCGCAATTTGCGGTCGGAGAGGTCACAGCAAGGAACTGCCATTTCCTCTGGTCCATCGTCTGCAAGACTTGCGTCCGCAACATATCAAAAGGCTTCGAACGTGGATCTGTCGAATTATGCGCAATGATCCGATGTGCCTCAAGATGGTTCCAGTCAAGTTCAATCGTTTTCGCGCCCCAACCCAAGTCAGTCGTCGGGCGGTGCTGTCCCTCAGCGCGGGACGGAATTGGCATTGCCTCAGGCTGAATTGAGACCGAAGTTGTGGTTCGGATCTGCGGCGTTGCCGCTTTGGCTCGCTCAACCGCTTTCCAAATTGGTTCCATGACTAGTTCCTGCGCTGAGCGCCTCCTCGATCCCGCTCAAGGCAGGACGCGTCTTAGCAAAATGGTCCATAACTCATCGAGCGGTCGGATCAGAAAGTGAACAGCAATCAAGCTCACCAAGACGGCCGCTAGCAATATTCCAATCACGTAGATTGCTCTAGTTCTTTTTCGAACGAGTTCCGCCCTGGTCGAAATATACGGAATCGTGACCACTAGGTGGCTATCAGCTACACCAAAGAGATCCTGACTACCGCGAATCGTCTTGTCGAAGATCTCTGCACCAACGATTCCGGCAGCACCGGCCATCACCGCAGCAAAGAAAGCAAGCGAGAGCAGCTTTGGGCGGTTTGGTTTGATCGGCTTTTGTGGCAAGACCGCCTGCTCGATGACTTCCAAGCGCTCGGAAAACTGGTCTCGCTCGAGATTCTCGCCGAGGCGGGCCGCGGCCAGCTTCTGAGAGGCGGTTTCAAGACCATTCTGAATAGACTTTCGTTGTGTCTCGAGGCCGTCAAGGTCCTGGGCGCCGGGCTGCGCTTGGGCGCCTGCTTCGGTTGGCAATGGGCCGACGTCGACTTTTTCAAGTGCGGCGATCTGCGCTTGTAACCGCTTTAGCTCAGGATGAGATTTCGAATAGATCGCAGCCTTTTGAGCGAATTCAGCTCTTAGCGCGGCCAACGGAGACAACTGTCCCCCAACCGGTTGGATAGCCAGCCTGCTACCCTGCTGCCTTTTCGCCTCAGAGATCTTCGCCTCGACTGCCCCAAGCTCACCTTCCAGCCTTTGGGCCTCTCGCGCGAGGAACTTGGTCGTTTCCATCGCGCGGTTCGTCCGATTGCGAGCGTCTTCATTGAGGAACAAGGTCAGCAATTCGTTCGCTACTCTCGCCGCAACGTCTGCTCGCTCATGCATAAAACCAACCGTCAGCGCAATTGTATCCTTTCGGCCTCGCATCTGGTCTGCGAATTCAATGGGTTCAACGCGGGTGCTCTCGCGCATCAAATCAAGCAGTTCCGTTCGCGACAATCGTTCTCTGCGATCGGCAAACATCTGATATTTGTCAACGATCGCCAAAAGATTGTCGCGAGTCATCACCCGCTGCTGGATGACTTCGATACGCTCTCTTGCGCTTGCCGTGACCGTCGGTCGGACGAGATCCGTTGGAATCTGTTGTGATTCGACCAGAATCTTTCCTTCTGAAAGGTACGTCGGAGGCCACAACACCGCTGCTGCGGTTCCACCCGCCAAAACAACAACGAAAGGGACGAGAAGGAAGAGTATCCGCTTTTTCAGAACGCCATAGTAATACGACGGGTCGAGACCCTGCTCGTATCCTTCGAGAACCATTTCCATGTTCGAGTTCGTCTGAAGCATTGGGAACCACTTTCAAGCAGACTTCACCCTCATCGCGAATCCCATACGCCTACATTGCATGGGAACAAGAAGTATTATATTACCGCGCAGAGCTCCGGCGCTGCTCCCTATTGAGCGCAATCGGCGCAGCCTTCTGGATGGATTATTAGTCGGTATCAACACGAAAGGAACGTGTTTTTTTTGGACCGCCGGGTCTTGTAACTTTTGGTTGCGATCACATTAAGGAACAACCTCCCGCGAGGTTCGTCAGTCGTCTCTGGCATCGGAATTTGCCACCAGGGCCGTTGTGGTGCAATGGCAAACGCGCCCGGGCGCGAAGATTTGGACCAGATTTCATAGTTTACGGTAATTTGTAACGAAGTCAAAAAAAACCGCTCTCGCGTCATGAAGATGGTGCTAGACCACCCGCCGACGGGCACGAAAGGCTGTAGATGTACGAGGCGTTTTACGGGCTCCGAGAGAAGCCTTTTTCGATCTTGCCGGACCCGGAGTTGATCTATTGGACGCAGAACCATCGGCTCGCTTTCGCGATGCTCGAGTTTGGCGTGCGGAACAGCGCCGGGTTCACCGTGATTACAGGCGAGATCGGATCAGGCAAGACGACGCTCGTTCGCCACCTGTTGCGCAAGCTCGATTCTCGGATCAGCGTTGGACTAATCTCCAACACCCCCGAGGGACGAAAGGAGCTGCTTGAATGGATATTGATGTCGCTTGGGCAGCCGTTCGACGGCACGTATACTGAGCTCTTCCAAAGGTTCCAACAATATCTCCACGCCCAGTACGAGAACAGGCGCCGAACCATATTGATCATTGATGAAGCACAGAACCTGCAATCCGAGGCGCTCGAATCTCTGCGGATGCTTTCAAACGTGAACGCCGACAAGGATCAGCTGTTGCAGCTTATTCTCATCGGTCAGCCGCAGCTTAAGGAACTACTTTCCTCACCCAAGCTCGTTCAGTTCGCCCAACGGATCTCTGCCGATTTTCACCTGACCCCTTTGAATTGTGCTGAAGTCACCCAATACATTGACTACCGATTGCATGCGGTGGGAGCACAAGCTCCGCTGTTCACGCCCGAAGCCTGCAAGGCAGTCGCCGATGCCAGCCTCGGTATTCCCCGTTCGATCAATATCCTTTGCGATACGGCACTGGTTTACGGATATGCTATGCAGGAGCCCCACATCACCCAGCAGGTCGTCTACGAGGTGATCAAGCACAAGCGAACATTTGGCGTCTTTAATAACGCGAACCAGTCAAATGGCACCGCGGGCAACCGATCCTAAAGGCACACTGATGCCGCACTCGCCGAGAACGCCAGTGACGGACCTCGCTCCGAGGTCACGAAAGTTTTCCATCTCCTCGAATGTTGTACCAGGAGTGATCGTCGCACTAGATAGTTTTGTCATAGTTTCTGCGGCACTAGCCACCTACTTTTTCATTTTGGACAGTTTTCTTACAGATTCGAACTATTATGCCGCCGCTATCGCATTCGTGTGGCTGTCGGTAATAATGTTTATGAACTTTGCTGGCCTATATCAATTCGAGCCGATATTGCGGCCTATGGCCTACGTGGACAAGGTCGTCATCTCTTTCGTGACGACGTTCCTATTTCTTTTAGCGGCCGCTTTCTCGCTTAAGATCTCCACGGAATTTTCGCGGATTTGGATCGGCAGCTTCGCGATCGCAGCGTGCGTAGCAACTCTGCTGTTCCGACTAGCTGTCTCCCGCGTATTGCGCCGTTTGGCGGATATGCGCGTATTTTCGCGCAATGTTGTAGTTGTTGGCTCAGGGGATCAAGCGAGAAAACTATTGTCTCACATTGAACGGTCGCGTCCCCGCTTCGTATCATTGCTAGGCTTGTTTATAGATGGCCCGTACGACGTGGTTGCTGATCATGTGCCAAGACTCGGCAATGTGAGCGAGCTCGAATCATATATTCGGTCCAACAATGTCGATGACGTCGTGATTTGCTTACCTTGGTCAGCGGATGACGAGATCGCGGCCCTTGTGGCAAAATTACGCGAACTCCCAGTAAATCTGTATCTGGGCTCCGACCTAATAGGATTTAGATTGCCATTTCGGCCACCTCCGGATCACTTCGGCGATATGCCGCTCGTCGAAGTCATTGGACGGCCCCTTGCGGGATGGGGAGTGCTGCAAAAAGCTGCGCTTGACTATGGGCTTGGGCTAATTTTGACACTTCTGCTGCTGCCCCTGATGATTCTCATTGCGATTGCAATTAAACTAGAGAGTAAAGGTCCTGCTTTATTTCGCCAGGAACGTTACGGTTTCGTGAATAGGATCTTTTACATTTACAAATTTCGCACGATGAAGCACGCCGCACCTGAAATATCCACCGTGCAGGCAACGCGCAACGATCCGAGGGTGACCCGTATGGGCCGTGTTTTGCGCCGCTTAAGTCTAGACGAGCTCCCCCAGCTCTTCAACGTGCTGGGTGGAACAATGTCGCTCGTTGGGCCGCGGCCTCACGCCGTTGACCATAACGAGGCGTACGCAAAAATGATCCGTGGTTACTTTGCGCGACATCGGGTCAAGCCTGGCCTTACAGGGTGGGCACAGGTCAATGGGCTTCGAGGGGAAACAAGGACCCTCCAGGACATGGAAGCCAGGGTTCGGTACGACATCGAGTACGTGGAGAACTGGTCGCTGCTGTTTGATCTTAAGATTCTAGTGATGACCTTTATCATTTGTCTCACGGGCCGGAACGCCTATTGAGACGATTGCTGCGCGCCCGGCTTGGCAGCTCTCTCCAATGAGTGCGATCGTGAGCTGCCGGTGGTTGACTGGCATTGACCCGAGATCCCGGACCACGCGTATAGCATCATTGCTTCGCGCTAAAGCGCATTCGGGCGTTCGAAGCCGAGCTTCATAACATATGCGAAATAAGGGATCCGAGGAAGAAACTGTCCTCGCAAGTATGTATCCGCAGCCAAGATCTATCTATGTGTGATCTATGTGAATTAGAAATTATGATAGGGCCACCACTAGCACCAGCCGCACGATCGCGAGTTGCGTGATGGCCGCTGGCAGAACGGGAAGAAGGTTTGGCCACTAAGTTTCCCAGCTTACACCCCTCTGCACCAACGTTTCCCGGTAAGATACGGGCACTTAGAGAAAGTCTCGGGTGCAAAAGCGCACACAGCCATGCAGGAAGCGCGAAACATCCCCCACACGATTCGGGATTCAGCAGGCAGAAGCTATAATTGCCGCTTGTTCAATGACGTGTAGACTTCGGAAATGGCGCGGGCCGAATGTGCCTCGGCGACGAAATATGGGTTGCGAACTACAACGTTCGGCCGCTGCCATTTTGATCCGGCGCGTGCCAACACCGACAGGCAATCCACGGTGCGGCGATTGTGCAGGCCCCAATTGATAATTTCCTGTCCAATACAGACAAGACCTGTGCCGAGAGCGCTGTCGGCGACCTTTTGTGCGGTCACTGAGGGGCCGCGCCAATGATCCCAGAAGCTGAGCTGTAATCGGCGAAGGATACCCGCAGTCGGCCAGGTGGTCGGTTGAACCCAAAGCCGCCGCGAGATCTTTAGTGCGGCCATGCTGTATTCGCCGAGATTCGAATGGTGAAGGAAAGCCACTCCATCGACCGAGAGCTTGCGCGATAGCTCGCCGAGGTAGCCATCGATCACATCCATCTCGGCATGCACCAAGCTATCAAAAGAGAAGGCGAAATCGATCGAATTGTCAGCGACGGCTGCGAGAGACTTGCCGTCATTTGCAACGAATTTGGCATGATCGGCCCCTGCAAAGCGGACCTGACAGGCCGAAACGCATTCAGGGTTCAGATCGATGCCAATGTATTCGTCACTGCAATCGATAAGAAACGCAGTCCATCGCCCGAACCCGGGCGCAATCTCCAGTACCCTCTTCGCGGGCAGGAAATTTCGGATGCGCGGGAAAATTGTCGCGTTCCAATGAGTTTCGACGTCGCCCCACTCTCTGGACCATTCGTTGCCCTCTTCGGGCCACGAGTACTTCCCCCAGGATCGATTTTCTTCAATCGTCGGCATTCTATTCGCGGCGAAATCAGCCCGCGTCCTCAGAAGACGCAGTCGTAGCAAGCCGCTCCGTTGGCGGCAACCGCCACTTGGTCCCGATTGCTCCTGGAAAACGGCAAAAAATAAGCGACGGAGCCGATGATATGCCCGACAACGCCATCGCTGTATCGCTGGCACGCAACAAATTTCGCATCATGTCTCCCTCTGGAACGCTAATGGATCAGCTCGCGTTTCAGGAGTGCCGACCGGTCAACCTCAGTCTAAATAGAAATCCCGTCCCGTCCTCTTCCCTGCGGCCAAAACTGTTCTGCCGGATCAGGGTGCAGCCGCGTGAAAAAGAACGGGCCCTGGCGACGTCCGTGTCGCCAAAGGAGCGAAGCCGCCGAAATTACTACGCCGGGACGCGTCTGGAGCTCCTGTCACGCCGCCTATCCCTGGTGCTGTAAGAATGTAGCACGGCACCTAAATAAAAAACTCCCGGCGTTCCCGCCGGGAGTTCTCACGTGATGGGATAGATCTTTAGGCGACCGCGACATTCCGCTTTCTGCGCCGGCTAAGAAGTCCAAGGCCTGCCAAGCCGGAGGCGAATAGAGCTAGCGTACCCGGGAGGGGCACAACCGAGAAGGCGTTTGTAAGGGCGGACGTTGTCGAAGTCCCGCCGTCGCGGCCGACAAAATCGATTTGATCCTTGGTCACGAACAGCGCCGCGATCGGGGAGAAATTAGCCGTCGTTGTGCCCGGGCTACTCAGGCTCAGCGTGACGCCGTTGCTCAAATTCTCGCTTACCTGAGCCTGACCTGAGCCGGTCGTGTTGCCGGTAAGCTGTAAAAACGCATCGCCAAGGAGCGATCCGGCGACGTTGTACGTCCACAAGACGTCGGCGGTGGCACCAGCGTTCGGGGCAAGAGCGGTATAGTTCAATATCAACCCAAATTCATTGCCAAACGTGGTGGGAATGAAATTTCCAAGTGTCACGGACCCGCCACCGCTAACCGTGGGCGAGACATTTATGTTGCTGAAGGTCACCGGACCAACGTTGCACGAGAACCCGGGCGCCGTGTACGTACTGACCGGAGCCGTCACGCAAGTCGCGCCATATGCCGGCAAACCCATGAACGTTGCTGCGATCAGCGCGGCAACTCCAACTGACCCTACTTTGACCATCATCGCCTCCACCTGAAAATCCGTTCCCTTGTCTAGGGACTGCCGCAATCATTTGTTAACTGTACCCGGTTGTCAATCTTACATTTTTTAGACAACTCCTATGTTTTTCGGACAAGTCGCCCAGAAGCCACAGCACCGGGCGAGCGACCCCATCCAAAATGGCCGTCCCTCGCCGAAGCACGGCCGCACGGACCCTGGAGGCGCGGAGTACCGCGACGAATCGACAGCGCTTGAGCCTATCGCGAGCTCAAAAGACAGTAGCTCCAGCGGATTTGCTAGTCTTGCCAGTAGGTTGCGTGATTTCGCGGCCCATGTCCATATAGCTGCCACGAACGACGGGACAGTACGCTGGATCCGGAAGGGCCGCTGTGCGTTGCGGGCCTCGTCCCCCGCCGTTCCCCATCAATCGGTTGGGGCCGAGCTTCTCTGTTTCCCGCCCTATTCCCTCTTCTTAGTTCAGAAACGGGGCCAGCAGATGCAAGCGGTAAACCGGGCACCGTGATGAAAGTATTGGCGCCAATCTTCTTTAGCCTAAATGGCCGCTTTTTCCCGAGCGGCCTTGATTTTCGCCTCCAGATCACCGTCATCCGGCGCGAGTTCACGAGCCCTCTTGAGCCGCTCGGAGGCTTTCGGCAACTGCCCGGCGGCAAGATAGCTCATGCCGAGATGATATTGAACCACGGCTCGGTCGGGTAGCTCTTTTGCGGCTTCTTCAAGTAAGGAGATCGCACCGTTGTAATCGCCGCGCAGATAATAGATCCAGCCAACAGTATCTTTAAACGACGGTACCTGCGATTTTCGCAGGGCGGCTGAAAGTGCATACGCCCGCTCGAGGCTGGCCTTGTCTGTACGATGGTCCGCAAGCATACTCGCCAGATTGTTGGCGATAACCAGGGAGCCGGGCTGTTGTTTCAACATAGATTCGTATTCTGAGATTGCGGCTTCATTGTCCCCCTTGAGCTCGAACACGCCAGCCAAAATGAGCCGCATGACAAAGCTGTCAGGCTGCTCCTTGAGTGCTGCTTGAACGATCTTTTCAGCCTCAGCAAACTTCTTGTCGCTAACGTAGAATTCTGCAAGCGCTCGGTACCCGACGATGTTCTTCGGCTGCCGTTCGACGGCTGTCTGAAAGTTCTTCAGAGCGTCATCCCGCGCGTTTTGCAGCAGTTGAATTGAACCGAGCAGCACGTATGCCTCGGCGTTTTCAGAATTCGACGTGAGTATCGTCTGGAGGAACCCGATGGCCCGGTCGATTTTTCCCGCCCGCACCAGCGTGTTGACAAGAGCGACGATCGGCTGCACCGCGCCCGGATTGGCGGAATGCACGTTTTCAAGAACCTTGATACTTTCGTCGTACCGGTTGCGCCCGTTGAGCGCCGCGACAAGAATCTGATCTGACACGCCGCTGCCCTGTCCGACGCGACGAATCTTGTCGGCAATCTCCTGCGCACCGATCCAATTTTGCTGGGACAGCCTGATCTCGGCCAAGGCTGAGAGCACACTCACATTGTTTGGCCAGCGGTTGGCCAATTCGGTCAGCACATCTTCGGCACGTGCGATGCTGCCGCGACGCCGGAGAAAGGCAACGTAGTTGAAGCTGACCGCGGGCGCGAAACCGGAGACCTTGGTAGCATCAGCGTACTGCTTTTCTGCCAGTTCAATCGCGCCGCTGCGTTCATAAGCGGCCGCCAACAACAACATCAGATCGGTCGACCTGGGTTGGTCGTTGAGGGCCGCGCGAGCGTCAGCGATGGCGGCATCCAGTTGGCCCCGCTCCAAGCGCAGAGTCGCACGAAGCTTCAGGCCACCGGCATTCCGGCTGTCCTTGCGAAGGACGTCGGTCACTAACGCCTCGGCTTCATCAGATTGCTTTCTGGCAATATGCAACTCGGCCAATTTGATCTGTGCGGCGAGAGCATGTTCGCGGGAATCTGTACTACGAGACAACGTCTGAAGCAGCTGAATGCTGTCACTGATGTTGCCCTGCGCGAAGTCGATCTCCGCTAACGCCATTTGGTATTGAAATACGTCTCCGCCCGCCGTGATGCGGCTCAATAGCTCCCGCCTTGCCTCAGCGGGACCTTTCGTCGCACCGAGAAATCGGACCACATCTAAACCGGCGTCGGCATCCTTGGAGTTTGCGGCGGATATTGCACGAAGTTCCTTCTCAGCTTCATCCAGTCGCTTCTCCCGCGTGTAGAGTACGACGAGCTGTTTTCGAAACACCGGTTCTCTTGGATAAAGCTCAACGAGCTTGCGCAGCACGGCTTCGACCTGTTCTGGTTTGCCCGCCTGCTCGAATATTTTGATCTTAAAAAGTTCGACACCGACATCGTTCGCATGGGAGACCGCATCCCGGTCGAGAATTGTCAATGCCCCTTCAGTGTCGCCGCGCGCCAGTTTTTCCGCAGCAAGAACGATGGCCGCACCGGCATTTGCGGGGTCAATCTCGAGGGCCGCCTCCGCTTCCCGCACCGCTCCTTTGACATCGTTGAGTTTAAAAAGGATAGCTCCTTTCATACTCAGAACGGCTGGGTCCCGATTCTTTAGCTCCGCTGCCGCATTTACCAACTTGAGGGCTTCATCCAGGGCATTGCCGAGCGTCAAGATCTCGGCGAGCTTTAATTTAGCATCGGCATCTTTGGGATCGAGCTCGACGATTTTGCGGCGGATGGGGAGAAGGGATTCCCAGTTGCGATTGTGTTCTTCAATTTGAGCGAGCCCGCGCCACGCTCCGACCAGATCGTTGTTGATCTGCAGCGCGTTCCGTAATTCGATGCTGGCCTTAACATAATCCTGTTGCGACAGGAGCTCCATTCCGTGCTGATAAAAACGCTGCGCGCGCTCCTCTGGAGAGCCGCAGCCTGCAACGAGGAGCGCAGCCGGGATCAGGAGAGCCCGACATATCCGGTTGAACGAGACGAACGACGACTGCACCATAACCACCTCTATGACTCATTGCCCTTGTGGCGAGGCAGGACTGATCCGACGTGGGCTGTTGTTTCGGACGGCAGATACGCGCTTAGGCGTGGCGCAAGCTCTTGTAAGAACGCCTGCAGGCGCTCATCAGCGCGATTTTCAGGCTCGCCCCGGTAGATCGGCGTCACTAGCCGTACCAAGGCTCCATCGGTCCTGTTCTTGGTGATGGCATCAGCGAACAGGTACCATTTTGACCAGTACTCGTTCGCTACATTCCTGCCCCGTTGCACGAACCAATAATAGACAAGGTGCTTTTTGGAGTCCTGCTCGATAATGACTCTGTTTAGCGGCAAGCTCAGTTTGAGAGCCTCGCTCGTGTAGCTCACGCGTTGGAAGTCGGTAATCTGCCAACCGCCTCCAGGAATGCAAACCATTGGCGAATGTGGTGATGACCCTTTCCGCTGCGACGCGTAGTAGGCGACATAAAAATTAACTGCGGCTCCGCCGGGTTCGCTGTAATCTGACAGAATGTAGTCTTCAAGCCCCAAGAAATGCTCGACCTGCGGTTCGAGCAAGGACGGACGTCCTTGCCATGGACCGAGGTTTGCCGGAAACGCTATAAAACGAAGGCGCTCTGGGACAATTTCCTGTCGATTGGACAAGAAGTAAACCGCCGCCCCCGCCCCAACCAAAACAAGTAAACAGGCGATCGCAGGCACACGATTGGCTGAAGCAATCCGCCCAGCGCGCGAAGCGCTAACTGCCGGGAGATGAAACACTTGAAAAAAGCCTTTGCCGGAAAGACGCGACAAGCCATATATTTCGGCTGCCAAAAACCCCGCGCACACGAGAAAGATAACCCAGCCCTCGAACAGGTGGAGCAGGCCGTCAGCCATTTCGGTGCCCCAAAGATCAACCAGAATACCGACGATGGCGATACGAAGGCTGTTCATCCCAATGGTGATCGGGATCGCCGAAAGAAATACCAGCGCGCGTTGCCAGAATGGGGCCTGGAACAAATAGGCGGCGAGAAAGCCTAAGCTCAAGAGCGGATACAGGTATCGCAGCCCACTGCAAGCGTCCACGACCTGCAATTTGTATCGGCCGAGATCGATGATATTTCCCGTAAGAAATACGGGAACTTGGAACAACCTGAGAATGAACACTCCCAGTTGCGAGGAGATCAGTTGCAGGCGCCACGACAGTTCAGAATCGATCAAGTACGGCAGAGGTATGGCGAATATGAGGAACAATATCGGAATGATAGCCACCCTCAGCAGCGAGTAACCGCCTACGGCCAATAGGATTCCGAGCAAAGCCAGAATGAAGCCAAGCTGCGAAAGAAGAAAGAACGCGCTCAATTCTCCTATGAACAGCATTGTCGCAGCTAACACGATCAGCACGGGGCCGCCCCACGATGGGCGACCCATGCTTGAGGCCAGCGCATCGCGGCGTGCCCAAAGAAGCCACGCCACGATAACGGGAATGAGGAATCCGTGGCTGTACTCCTCCTGTTGGCTCCAGCGTCTGACCAGTTCCAGCAGGTTCCCGCCGAAAGCGGCAAGCGCGACCAACACCGCGACAGAAATAAGGAGACCCTTGCCGAGCACGTCATTTCGAGCGATGCGGATGGACTGCGTCGACATCATTCACTTGCGTCCGGCGTGAGAAGGAATCCAAGGGCGTTAAGCTTAAAGATTCGCTTGGTCGCGGCCGACACTCCCGTGAACCTCAGCTTTGCCCGCCGCCTCTTCAGTTGCTTTCGAAACATAAGCAGCAACCCGAAAAAACGCTGGTCAATAACACGCGTACGGGACAGATCAATAATGACGGCCTTACTTCCGGCGGTTAAGGTTTCTCGGAAGCACGAGAGGGCCATTGCCACGTCACGCTCGGTGGCATTACCACACAGGTCGATCGTGACCGAATTGTGATTTTGTGCTGTCTTGATGAGCAAGTGCGTGGGCTGGCGGGCTGATCTGAGCCGATGCCACCGGTTGGTGATGGCGAGCGGCAAGGCACGAGTCAAAATGAGACGCAGCAGCACGCTGGCGTCGTAGCAATAGCGACGCCATAATTCCGGTTCCTCCTTGATGCGCCACAGCCACTCTAGACCGCATGCCCGCAGCCAACGAGGCGCGCGCTTAACGGTTCCGGCTACGAAATTCAACACCGCACCCAGATGAACGCGAACGGGGATGGTGAGACGGATGTGGTTCCGATGCAACCACGCTTGGCCTTTCCGGGAACCGAGTGAAACCAATAGCAAATCAGCATGGCTGCCGTTAACCGTATCGATAATGTCCTCTCTGTTCATATCCTCGACTGTGCCGAAACCAGGATTGAAAGTACCTACGCAGCACAGGGCGCTTCGCTCCGCATTCAGAACTTTGCCAGCGGCGGCGGCGACCCCGTCTAAACCGCCAAACAGGAAAACTCGTAACGGGCGCTCAAAGCGGGGGTGGGTTTTCAGCGCGTCGAAAATATCCGAACCGCTCACCCTCTGTTTGATGGGCAATCCCATCAGCCGTGCGACCCAAACAATTGGCATCCCATCAGCCGGGCAAAAATCGCTATCCAGGAGAGATTCTCGGAATGCCGGATCAGACTGGCTCTGCACGAGGAAATTAACATTAGGGGTTGAAAGCAGGAACGGTGTCGCAGAGGCGACCGAGGCTTCGATCCGGCGCAACGCCAGGGCCATATCCGTCACGTCGATCGGGACGCCAAAAAGGCAATAGACGTCGCGCGCAAGATCGTCAACGCATGCTGGGGTAGGTAGCAGGTCATTGGCGCCGAAAGCACCCGCTTCTGTTTGGATCGATGCAGAGGTGGTGGCCGCGCATGACGAGCTCGCAACCGCCGGTTCAGCCGCACGCGACTCGCGCGCTTCGGCAGCTGCAAATGCATCGGCGCGGCCGCTTCGGCCGCACCGCAATGACGTTCGAAGTTCAACCGGCAACATTGACTCGGCCCAATTCGCGCCATCCGCAGAGCGCGCGGGTAGCTCCGAGTCTTAGCGGCTATGCCGCCGTTAGTCCATGCTTGCGACGGCGACGTCCTAGGATGCCCAACCCGACGAGCGCGCTGGCAAACAGTAGGGCGGCAGGCGGCAGCGGCGTCTGAGCTAGTACAGCGCCGACGAAGCCAGTGCCGCCCGGAGCACCGGCGCGCGTCGTGCAGGTGCCCCCGTTCGTGCCACCCGGAGCGTTGCACAGATCAACTGCAAAGAAAAAACCTGCAGAATTTGTTATAAACTGAGACAACGTCACTCCACCAAGCTGGAATATAATATCAGAGTTCCAGATGGTGTTGCTTTTGTCCAGAAATCCAAGGCTTTGAGTGAAGTCTCCCGGACCGCCTGAATTGAAAGCACCATTCTGAGACCACGTGACCGGCCCCCCGGGATTTTGCGTGGGCGAACTGGCCAATGTCGGTGTCGGACTGTTCCAGCCCATCATTGGCGGGTTGCCCGCTTGGATGAAGAAAAAATTCGGGTCGACAATGTGAAGGTCAACGAGGACGTTGCTTCCGAGAGTCGAGGTGGTTGCGGTTGCAAGCAACGAGCTTGGGCTACCACTGCAGCCAAGACCTGAGCTGCAGGCATTCGCAAAAAAGTTATAGACCGCAGCTTTGCTCAGGGGCGGGAAAGCCACCAGCCCAAGGGCGAGCGCTGACGCCAGTCCTGCTACCTTGAAAATACGCACATTCCCCTCCGTGACGCCGTAATTACCCGGTTGCTGAGAATCCCTATACGACTCAAGTGCTAAGTTGAAGCGCCATATTTTAGACAATCCCAGAACAAATTTTAGCCACTATAGGAATAAGATCATCCCGCATCAATACGCATCAAATGCGCCGCAACGTCCTCTCCGGTGTGGCGCAAGCGCTACGGGAATTACGCTGAAGATGGTACCGCTGTAGTTGCAGAAGCGGGCTCGATTACTCCACGCGGGTGTCGTCCAAACGGCTCGTCAACGAGCCACAGGGGCCCTACGGTGGAATCCTCATTGAGATTTCGTGCGGTCCGTTCTGATCCAAGGTGTATGCCTGTGCTTGAATATGATACGACAATAAAGACTCAGTTTTCCGAGAACGTATTGTAGGACCAACGAAATTGCTGTCAGAGGTAAGACATCCCGCCCGCACTTGAGCCAAGCAAGAATGGAAGCTGATAGGAACGCCAGGCCAGCGGTCGTGATCACTAACAGCGCAATACGGCCGGTCCCCACCAGTGCAGCAAGGAGTGTTATTCCCCACGTCCCCGCCAACAAGATCCCCAGCAGTGAGACCGGTGGGACTGCCAAGTCCAATGCTAGGGCCAACAGCGGGATGTTCCGCTGCGCAATGGCACGGCAAATCAGCCGCGGAACAGCGCCGAGGATCGTGTTGACGTGACCTCGCTCCCACCTTTCCCGCTGGATCGCAGCCGCCTTAGCAGATGATGGGAACGGACTCGTCACGCAGGCCGACGGGCAAAACACTGGTGGATAACCCGCTTGGGCTAGATCAAGACCGAGCTTCAGATCCTCGACTAGGCATCCATTGGCGAGATCGGCGGAACGGATCAAGTGCCAGGGAAATGCCATGCCGGTGCCGAGGAGATGGCAGGGCAAGCCGAGCGCAAAGAGCCCTAAAGGGCGCAGCCAATTCTTGACGCGCCAGGCGAATTCGGAAACCTGGTGGCTGATTTGGCTTTCGCCCGGTGCAATCATCAGGTCCAAGGCCTGTGCCGGCCGGCCGCTATGCGCGCAAGTCGAAACCAATTCGCGGATTGTATCTGGTGCAACTCTACAGTCCGCATCAACAACGATGACAAAATCGGGAGGATCTGCGCTCAGGTGCCGAAGTCCGAAATCCAGAGCGTATCCTTTACCCCTCTTTGATGAATCATGACGCTCGACAACCTCCGCTCCTGCCGCCGACGCAATGATGCTCGTATCATCTGTACAATTGTCTGCTACGACCACAAGCCGATCGCGCGGGAGAAGGTGAGGCTGAATGTCATTCAGCGTTGGCAGAAGTCCCGAGCCTTCGTTATGTGCGGGCACGAGGACGCACACGCGGCCGGGCACGCGAGTCGCCTCCCGTTTGTTGAACTCGCCCGTTGGCAGAGCAATACCTGCGAAGATCTCGATACAATACACTGCTACTTGGACAGAAAGCAGTCCTGCAACGCTTATCAAGAAGCCGGAGACTACAGCTTCCATGTTTTCGCCTTCCCTACCACGGGATGAATTTACCCAAATCGTTTATCCGCGCGTAAAGACGCGCTTTGACGCACGAAAAAAATGTCCATTTGAAAAAGCGCTCCATCCAAAGGCCTCCGGTGAAATTCAAGGATATCGTAAGCGACAAAATCCCTTGCGTGCATATATGAGATCACCTCGTGCAGAAGAGGACAGTTTTCGTTTATTTCAAGGAGGCCTACCTCAAGTATGACAGCTTGGAGGTTGGACAACACCTGCGAACCGCCATTAAGTATTTCCAGTTCGTACCCCTGCGCATCGATCTTCAGGAGGTCAACGGGCTGGTGCTGCAATAGGATCGAATTTAGGGTCTTCAGATGGCGCGTTTCGGCTCTCCTCGGAGCGTTGCTTCGCTCTGGCAGGATAGACGATCCAGATGCCATGACGTGGAACGTCACCTCTCGCCCGTCTTCCGCCCCAATCAGATCAGTATACAGCGTCGCCTTGAGTTTAGACCCGATTGCTTTCAGATGTTCCCTCTGTTCGAGGTTGGGCTCGATCATGATGATCTCGCAATCCGGCCAAATTGACCTCGCCATGCTGCTCCATTCACCCCTGTAGGCGCCCACGTCGACCACCACGCTGGGAACAAAACCTCTCCGGCAGATTGCGCTTAGCAGATAGCTCTGGCTGGGGGCATTCGCATACATAGCCGAGAACTTCTCGAATTCATCCGGTGCAATACTGCGGGCAAAACGGAACAGCGATTTTCTTGCCGCTGACGGGGCGAACCGGCCTGCGGTGACTAGGTTCCTTTTTAGAATTTCCAGCACTTGGCGTTAATCTCAGAAGCTATTGATTTGACAGTTCTTTTGCTGTACGCGCCGGCAGGGGCAGCCTGCGCGTGACGTCGCCTTCTTAACGCAAGAAGGTTGACTATCATAGCGCTGGGACCAAGTAATCTTACCGTCGTGATCGCAATGCTCCGGGGAGCTCAAGTGCGGCTGCGAATTTCGCAGATACCCCGCATTGAGGAAAGGCGCAGACCTCTCCCAAGCCCTTCTGCGGCAGTTAAGCCAAGCAATGGAGCAGTTTCAGGAACCGAGGG
>Ga0075424_100001203_pt1 | contig 22260 bp, 19 predicted proteins | sample SoiMethybrSBSTD3_FD_75301 | JGI IMG/M metagenome (GOLD analysis project Ga0075424, IMG submission 75301) | Bulk soil microbial communities from a Populus tree surrounding site in Tennessee, USA - Soil MetaG P. TD hybrid SBSTD3 | ecosystem: Environmental > Terrestrial > Soil > Tree plantation... | reverse complement strand
CCGCCAAGTCCTGATGAGCCGCAACGTCAGCGGCGGACCGCTGATCTCGGTCTTCATGGGTGGGCTGAACTATCAGATCGAGCACCACCTGTTCCCCTCCATGGCGCGCCCCTATCTACGCAAAGCCCAGCCGCTCGTTTCCGCATACTGCGCCGCCCAAGGTGTCCCCTACACCCGCACCACGCTCTGGCAGTCCTACCGCATCGTGATCGACTACCTCAACACCGTGGGACTACGCGGCAAAGACCCCTTCCTGTGCCCCATGGTCGCTCAACGCCGCACCCTCTAACCCGTACGCTCCCAGCGACACGATGGCGCATCGCTTGATGGGCCTTCTAGCGGCGACTGGGCGACTAGGAAGGCAGTCGAGCATCAGCCACTGGACTTCGCTACGACCAAGGCAACTCGCGTCCAGCTCGACGGCGAAGTCATGCACGCGGACGCAACCCAGAAGTGGTCATCTGCCTCCCCACAACTGAGGGCCATGGGATCTGCTGACGTCGGCGTTCTGCGAGGCCAGGCGTCGTTGTTAGCTGGTCAGCGGGAGTCAGCGGCCGGGATACAATTGTGAGTAACTTGTTCCGAGAGCCTCCACCCGGGATCCTTCCGAGAACCAGATGGAAACGCGGAAATCATGTCCATCGCACAGGTGGTTGTTCAATCCCCGGAGCAGGTCGAGACGTTATCGACTGAGTTGCCCAGTTCCCAGATTTGGTCGCCATCGTCGGCGGTGAACCGGCCACTCCGCCTCCGGCTCTCTCCATCGCTCGGGAAGGGTGCCCTGGATGGTGCCTAGTGGCCCCATAGCCGTGACCTGAGCGCTGAGGCCTTGGACCTAGTGGACCATTTCCCCGCGTCGTTCGACCGGATCTGCCGCGTCGTGTACTCCACAGTGGACTGGGACCCGGCGCCACGTCGGATCAAGGCGGCCGAGGTTTTCGTGAGCCTCGCTTCGTTCCCGCGCGACGATACTCATCGGGTCTTGTTGAAGAGTGTGGCCGCCTACCGCCCCGGTGTTCTTCAGCTGCTCGTAGTGCCACCAGAATTGGGACGACCGGGCCGCCCGGCACGCCATGCGGATGGCCGCCCTGCCGTCCAACGTCAAGTCGGCCGCGACGATCCTCAATGAGTCGGAAGATCAACATCGGGCCGGGCCGTTGTCGCATTGGGATGATGACGGCGGAGCGAACCCCACTCTCTAGCGTGGACCGGAACCTGCCCATTTGGCCAAGGGCGGGCAGCGAAAGCGGGCCCGGAGCTCCGGTCGGCCGGTCGGCGCCGGACTGACGGCGGCACACCCAGGACTACCAAGTGACGCACTTTCCAGCTGCCTGGGCGCCAGTGACGCCGATCATGGGGCGGCTCATGCCGATCTTGGGCCGGTTAGATCACAGAATGCATGCACAGGATGCGCAGCTGATCTAGCCTGGGTCGTCCGGACCTGCCCGTCGTACGGCGGCGCGCGATATGGTGGTCGGCCGCGGGGACTTTGGCTCGGCTTTGGCGAAGTCTGCGGCCCGGCGGGTCAGCAGGTAGGCCGCGACCAGCACCATGATGATCATGGTCGCCACGCCGGTCTCTGTCGTCACGTACGCCATCATCGCCGGCGAAGTCGTGATCGCCACGCCGGCGACCGTCTCCATCAGATTGTTGAAGGCGCTGTGAGAAAGACTGACCGGCCATATGCTTCCCGACCACAATCGCAGCCACCCATACCAGACACCAGCCAAGGTCAGGGTGACCATCACCACCGGTACAACGATCCAGCGCCTCCCCTCGCTCTGATAGGTCGTGGTGAGCACCAGCAGCGGCAGATGAAAGATCGCGTGAAAGGCACCAGTCACAACAGCCGCCCGCCGCCCAGACATAAGTTCGGCCAAGCGAAAAAGCAGGAATCCCCGCCAACCGATCTCCTCACCGAGAAAGACAACCGCGAAAATGATCGTGGTTAAGGCGACGTTGAGAACACCCCTGCCGATGCCCGGAGGCAGGCCTGAAAATTGGACTACCCCGAAGGCGGCCGCGACGCCGAAGCTGAGGGCGATGATCGCCGCCGGCCCGAGGACGGCGATGAGCAGACCCCGGCCTCTCCGTGGGTTGAATCCGACCGCCGCCCAGACCGCGTGTCGCTGACCACGTGGAACGGTGAAGGCGACGGTGAGTGCGACCGCGATCACCGGAAAGGCAATGGCAATCAGCGGTGTGATCCCGGCGTGCGGTAGTGCGAGCGCAATGGCGAGGGTCAGCCCGTAGGTGATGCACAAGTACACGACAATTTGGCGCAGAGGACGGTATGTTCTCGGTGGCGCCGGCTCTTCAGCCGTTCGTCGCCGTTGCATTGGCTCTCCTCCTATTCCTCGCAGTTGTTCATCTGCCGAATCACGCTCGCCGGACGTTGGCGCAGTGACCGATGAGTAGCCGCCGACCACGACCGCCGAAACATACCGTCATTGTCACCCGCCGCCAGCTTGACCACGGCCTACCGGACGGTTATGCGCCGCGGAGCAAACCTGTTCCCCGGTCTGACAGGTACGGCGTGAGGCCCCACCGGGGGCGGATCACCCCACCCGAGCAGTCACCGTTGCTCGGTTGCTTCACCGAAATCCGTTGACGCGGCAACCGGCTTCCTCACCGCATGGCCAGGGCGCACCAAGCTCGTCTATATGTCGATCCAGATGTTTCCAGTTATGCCAGTCCGCCTCCATCGCAGTTCACGATGAGCCGGCATGTCCGCGCTGCCATCGTCAGCTGAAAATCCAGCCCAGCACGCCGAATGCGCCTAGGACGATCACAATCGCAGTGATGATGGCGAGCACCAAGAGCGCGACGAGGAGCGCGCCGCATCCGCTGCGGCGTTGCTGGGCGAATACCTGTGTCGGCGGCTGCTGAGGCGGTTGAGTCATAGCGCTTTCTCTACGGTAGAAGTAACCGACGTTAGTGCTCGGGCCGAATCGTCAGGCCGTGCCAAGAAGCGCACCAGTACAGCAGCAAGGTACAGCAACGCAGCCGCAATTCCGTCCAGCTCAGCGAGGCCCGTGAGCGCTCAGCCCGCCCCAATCGAGGCTCAACAAGCCTCATTCCGTCACTTGCAAGCAGGCGGTCTTTTCGGTCGTGGGCTAATTCGAACAATTCCTTGCTGCGTGCCCAATTCGTGCCCAATACCCCGCGCAACTGCGGTCACTCACGGCCAATTATGGTCAGCATTCCTCTTTGCCAATAAAGAAAGCACCTAGCCAGAGCGTCACGGTTCTCGTCTTCCAAGCTGGTCATGCGAGTTCGATTCTCGTCACCCGCTCCACAGCGAAAGCCCTAGTCGGAGCCTTCTTGGAGACCGCTGATCTGCGTCCTGGCATGCCCCGGTGAGAACCTCGGGCCACGCACGGGCCACACCGCCGTCGGTTCCCGCTCGATCAGCTTCTGGAGTGCATCGGCGATCTCGCGGTCCCGCTGACTCGTCGCGTGCTGGTAGATCAGGGCGGCGCGCATGCTGCCGTGGCCCATTCGGAACGTCAGCTCGCGAGTGCTGGCGCCACTCGCCGCGGCCAGACTGTTGCCGGTATGGCGGAGATCATGGAAGTGGAATCCAGCGGGCAGGCCAGCCTCGACAACGATCTTGCTCCACTGCACCGACCGGTGGAAGTTGTTGCGTCTTAGCGACGCACCCAGTGGCCCCCGAAAGACCAGCTCACTGGGTTCAGCTGGGAACTCAACCAGATCGGCCGTCATTACGTCCACGATCATCGCCGGCAGCGCGACAGCGCGCACGCCGGCGGTCGACTTCGGTGGACCTGTCACTCGGCGTCCATCTTGTAGCTCGGCGAACTTCCGAGAGACCGTGACAATTCCCCGTTCCAGGTCGAGGTCGGAGCGTCGCAGGGCTACCAGCTCGCCCCACCGCAACCCAGTGAATGCTGCAAGCAACACCAACGCCGCATAGCGCCTCTCCACCAATCGCGATAGGGCGAAGACTTGCCGGATGCTGGCCACTGACCGCTCGGTGCTTGTCTCCTTGTCATAGCCGGGGATTCGGCACGGATTCTGTGCGATGAGCTGGTCCTCTTTGAGCGCCGTATTCAGAACGGCCCGTAACAACCGATACGACTTCGCCGCGACCATCACCGAACGCCCCTCGCTAAGAAGCTGCTGACGCCAGCTCCGCACCGCCTGCGGAGTCAGCCTGTCGAGCGTCTTTGCGCCCAGGTAGGGGTCGATGTGATTTCGCAGCTGCGACTCGTACAGCTCGCGGGTGCGTGGCTGGAGCGGACGCTCCGCGACCCACGCCCGGGCGTACTCTGCGACTGTGATCTTCCACGCGTCCGGGGAAGACCACTCGCCACGGATCACCTTTCCTTGCAAACAAGGCAAGCCAGCGTTCGGCGTCGGACTTCCGAGCAAAAGTCATTGGCGCGGAGTGCATTCGGCCGTCCGGACCTCGGTATCGCGCCTGATAGTTCCCAGACTCACGACGCCGGATGCTCCCGAAATGACGCTTGCGGGAGGTCATGGCACCTCGGTCCAAGTGATTGGCTGCACCGTCCCGGCTTCAACGAACTCCTCGATTGCCACTCTGGAATGCGCACATGCCGGCCCAATCGCACGAATCGGATCCGCTTTTCGGCGATTAGCCGACGTGGAAAGCGTCTGGTCGTGCCGAGTCTCTCGGCCGCCTCTGGCACGCTAAGCAAGCGCTCCATGATCATCTACTAATCACGTGCCGGCACCGCCTCCCTGACCAGAGGGTGATGCGATGACCGTGGACAGTCCGAGTCGACTTGCGTCCATGTCAGCTCACCTGCGTGCCGAACTAAGCGCACGGTGCCCTGCATGCAATGCCGCCCGAAGTCAGGGAGCCGAGCGCGAAGTCGGCACATATCAGCCGAGTCATCGAATGTTGGCAGCCGTTGTGCTGTCCCCTTCAGGCCTGGTGTATTGGGCCTGCCCATTTCGCTGGCGAAGCCAGGCCGCTTCGCCTTGGCTGATTGCACCGGCGCACCATTGCACCGCCTCCGACAGGGTCAAGGATTCGTCGGTGATCATCGCCTGTAGAGGGCGCCGGCCCGTTGCTCGGTAGCGGCGATTGTGGCATCTCGTTCTGCGAGCGCCGTCAGCACCTCGATGCCCAGCTTCTCCAGGCGCCGGTCACCTGGGCCCGTTCACGACGACGCTTCGCGTACGCCTGGGATGCTGCCAGCTTGGCTGCCTACCTCATGGCCTGCTTGCTCATCGCGGTTTCCTTTGTTTGACAGAGATCGCACTCCCGTACGGCAATTCCGGCTGGCCGAGCGGTCATCCCTGAAGACGCGGCTTGAATGACTTACTCCACAGATTCAGCACACTTAATGGCCGACGAGAGTGACCCGCGACACCTCGGCCACACACATCGGCAGTGCGTACTTCTGGAGATAGACGCAAATGGTGCGCAAACCCATAACAAAGCTAAGTGCCTCGTGCGTGCGCACAGCCGGACGTTGCTTCGCGGCGTGGTCCTGTTCATGCTTGAGTGTCCGATCTGCAACTCGAGGAACGAGGCGAATGTCGCTCCCTACATCTGACTCCGCTGCACTCGAACAACTGCCGACAAATCCGCTAGTTCACGTGGTCGGCGCAGGACCCGTGGGCCTGCTGCTCACGGCACTGCTTCAATCAATGGAGGGGGTCTCCGTACGCCTTTACGAAAAGCGCCGCGAGTACACGCGAACGCGTATGGTCCAGCTCGCACCTTATCTCGTTGCCGACTCAGTGGAGGGCTACCGAGCTGATTCCATCGACGGAGACAGTGTCGCGGCCATCTTCGATCCACAAGAGCTCGACCTGGGCCTCGCGTTCAGGAAGTCCATTCCGTCGGACCTAGCTGCACTCCTGAAGAGCTGGGCGCTGGGCTTCTGCCCGCTCAACTTCATCGAGCACTCCATCAGCAATCTGATCGATGCGCGTGGGCTGAATGGGGTTGAGCGTACGGCCGAGGTGGTGACGGCGGAGGAGGCGATGGCGATGCTCCAGCCGGGAGACGTTCTGGTCGACGCCACGGGTAGCAGGTCGCTGCTTAGAGATCACCTGGTTCCTCACCCGGGCGACGGGGCTGAAGGCGCGAACACGCTCAAAGTCCGGCTCGAATACGCGCTCGTCATTACCTTCCTGTATGGGCAGTCGTACGACTGCAATGAGTTCTGCAAGTACGAGAAGAACATCGAGAACCCGCACTACAAGTTCATCCCGATGGTGCACCGCACGCACTACGACGGCAGCATCAGCCACGTCACAGGCATTGTCAATATCAGCGCCGAGGAGTACGAGGCGATGCCGTCTCGATTCGACGGTGAGTGGCTTCGCAGCAACTTTCCCGGCATCGCCCAGTCGATGGACAGGTTCATCGACAAGATCAAGCAGGAAACGCACGGCGAGCTACTCGGCGACCTGGAGATTCTCCGGATACCGCTGGATCTGTATCGCGCGCGCCACGCGACGAATCGCCGATGGCTCACAGCGGGTACCACCGACCATCCTTTTGCTAGCTCATCGGTGTTTCTCGCCGGCGACTCGGCCATCGGCTCGCCGTACTTCCAGTCGATCTCGCTTGGCTTCGAGTGTGCGATGTTCCTCGCGGGGCTCATCGCGCAACGTCACCTGCCAAGAAGAGACCTGCTCGATCGCTATGAGCTGTACATCTACAAGCAGTGGCTTCGCGTCTACATGCGCAGCAAGATGATCAAGCACAACAAGGATTTGTTCGAGTCGCTCGACGACCCGCATGCGCTCCTGAGGAAGTTGCACATTTATTAGCGGATTTCGCGCGCTCGGTGCGGATGCTCATGCGGCAGTCATTGTCTGCAGCGCCTCCCCCGCACGTCTCTCCGTGTCGCGGACCGCTCCGTCGCGTCACCGAGCGCGGTCAGCGCGGGGCTTCGAGCCGGCGTTCCCGGTCGGTACGTTCCTTGCGCAGTGCCGCCTGGGCATCCAACGCCGACCGTCGCGCCGATTACGTCATCGACTGATGACTCGCCACTCGACTTCTCCTCGCGAGAGAGCTTCACCAGACCCAAGCCACAGACCAGGCATTGAGCGGCACGCCAGACGATCTGGAGCTGCTTCACGTACCCCCGGCCGATTTCAAGATCCGCTGTGCCAACCCCGACGTCTGCCTGCATCATTTGAACGCTCTCGTCTCTCACCATCCGCACCTTGTCGAAGCAGCCACACCGATCCGTGATTTTGATCTTGCTCGTTACTCATTCGCTGAAAATGTCGATGTTGGCTGCCTTGATTCTCTGCCGGACTTAACCAAGATGTCGCCAACCGACTTCGAGCACTTTGTTCGACAGCTGTTGGAAGCGAGCGGATTGGAAGGTTGGACTACCCAACGTTCGGGGGGCGTCGATGCAGTGGTCCAACCGAGACCCGCTGGTTGGTGGCCTCACGATCGTCCAAGCCAAGAGGTATCTGGCGGTCATTGGTATAAGGCACATCCGTGAGCTGGTTGGCGCCATGATGAGAAAGGCGCGGGCCGGGGCATTCTCGTCACCACATCGTGGTTTACGGCAGGATGCTGGATCAAAGCCGAGCAGAACAATCGGATCGAGCTCATCGACGGCCCACGCCTCCGCCACCTTGTAAAAGCGCATTTGCACATGGACGTCTTGGTGGCTCCGCCAGCGCCGCGGTCCCGCACGTGGCATCCGTAGACGTAACCTGCCGAAGCAACCGACACTGGACACAGTCATCGCTTCTGCCGGTGAGAAGCGTTAGAGCTTCGACCTGCCCGGGCTCACCGCCGTTAAATTCAATCAGGCGCCGGGGCGGCAAACTCACCAACCCGATCGTTAGTGACCGCAGATCAAGACTGGCTGGCAGCAAACCCCAGGATCCAGGTGCACTTCACCTCAACCTCCGGGTCATGGCTCAACCTGGTCGAAGGTCCACGATCAGACAATCCATCGACGGCTGGAATAACCGAAACACTCGGTTATCTGGACCAAGACTGCCGATGAAGTAACTCCAAAATCAAACGTAAACGTATTGCAGCGACAGGCCACTAGCCCGAGCCTTTCGCGCGGTTAGCCAGGACAACCCGGGCCAACGAAGGTAACGGAAGCTGTCGGCTGTCAACGGCGCGCATCCGGCCCATTTGGTGGGCCACGTTCAGGCTCGGTCTACGGCAGTTGCTGAGGGAGGACTCGGGGTGACGGCTGGCTCCGGTTTGACCGTACGCGGCGGCTCGGCGGTCACAACGAGAGCGACGCCCAAGATCGCCAGCCCGCCACCAATGACTATGACAGCAGTAACAGGCTCGGAGAGGATCACCGCCCCTAACACCACCGCGACTGCCGGATTGACGTAGGCGTAAGTCGATGTCAGCGAGATCGGTGCGTTCTGCAGCAGCCACGCGTAGGCGGTATAGGCGATCATCGATCCGACGACGACGAGATAGCCGAAGGCAACCCAGGTTGATGCCGCCAGCGCCCCCACCTGTCGCGGTATGCCTTCCCCTCGCGCCAGCCCCAGCGCGACGGCCACGCTTCCGCCCAGCGCCATCTCGTAAACAGTTGCCACCAGCGAATCGGTCGGCACTCCCCAAGACCGTGAATAGAACGAGCCGATCCCCCAGCAGGTCGCGGCCAACAGCGTCAGCAGGACGCCCCAGCGCTTGACCTCGGCCATACCGCCGCCTTGCAGACCCAAGAACGCCACTCCGATGAACCCGATAATCACACCAAGCCACACCAGCGGCCTGGGCATATCGCGGCGGGTCAACCGCAGCGTAACCAGCAGCAAGGGCACCGATGCGATGAGGAGAGCCGCAAGCCCGCTTGGCACTGTCTGCTCAGCGACAGCGACCATGCCATTCCCCATGGCAACGAGCAAGGTCCCAACCGCCGCCGCGGCCACAAGTTCCCGGCGCGTAATGCGCAGCCGCCCAAGACCGCCTCGCAACGCGACGAAGCCAGCCAGCAGCGGCGCTGCCAGAAGGAACCGAATGCCCATGCCTAGCAACGGCGGGAGCCCGCCCTGCACGACAACCCGGATCGCGAGGTAGGTCGAGCCCCATACCAGATAGACGATCAGGAGTGCTGCCCACATACGCAGCACCGAGCGTCCGACCGTCATGAGTGTAGTCTCCTATCGCTCATTACAGGGTAGTGCCAAGCGCGCCGTTCGAACGCCGGTCCTGGAAGATGAGATTCTGGGAGGCAACAAGTTAGTCGGGAAGCGGGAGAGATGTCCGCTTGGCTAAGCGACCGCGTACCCAGAATGTCTTCGACCTTTGAGCGGGTGACGACCCCCCTTACGCGCATGCGCACGGGCCGGGCTACGAGGTGCGACAGTACCGAGAAATTCTCCGGGTTCCGGACTATGAGGGCCAAGGGGGAAAAGCCAGGAAACGCTGTCTGACCTAGCGGTCAGGCTCCCCCCACCTCCTAGGCCTGAATGGACTGATTGAACCCTCGCAGCGTTACATTCTTGCGACGCCGAAGGAAGAGTGGTGGTCCAGTACCAGGTCGTACACCGGAGTCGAGATCAAGATGGTACCCAGTCGGGATCGGGCGCAGAGGTGCGCCGCCATCTGCACGGCCTCCCCGAAGAGATCACCGTTCTCGGTCACCGCTTCTCCGGCGGTCAGTCCAATGCGGATGGTGATCGTTGAATGAGCTAGCGATGCCTGCCGTCCTCGTCGATCTTGTGTGGATACGGATCGATGACGATCTTGTCAACTAGCATCTCGGTGAGCGCGCGCAGATCCACAGTAGATAGGTCTCCCACGCTAGCGATGGGTCGGGCAGTTCCGGCATGGCCGACTTGCTGGCCAGACTCTAGTGCTCCCTGTCTAGTTGATCAAGAGCCGTATCGATCGGCTTTCTGACCGCCTTGAGCGCGCCTCGTGTGCCTCAACGAGGCTGGCGCTGCCTCTGCTGAGGCCTCACCATCAAGAGTCCCGAACAGTTCGGGCAAAATCGAACAGCAACTCGTCGCGTGCCCAATTCGTGCCCAATACCGCGCGCAACTGCGGTCACTAACGGCTAGCCGTGGTCAGCGTTTTCCTTTGCAGGTAACGAAATCACCTAATCACAGCCTCAAGGGTTCGTCTTCCAAGCTGGTCATGCGAGTTCGATTCTCGTCACCCGCCTCCATAGTATTTGCCCTAGTCAGCTAAGCTTTCAACGCGTCCGAGTTATTCGAACAGCCCCGTTGTAACCTCTTGGCTCGATCAGCCAGTTGTTTGGATTGACATGCCTCTGGGAAGAAGATAGAGCGGGCTGGTCTGGGAGCGGCTGACGGGGGCGGCGACCAAGAAATCCAGCCAAGGCGGTTTCTGTGCGCGGCTGAAACAGCCCGCAGAGTGGACTAAACGTGCTGCCCGACTAGGTGGGGACGGAAGAGTTGGGTGAGCGGGAGCGCGATGGAGCATTGCGGAGTCCTCGCTGTTCAGCCGCTTGGAAATCTCGGCGACCAGGGCTTCCACGTCTGGGTGATCATGCGGAGCCCAGCCCTCAAGCAATTCATTCAGGCCCTCCTCCTGCGCGGCCTCCAATGACGCGGCCACCTGCCGTCCGGATTCTGTGGCGATGACCGTCTGAGCCTCGATCGTGACGTAGCCGCGTTGAGCCAGCGCCGCCGCTACATGCCTGACCCGCTCTGTGGGCGTCTTCGATGCCTCGGCCATCGCAACAATCGGACGGGAGGTCTCCTGGGAGACGCGACTGAGCATCCAGGTCTCGCCCCGCTCAAGATCAACATTCGCCCGTCGAGCCAGCCGCTCATAGGCGCGCAGTCGGTTTTCGCGGCTGAGGTGTCGAGATAGCGCAACTTATAGCTCCTGGAGCGAGGTGCGCTCACTAGGCATGCCGAACGCTTCGCCGGTGTCTGCCGTACGAGTCGCTGTCCGCAGTCGAACCTCGGGCAAGAAGAATGCCAAGGCAAATGCAACGGCCCCCACCGGGACGGCCGACAAAAACACCACATGAATCGCGGTTGCATACGCGCCGACGAACCACGCCTCCACCTCCGCCGGGCACTGCGCCAGCGTTCCCGATGGGCCACTCAACACCGCCGCTGAGCACCTTCCGGTGGCCGTCGGCGGTACTCCAATCGCAAGATGCGTGGTGAGCTGCGCTGTGAAGACGGCGCCGAACACTGCCACGCCGATGCTGCTACCGATGGTTCGGAAGAATGTGGCGGCGCTCGTCGCTGTGCCCAGGTCGCGGTACTCCACCGCATTCTGCACAGTTAGAACTAGAACCTGCATCACCATGCCGAGCCCCTGCCCGACCCATCCACACCGGCCACCCTCGGCCAGGTGCGACCGCGGCGCTCTCTATCCCGCGCACAGGTATACAAATGAGCCGGTGATTGATCAGCTTCGGCCTTCAAGCATGTCGGCGAGCTGAACAGCGACCTGAACGGGGTCGTGATCGACCTCGACGCATACCGACAGATGCCCTTCGTGCGTCTCGAGGATGACCTGGTTGAAGTTGCCGTAACCGACGATCACGTGTCTCAACCCGCCGCAGTCGAGATTGCCGCGTTGTCGAGCAATCGTTAGCAGAGTTGGGTTGACGAGCAGTTCTTCGAAGAAGTCTGAGGACGCAGCCGAAGCGTGCAACACGCCCTCACGTTGCGACAGCTCGACGCTCTGTCCGCGGCCGTACGCGACGTAGCGAATATGCGGACCCAGAGCGAAAACCGCGTCCTTGAGTTCGTCCATAGACAAGAGGTTATTGCGAGACAAGACGAGACTCGTGGCATCCATGTCTCCGCTGTCTCACGCTTCCCACTGACAAGTTGGTCCATCGATGTCTAGTCACCTGTCGCCATGGCGCGGATGCGCTCATAGCGGTCAATTGCCTCGTCAACCCTGATCCTGAGCTCGGGCAGCACTTCCAGCCATCGAGCTACGTAGCTGGCTTCGACATCCCAAGCCTCGAAGTCCTCCAAGAACGGATCCGGTGTCGTCTCGACGAGGTTTCGAAGCAGCGCTTCCATGCGGTCGACGATTGCGGGAACCGATGGCGCGTGCCAGGTGTGCTTCCCGCCGCCAACCGTCACATACACAGGAGCCGAGTGCGCGACGGTCCTGTTCGAGCCAACCGCCCGAGCAGCGACCCAACAACCCGCCTCCGGGATGAGCCGATGCTCAACCTCGACACGACCGGGACCATCGGCGGCCGCGGCGACCTCACCGTGAACGACCAACTCCAAACGCTCCAGCTCATCGAGATCCGGATTGACGTCCGCCTGCGCATGCAATAGCAGGGACTCATCGGGCTCGACCTCGACAGCGTCCCCCATCGTGGCCGCGCCGACTTGAAAGGACAGCACCGGCCCGTTCGAGACAAAGGTTCGCCCGGCGCGGATCGCGTCGAACCACGCGTCCGGGGTGAGAGGGCCATCGACCCCCGCGAAGAACCGGACGGCGCCAGCCGGATCTACGTATGGATAGTCCGAACCGGCGATCGGGGTAAGGCGGAACCCAAGATTCAAAAAGTCGTACCACGGATAGATGCGAAGTCGATACGCCTGAAGCACCTCCAGAACATCCACGATGCCGAACGGCACATCGAGTGCGAGCCCGACGCTCTCGCCGAACCAGTCGCTGCCGACGTGCGCGTAACCACTCACCGAGCCGCCGGCGCGTAGCCGTGCGAACAACTCGTGGTACAGGAAATAGCGGTCCACGTCGCGCGCGCGTTCGGCGATATTGAGATGCACCGTATGACCCCGCCGACCTGTACGAGGGTCCTCTTGACCGCTCACCAGGTTGTAATCGTCCCGCCTCACGCGACCATCTGGCCCGTAGCCGGGCTGCGCGAAATACTGTGCGCCGAGATTGCCCATCGCAAGCAGGTTCGCGACATGGAGGTCCTCCGCCCGCGCAATGGAAAGCGCTGCATCGTCGCCAACCTCACCTCGGGCGATGTGGATATGCGCGTCACCGGACCACCAGCCCTCCGCGGGAAGATCGCGCCAACGCTCGAAACGCAGCTCCAGGTGTGCAACGTCGGACTCGGCAACCTCGATCCGTCGTCTCAGGTGGCGATACTCAGGACCACGCGTGGCTATGACCTCGTAGTTGCCCGGTGGAACAGATACGCCATAGCGTCCGCTCGCGTAGACCATCCAACGACTGGGTGGAAGCGACCGCCGATCTTCCGACCCGCGGTCTCGTACGCGAGCCGCGAGGCGTCGGCCAGCCGCCCCCAGACTGGGAGGAGGCCAGGCGGTCTCGCGACCGGGCATTTCGTGTACGAGCCGCGCCGCCGCGGAGACCAGCTTGACCGGCCGACGTGGTAGACGTGCTGCAGCGAGGCGAGCAGCGTGCTTGGCTAGCGCTTTCCCCGATGTCGGGACCGCGACGTCCCGGACCTCTTCGAGGTAGCGAAGGATCGGCACCGCGTCGGCGCTCGCCAGGACCTCACGGCCGGATGCGACGTCGTAGATGCCAACCCGAGCTGTCGTGGGAGCGCCGTGCTCGTCGAGAACTGTGAGTTCAAGGCGAGCCGTGCGGTTTTCTGCTGCCTCCCGAGGAACCCGGCGTTTCACAATCACGTCACGGATCCGCATCATGTCGGGGCCGGTAGCCCCCTCCGCGTACTCGCATCCTGGAGCTGCCACGACGACGTCGGTTCCGCGCGGACCCCGCCCCGCAAATCTTGCCCGTTCCAGTGGGATCTCGACGGTCACCCATGGCTCGTCGTCGGCCGGGACTTTGACGCTGATCGCATTCTCGGCCGAGACGTTCGCATCCCATCCGACCAGCAGCCGCCCCACCGCCGGGTCGACGACAAGGGCTAACTCGACGGACTCGTCCAAGTCGCTTCCGACTTCCTCACCGATATCGAACGCGAAGGCGCCTCCCTCCACGACCATCATGCCGTCGGCCTCGACCACCCGACCCGCCCGACGCAAGGCCACCGCGCGCAGGCCAAACGCATGGAGGTAGCGGGGCGCGAAAGTACGCCGTACAGAATCACTTCGCCATGGAAGCTCTTGGATCGCTTGAGGATCGTTGGGATTGATTCCCAGAGGCGCAGTCACCAGAGCAGACAATACGCAAAATCTTGGAGAGCCGGCAAGATCAAGCGCTGGCCCATTAACAGTGGCCCCTTTGCGGACTGATCGCGAAGAGCACCTCTGGGCGTATTCCGGTCAGGATTCACTCTGGCTGCGCGTCACCCCTGCGACTGGTCCCGGAGCCGGCGGATCGACTGCGGCGCCGGCGTCGGGATCCGCGCCGCGGCGCCAGTTGCCGACATTGCCTTCGGCGGCACTTGCGGGTCTACCTAGTGGGGACTCCGAATGGGATGCGGCCATCCCACGGTCGGCCAACGCGCCTTCGTCGGCTCACCCGACCGGGGTGATGCCGACCGCCGCGACGGCCGGGAGCATGGGTGTGAAGCCCTACGCCGACCGGGAGGGGTCGAATGATGGCGGTCAGACTTCCCGCCTTCACACAGCTTGAGGACAGCTTGTTCCTGACGTTGTACGCCAGGGCCCTCGACAGCCGACGCCCGCGCCCCATCCTCGGCGACGCCACGGCCGACCAAGTCGTCCGCACCATCGACTACCAGTACGACAAGCTGGACATCAAGACCAACCTGATCCTCAACGTCTCTCTCCGGGCCAAGAAGCTGGACCAGGTGGCCTCCGACTTCCTAACCCGCCACCCCGACGCGGTCGGTCTCAATCTAGGCGCCGGGGCTCGACACCCGATTCGAGCGTCTGGCACCCCCGGCCACCGTGGGCTGGTACGACGTCGACTTCCCCGCTGTTGCCACCGCTCGCCAGCGCCTGATCCCCGAGCACCCCAACGCCCATGTCATCGGCGCCGACGTGCGGGACCAGGACTGGCTGGACGCCCTCCTGACCGGCCCGCCCGCCATCATTGTTGCCGACGGCATGTTGGGGTTCCTCTCTCAAGATGAGCTGGTGTCGCTGTGAGACCGGCTCATCAACCACTTCCCCAGCGGCGAGATCGCCTTCAACAGCTACACCGGCCTCACCATCTGGATCGCTCAGCAGGCAACCGGCACCAAGACAGTCGCCAACCAGGTCAAGTTCCCCGGTATGGACGACCCCCATGCACCTGAATGGAACCCCAAGATCAAACTGGTCAAGGAAATCCTACTCAGCCGCCAACCCGAAGTCGCCGAGTTCCCAACGGCCTTACGCCGCTAGCACCAGCTGGCGGCACGCAGCACCGCCTGGTCGCGAACAGGAACCATCGTCGTGCACTACCGCTTCTAACGAGCCTCGAGGGCTAGCTGCAAGCAGCTCTCGCGGGGGAGCTCCCATTGCGTCCAGGGTGGACGTATCGGTGATATCGGCCGTCGACGAGTTCGAGAGTCCCTGACCGACAGCGAATGGAGACTGCCATGGCCAACATTGAAGGAACCTGCCGGGAGGAGTTTCAGGCCGTCCGGGAGGTATTCGAGTATCACCTCGACAGCGGCATCGACACCGGAGCATCGGTCGCGGTATTCATCGACGGCGAGCCTGTCGTCGACCTGTGGGGTGGCTATTTCGACGCCACCTACACCCGACCCTGGGAACGCGACACCATCGTGCAGACGTTTTCGACCACCAAGACGATGACGGCGCTCGTCGCGCTGGTGTTGGCCGACAACGGTGTCCTGGACCTCGATGCGCCGGTGGTGAAGTACTGGTCGGAGTTCGGCGCCGAGGGCAAATCGGAAATCTTGGTGCGGCAGATCCTCGACTACACCTCAGGCGTCGCCGGCTTCAGTGAGCCGGTGTCGCTGTATGACGTCTACGACCACGAAAAGTCCACATCGATGCTGGCCCAACAGGCGCCGTGGTGGGAACCGGGCACAGCCGCGGGTTACCACAACATCCCCATCGGCCATCTTGTGAGCGAGCTTGTCCGCCGCACCACTGGCCGGACCCTCGGGCAGTTCTTTGCCGAGGAGATCGCGGACCCGCTCGGCGCCGAGTTCCACATCGGCACCGGCCCCGAATACGACAGACGGGTCTCGCTGCTGATTCAGGGATCGCCCGACGACCCCATCGGCAACGAGTTCTTCGTGCGGGCACTGCTTAACCCGCGGGTCACCCCGCAGACCACCTGGAGCATCCCGTGGCGCCGGGCCGAGGTGGGCGGCATGAACGGGCACGGCAATGCGCGCGGGATCGCTGCCGCACAGTCGGTACTTGCCAACGGCGGCGCATACGGCAAAAAGCTGCTCTCCGACGCCGGGCGAGAGCAGGTGCTGCGGAACGAGATCGACGGCGTCGATGTGGTGCTGGGCACACCGATGCGCTGGGGGCTGGGCTACGCGCTGTCCTCACCGACGGCGATGAACTTCGCACCCCGTAGCGCCTACTGGGCCGGTAACGGCGGATCCCTGTCTTACGTAGACCTCGACGCGCGCATGTCGGTCGGCTTTGCGATGAACCGGTGGGTCCGCGGCGAGCACGAGAACGACCGCTCGTTTCGGATCATGGCCGCGGTCTACGAATCACTGCAGGCGAAGTGACCCCAGTGAGCGAAACGACGGACTCAGGGCGGACCGGGTTCGGTCACTTCCAGTTCCCTAGCCCATCCGTGACGAAGAGGCGGCCCAGCGATCTAGAGACACATTGGCGCTTAAGCTCTCGCTCTTCACCGATGCGGTGTTTGAAACGCCACCAGGGACGCGTAATCCGGCATGAGCCCGAGGGTGCGTGCCCGATATCAGAAAGGAGCAACCATGACTAATACCGATCGACCCCTTCGGTCCCCTTCACCGCCAAAGATCGCGGAAACGAGCGCGGAGCCGCTTGCGGCCGACCCGGCGATGCTCGCTCGGCACCAACCCGACGTGGAAATCCACGGCACCTGCGCGGAGCAATTCAGCCGGGTGCGCGACGCGTTCATCGACCTCGTGACGAACGGGCAGGACATCGGCGCATCGGTTGCTGTCCTGATTGAGGGCGAGCCGGTCATCGACCTGTGGGGTGGCTACTTCGACGAGACCTACACCCGCCCTTGGTCGGGCGACACGATTGCGAATGGCTTTTCGTCAACCAAGACGATGACAGCGCTGTGCGCGCTCCTCCTGGCTGATCGCGGTCAGCTGGACTTGGATGCGCCGGTGGCCGAGTACTGGCCCGAGTTCGCCGCAGCCGGCAAGGCGGGCGTCCTGGTGCAGCAGCTGCTGGGTCACACCTCCGGTCTAGCGGGCTGGACTGAGCACATGACCCTCGACGACATCTACGACATGGAACTATCCACTCAGTTGCTCGCGGAGCAGGAACCCTGGTGGGAGCCAGGCACCGCCGCCGGCTACCACGCATTCACCCAGGGCCACCTGGTCGGCGAGGTCATTCGTCGGGTCACCGGCAAGCCGCTCGGGACGTTCCTCACCGACGAGGTCACCGCGCCGCTCGGTGTCGCGAAGGATTACTACATCGGGACACCGGAAGAGGCCGACCCCCGGGTGTCCTTGCTTATCCCCGGATTCCCGATTCAGCCCCGCGGGAACCGGTTCTTCGCACGTGCGCTACTGAATCCGCCGGCGACCCCGCGGGACTCGTGGACCATCCCTTGGCGTCGCGCCGGCATGGGTGCGCTCAACGGGCACGGCAACGCGCGCGGGATCGCCACGGCGCAGTCGGTGCTCGCCAGCGGCGGCGTCGGCGATGTGCGGCTGATGAGCGATGCTGGCCGTCAGCGCGTGCTCGACCACGAGACGGCGGGCCTCGACCTGGTCTTGGATATCCCGCTGCGCTGGGGCATGGGGTACTGCCTGAACGATGAAATTGTGCCCGCGTCCGGGGGTGCTCGGGTCGCCCATTGGGGTGGCGGGGGTGGCTCCATGTCGTTTGTTGATCTGGACCACCGCTTCAGCTTCGGCTACGTCCCCAACCGCTGGATCACAGGCGTACACGAACAGGACCGCAGCCTCCGCCTGCTGAACGAGCTCTACCTCGCCCTCTGATCGATCAGCTGGATCACCCGATGGACTTCTACCGTCAGCAATCCGCATCAGGCAGGAGTTTTAACAGTTCGCACTGAAGACGAGCTGAAATGATGTCCAAAGCCATGGGACAGACCAACGAAGTCCAAGAACATTGACCTTGCGTAATTACTAGACTCCAGCGCCGGACTTCGTCGCCCAGCGGCCGTACGCGGGCAACGAGATCGCGCGAAAGCGACGGCGAGATAGTTGTCTACTTGTCTTCGGCGATTACGTCGTCAGCTTCGGAAAGTCATCGCGGCGGGCCTGGAGTCACTTCCGGGTAGGAAGGGCCGGGCTGGCCGAGCAGATCTGACACAACGCCGCGGAGATGTCGCGCGAGGAACGCCAACACGAGGTCACCAACCATCCGCCACATGCGTTCCGGCTCGATGTCGGTAGCACCACGACCAGACTTCTCTTCGCAGCTGAAGTGTCTGGCAGGTTGCGGGTTCCCAGGGCCGCTGCAGGTTTGCCAGATCGTGGAGAGGCAGAAGGTGATCTTGTTGCCGGCTCATCGCAAGATCAAGTTGTCGATAGCCCAATTGCACCAGTCCGCCCGGTTGAGGGAGGGTTGGAGGAGAGACATTGAGTCGACACCAGGGCCTACTGTGCCCGTCATAGGTAGGACTTCTGATCAGCCGCAATCCCGCGGTGTTGCGCAGGGGACGGGGAGGCAGGGTGCGGAAACGTCCTTAGTAACGCAACTCACCCTGCATGTCCGGAAGACCAAGGGCGCTCATCCACGCGCCAGAATCCGTGCTCATTAGGACCGTGCAAGCGGGGATTACGGTTCGAGTCCCGTGCAGTCAGCATGGGGATTGCAGCCGACCCAAGTGCTGCCCTGACACCGAAGCAGTCATCGCCTCAATTACCGTCACTGACGAGTAGACGATCGGAACCACTCACCCCGCACTTTTCCCACGCTTTCGGGCCTGGCGATCGCTAGGTGATCGAAGACGATTGGTGTCCATGCGCGGTCCCACCAGGCCAGACGCCTGACGATGCCACCCAACCGAAGCGGTCCGATACGACCCGAAGAAAAAACAGCAGCTATGTTTCGGGCGGGTCCTCGTCGAGCCGACCGGTCCGATGCCCTCGGCTTTCTTGCACCGTATCCGAGGACACATGTCTTGCGGAGGCCTGAATGCCGACGTTGGTCTTCTCTGGCTCTAGCTGCTCCTCACTGGGTTTGTGCTCGAACAGCAGCCACACCGCTGCCAACGGTGGGATGGTGACTGCTGCCGATGCGGGATACGCGTTGGAGGGCACCGGTTTCGCTACCACTTCACCTAGGTTCCCGAACTCTCCGCTGCCGTCATAGGAGGAAATGTCGGTGTTGAGGATCTCCCTCCAAATGCCATCTGTCGGAAGCCCGATCCGATAGTCAGGGCGGGACTCGGCCGAGAAGTTGGTCAAACAGGCAATCATCTGGCCCTGGCCGTCATACCGGAGGTAGGAAAAGACATTGCCCCCATGGTCGTCAGCGTCAATCCAGGAGAAACCGGCGGGGTCGGTGTCCCGTCGATAGAGGGCTGGGTGTTCCCGATAAATCTTATTCAAATCCTTGACCAGCGTTTGAACACCACGATGGCCCCACTTGCTGCATTCCTCCCAGTCGAGGCCACGCTGATCACTGAACTCTCGACGCTGGCCGAAATCCGTTCCCATAAACAACAATTGTTTACCTGGGTGAGACCACATGAACGCGTAGAAAGCCCGCATGGTAGCGAATTTGCGCCACTCATCGCCCGGGGCTCGCTCAAACATCGAACCCTTGCCATGCACCACCTCGTCATGGCTGATTGGCAAAATATAGTTTTCCGAGTACGCATACGACATCGCGAACGTCATCTCATCGTGGTGATACGTGCGGTAGATAGGGTCCTGCGCGTAGTAGCGCAGGGAATCGTTCATCCACCCCATGTTCCATTTGAAACCGAAGCCCAGCCCGCCCTTTGTTACGTCCTTCGTAATGCCCGGCCATGAGGTTGACTCCTCGGCGATGAGCATGGTGCCAGGTTCACGCCGATAGTTGTGGGAGTTGACCTCACGCAACAGCTCGATCGCATCAAGGTTCTCGTTTCCACCGTACTTGTTAGGGATCCATTCACCGGGTTCCCGCGAATAGTCGAGGTAGAGCATGGAAGCCACGGCGTCTATGCGCAGACCATCAATGTGGAACTCGTGCAGCCAGTAATAGGAGTTGGAGAGCAGGAAGCTCTTGACCTCGTTGCGGCCAAAATTGAAGATGTAGGACCCCCAGTCGGGGTGCCAACCTAGCCGCGGGTCCTCGTGCTCGTACAACGCCGTACCGTCGAAGCGCTCCAGGGCCCAAGGATCTGTTGCGAAGTGGCCCGGAACCCAATCCATGATCACGCCGATGCCAGCTTGGTGGAGAGCATCGACTAACCGAGAGAATTCATCAGGGGACCCAAGGCGTGACGTGGGGGCGAAATATCCGGTGACGTGGTAGCCCCAGGAGCCCTCGTACGGGTGCTCAGCGACGGGCAGGAACTCGACATGGGTATAGCCCAGCCCGCTCACATACTCCACAAGCTCTTCGGCCAGTTCCAGATAAGTCAGCCCCTTGCGCCATGAGCCCAGATGGACCTCGTAAATACTGAGTGGCTCGCGGTACGGCTTCTTCTCCCCGCGATACCACATCCACTGCTGGTCGCCCCACACGTATTTGCTCTGATGGACAATCGAGGCGTTGTTCGGCGCGGCCTCGCACCAGCGGGCCATGGGGTCCGCCTTGAGCCGCCAGACGCCATCTACCCCCATGACCTCGAACTTGTACAAGTCACCATTCTCGACACCCTCAACAAAGAGCGCCCACACCCCGGTACTCGGGATGAGCTGCATGGCGTCCTGTTCCCCATTCCAGGCGTTGAAGTCGCCCACGACCCGCACCTCGCGGGCGTTTGGCGCCCAGACTGCGAAGCGCGTGCCAAGGATGTCACCGCGTTCCGAGTCGCGGACCGTCATCACGATCGCTCCGAGCCGCTTCCAGCATTCGCTGTCATGACCCTGGTTGAATCCGATGAGATCTGTGCCCGTGAGACGGCCGGTCGGGTCGAATGCCATGCCTAATCCTCTACCTCCAGCATCGTGACACTTCGGCCAGGTGGATCCCGATCAGGCCGACTGCAGGGGTAGCGAGATGCCCTTGGCCTACGCCTATGCAGCACATGGTGGCAACGGCGCGCTCGACGCCGCGGTCGGACAGCTCGATCGCGGCTGGCAGCACAAGCCGGGCGCCGCTTATGCCGAACGGGTGGGCGATCGCGCCGCCCTTGGGGTTGGCGTACTCGGGGCCATCGGGCAGGCCAGGCGGCGGCCCCACAGTCCAGCGGTTGGGAGGCAAAATGCCCGTTAAGTTCCATGACGTCAACGTTGGCGACACCCAGGCGCGGCACGGGCTAGCGGACGGCCAATTGAACTGTTGCCCATTCCCGTTGGGCGAGCTTGTCTACCTGGCCCAGTCCAGCAGTCTGCGTTGAAGTCGAGAGTTGCGACGGGTCTGGGCTGTGAGCCATTTCTTCAAAGTTTGGTGGAACCGCTCCACCTTCCCGCAGGTGGTGGGATGGTTCGGCCGGGAATGCTTTTGTGTCACGCCAGGCGGCGTAGTTCGGCGCAGAGCCGTTGATGGGTCTCGCGTCCGGCGCGACCGGCTACGCCTTCGACAACTTTCTTCCTCCGCTTCCTTGCAGCGTTGCTCTGCCGGATTCCTGGGACCTCCACAACCACTGGCTTCGACCTTGCCCACAACTTTCGTGAGCGTGTCGACAAGCACTTCAAAGACGTCGCCACGATCTTCTTCAGCGCAAGCGTCTGGGAAGAAGACGGCGCTGCCGAAGTGGCCGAGCTCGGCTTGACCAAGTGCAGCCGTGTCAGCATCGATGGACTCTGGTCCAAGCGAACCTGTAGCACCAAAGAAGGCGAGCGTCGCGTCACCGACGTGCTGACCGCCAGCAAGGTCCAGTCGTTCACCGAGACCGAAGTCGCTCGTCCTGAAGCGGTCGACGACGATGCTGAGCCTACGCCGGAGAGGCCATCGCTCAGCCGGCTGCATAATCAGCCCGCCTCTGCGGGCCGGGACTTCCCGACCCGCGGGCCATGGCGGATTAAGCCAGCGCGTTACTCCTGGCCGAACACGTCGCCGGGGAACCTGTCCCGGCCGGTCGCAGGAGACTGGGCACATGCCAGAAGCCGATCCACCGGAACCGGCCTCAAGCGAGGCGGCGCCGGAGCCCCGCACCGTGATCATCGGAGTCATCTCCGCACCGGGAACCTCCACGGAACTCGC
>Ga0075424_100001199_pt1 | contig 22310 bp, 17 predicted proteins | sample SoiMethybrSBSTD3_FD_75301 | JGI IMG/M metagenome (GOLD analysis project Ga0075424, IMG submission 75301) | Bulk soil microbial communities from a Populus tree surrounding site in Tennessee, USA - Soil MetaG P. TD hybrid SBSTD3 | ecosystem: Environmental > Terrestrial > Soil > Tree plantation... | reverse complement strand
CCGCCACCAGCGCCCGGTTCCGCCAGCCAGACAATGGCATGCGGGACGCGATCGAGAAGCATCGCGTGGCTGCCTGGCTCGGGTGCAAGCCGAATGATCAGGAGCATGATCAGCAGAAACGCGCCGTGGCTGACGACGGAAGCCGCGAGCGAACCTCCGAGCCGTTTTTCCTGCTGTTCGAACTGGAAATGAACTTCGGGCGGCCCAGCGACCGCGCGGACGTACAGATGTCCTTGGGCTGGGGCGCGTTCCTCAGTCGTGCTCGTCGGTGCGGTCGGCGACATTACGGCGGCGTCTGTATGGCTCATTCTCACCGAGCCCGTTGAAGGACCGCAACTGCAAAAGGGGTACCTCAACCGCGTCATCCGGGCGTGGTGAATTCATTGATTGGATGCACAAGCATCGCATTTGGCCGGGCGAAACCGAGGACAAATTACGTATCGCTCCATGTGCCGACCGCCACCGGCGACCCGCCGTTGCGGATCAGCACGTCACGAATGGCTTCGATCGGCGGACGATCGACGTGCGCTCCGACCAGGAAAGCGCCACCTTCGATCCGCTTTTCCCACCGCGCGGCCTCTGCAGATTCGAGTCCGGCGTGTTCGAGGGTGCGTGAAACGTTACCCGCTGCATGTCCTGCGGCTTCTCCGAGCGCTGCCGCCAGCGGACCGTCTGCGACGATCGGGCCGACACCAGGTATGACGATGGCAACGGCCGCAGCCAGATGGGCGGCGAGCTCGCCGAGCCGCGATGCGGCGCGCGAGTCCTCAATCTCCGAACCAGGGGAGGCGCCGGACGCCTGCGCCAGCGCACCTTCTTCGTCATGCGTACGCGCGACGATCGACACGCGTTCGCGCGCGATGCCGAGCGTGCGCAGCGCCTTGGCCGCGGCCGCAGCCGCCGACGCGTCCTGGAACAGCGCCATCACGAGAGCATGTGACATGGGTGGCTACAGTAATTCAAAATGCAAAATGCAAAATGCAAACACTACGCGGTACGTGCCAGAGGGGTGACAACGCTGCGCTCTCACCCGTCCGCTGCAAACATGTTCATTTTGCATTTTGCATTTTGCATTTTGCATTTTGAATTTTGCATTCCTCTAATCCGTCGTATACCCGTCTCTCGCCCGCACACGCAGTCCAGGATGATTCCCGGTCAGCATCACCCGGATGGAACGCCATTCGTGGACGCCTTCCGCAATCGGGTTCGACGGCGCATAGCCTAGCAGGTATTGATATCGGAGTTCGCGCGCGATCGTTGAGAGTGTCTTCTCGAGCTCCGTTGCGTCTTTCAGCAGGAACGACCGGCCGCCGGTGAGGACCGCGAGCTCCGCGAGAAACGCGGGGCGCTGCTTGCCGATCGTAATCGGGTAGATCAGCGCGTTGCTGCGCCGCGCGCGAGCAATGACTTCGCTCTCGCTCGCCCGGCTGTAGCGATCGTTGCCGTCGGAAAAGAGCACCAGCGCCTGCCGGCCGGATTCGGGTTCCAGCCGGTCGAGCGAGGCGACGATGGCATCGCGCAGCGCCGTGGTGCTCCAGGGATCGAGTGCGCTGATCACGCGGGCCTGAGTGAAGCGATCCGTCGAGAGCGGCGCAATCATGTCGGCGCTGCTGCTGATCGCGACGACCATGGAGCGATCGCCGGTCTTCAGCTGATTGAGAAATGTCTTCGACGCCTGCTTGGCGAGCTCGAGCGGCTTGCCTGCCATGCTCCAGCTGCGATCGACGCCGAGCGCCACGGTCAGCGGAAATTCACCAAAGGCGAACTGCTGCACCTCCTGCACCCGATTGTTCTCGTACACCTCGAAATCATTTCTGCGAAGGCCCGTGACGAGCTCTCCCTTGTCGTCGGTAACGGTCGCGTACACCTCCACGAGCTGCGCCTGCGACGAAAAGGTCGCGAGCGGGCCTTCCTGCGCCGTCTCCTGTTGTGGCGCGCCTGCTCCAAGCAGTGTCGATGGGGGCGCGACCACGCCGCCGCCAATAGCGAGCGCCGCCGCAACGATGAGCCGTCTCATTTTTGGAACCTCCGGACGGACCGGTTCAAAAGGCATTCCGGCGCGAACGGCATGGTACAATTCAGCCTTTCCCGTACAACCGTCTGCTTGAGGTGACCTTATGGGCCGGATTGGCCTCCCTGAGCTGCTCATCATCCTTGTGATCATCATCCTGATCTTCGGGGCCAACCGTCTGCCCGAAATCGGCAAGGGCATCGGCAAGGGTATCCGCAATTTCAAGGACGCCAACAAGGAAGACGAGAAGTCATAGTTTCTTCCGCGCCGTGCGCTCGCGCCGCCCCGGGCGCTGCTTGCGCTTCGGCGCGCGGCGCTCCTCACGGCGCGCTTCCTTTTTCGGCCGCGTCTTGCTCCGCGGCACCCCTCGCCGTCGCTCTTCCCGCCGCACCGTCTCGAGAATCTCCACGAGCCCCAGTTCAACCTGCCGGCGTTCCATGTCGACGCGAACAACCTGCACGCGCACCTTGTCGCCGAGACGATACGTCTTCCTGGTGTTCTCGCCCCGCAGCACATGCTGCTGCTCGAGGAAGCGGTAGTAGTCATCCGCCATGCTCGACACGTGAACGAGCCCTTCGACGAAATGCTCAATCAGCTCGACAAACAATCCGAAAGGCGCCACGCCCGTGATGTACCCCTCGTACTCGTCGCCGACCTTGTCGGCCATGAAGCGAACCTTCTTCCACTGCAACAGCTCGCGTTCGGCTTCGTCCGCGCGCCGCTCCATCTCGGAGGTGTGCCTGGCGACGTCCGGCAGCTCCTCCTCGAGCTGTTCGCGCCGAGCATCCGTCATGGGTCCGGTGCGCGACTCGCGCAGCCTCCTGTGGACCACGAGATCGGGATATCGCCTGATCGGGGAGGTGAAGTGCGTGTAATGCTCCGCCGCCAGCCCGAAGTGACCGAGGCTCGCGGCGTCATACCTCGCCTTCTGCATCGTCCGCAGCATCACCGCCGCGATCGGACGCTCTTCCGGCGTCCCGCGTATCCGGTCGATCAACTTCTGGAAATTCTTCGGCGTCACTGACCGGCCGCTGGCGCCGAGGCCGTACCCAAGCGGCTCGATGAACTCCTCGAACTCGGCGACCTTCTTCTCGTCCGGCGCCTCGTGAACGCGATGGAGCGAAGGCACCGCGTGCGCGACGAGATATCCCGCCACGGTCTCGTTGGCGAGGAGCATGAACTCCTCGATGAGGCGATGCGCGATGTTGCGTTCCGCGGGGACGATCGCTTCGATCTCGCCGTACTCGGACAGAATCACTTCCGTCTCGGGAAGGTCGAAGTCGATCGAACCGCGTCGTCGCCGCCGCGCGTTGAGGATTTCGAACAGCTCGCGCATCAACTCGAACAGCGGAACGAACTCTCGGTACCGCGCGAGCGTCTCTGCATCACGCTCCGTGAGCAGTGCGTTGACCGCGGTGTATGTCATCCGCGCGTCGCTGTTGATCACGCCGTCGTGCATCTCGTAGCGAATCACGTTGCCGCGCCGGTCGACTTCCATCAGGCAGGACTGCACGAGGCGATCGACGTGCGGGTTCAGGCTGCAGAGGCCTGTCGCAAGCTCTGATGGGAACATGTGGACGGCGCGTTCCGTGAAGTACACCGACGTGCCGCGGTCGTACGCCTCTCTGTCGAGCGCACTTCCCTCGATCACGTAATGCGAGACGTCCGCGATGTGCACGCCCAGCCAGTAGTGGCCGTTCGGCAGCTTCTCGAGCGTGATCGCATCGTCAAAGTCGCGCGCATGTTCGCCGTCGATCGTCACCGTCGTGACGGGACGGAAGTCGGTCCGTCCCCTGATGTCCGCAGGGCTGACGTCGGTTCCCAGGTGCGTGGCTTCTTCAACGGATTCATCCGAATGCGCGTCGGGGATGTTGTGCTTTCGGATGATGATCTGCGTATCGACGCCCGGCTCGTTGATATTGCCGAGCACTTCGACGACGCGGCCGACCGGACCGCGCGCGGCCGTCGGCCAGCGTGTAATCTGCACGACGACCATGTCGTTCGCCTGTGCCGCCGATGCCTGCCCGGACGGCACGTGGATGTCGGCGGTGATCCGGCGGTCGAACGGAACGACATACGCGAGGCCGCCGGCATCCGTCTCGAACCGCCCGACGACGGTATCGTGCGCGCGTTCGAGGATGCGGACGATACGGCCTTCGAGACCGCGGGGCGTCTCACGCTCGATGCGCACGAGCACCCGGTCGCCGTGCATGGCCTCGGTCAGGTTCGCCGCCGCAACGTAGATGTCTTCGCGCGTGCCCTTCGAGTCGCTCCGATCGCTCGGGGCCAGCCCCGGAGCGTCGGGCACGACAAAGCCGAATCCGGCGGGATTCACCTGCAGCCGGCCTTCAGCGAGGCGCTCCTTCACAAGCTTTCGAATCTGTGTTGATGGCATTCAAGCAATCAGCGCAACCTGGACGTCTCCAACGTTCGTTCCGGTCGGACCGGTGCGAAGGAGGTCGTCGAGCGCGCTGAAAAAGTGATAGCTGTCGTTGTCGGCGAGGAATGCTTGCGCGTCGAGTCCAAGCGCCGCGGCGCGCTCCGCGCTCGTGGTGTCGATGAGCGCGCCGGCCGCGTCCGTCGGCCCGTCTATCCCGTCGGTCCCAACGCTGCCGAACGCAGTATGCAGGCCCAGACCCGGCAGATTCGCCAGCATCGCCAGCGCGAATTCCTGATTCCTGCCGCCCGCGCCGGCGCCCCGCACGTGTACTGTCGTCTCCCCCGCGCCAATGATGCATGCGGGACGCGCGAGCGCCGACGCTGCGCGTTGGACGTCTGCGGTGAATGCGCGCGCGGCTTCGCGCGCTTCGCCCACGATTGGACGTTCGATTACCTCGACGTGATAGCCGAGGGAACGCGCCGCTTCCGCCGCGCCTTCGACAGCCGTCATGCGTCCGCCGATGATGCGCGCAACTGACCGCGCTATTCGCGGATCCGCCGGCTTCGGCGACTCCGGTACCTCGCCGCGCTGTCCGCGTTCGAGCAATGCGACGACGGCCGCGCTGTACGCCCCACGGCCGCCGCGCGCGTCGAGCACTCCGAGCGCGTCCGCGAACGTAGTCGAGTCGGGCATCGTCGGTCCGGAACCGATCACTGAGAGGTCATCGCCGACGACGTCAGAAATGGCCAGTGTCACGACTGGCGCCGCCGTCGCCGCGGCAAGCCGTCCTCCCTTGATCGCCGACAGATGTTTGCGGACGGTGTTCAGCTCGCCAATCGTCGCGCCCGCCTTGAGCAACCGTCGCACGGTGTCCTGCTTGTCCTCGAGCGTGATGCCCTCGGCGGGCAGCGCCATCAGCGCGGAGGCGCCGCCGGACAACAGGACGATGAATAGCGCGTCCGGCGCCGTCGCCGCTGCGATCTCGAGGGCTCGCCGCGCGGCTTTCACGCTGCGCGCATCCGGTACAGGATGCGCGGAATCGAACCACTCCGCACCGGCATGCAGCATGTCGGGGCGAACGGGCCCGATTCCCGCCATCACTCTCAGCGGCCGCCCGGCAACGCTCGCAAACGTATTCAACATCGGTCCCGCCGCCTTGCCGACCGCTACGACGTTGACGTCCGATGCTTTGTTGAGATGATTCGCGAGCCATGGTTCCGACAGCGCAGCACGCACCAGGCGGCCGGCATCGGCCGCACGCACCGCGGCCTGAAGAATCTCTCGCAGGTCGGAACGAAGATGTTGAACGGAACGGGTCAGTGAGTGTGTCGGGGATCGGACCAGGCTGAAAGGCCGGTGACGACGTCGAACTGTCGGAGGAGGCGGCTGACGACCTGGTCCGCGTCAGCTTTGGTGCAGAGGCGATCGAGTTGCGACATGACTTTGGTCAGCGCTTTTTCGACATCGGCAATGGCGCCATCGGAATAGTACTCGCGCTGCTGTTCGAGACAGCGTTTGCACTTCGCAAATTCCTCGAGATAGAAGTTGGAGACGGAATGGAAACCCGGATCGCACTGCGGGCGAGAATCGGCCAGGAAGCGCGACAAACGGTTCCTCGACGCAGGCATATCTAAGGTTTCCCCCAGTCTAAGCGCCCCATCCGGGGGCTGTCAACGTCCGCCCGCCGTCGCCTCAGAACGTTTCGGCGGGCAGGCTGATGGGTCAGTTCAAACGGGCATGGCGCGACGCCGCAAAGCCGCCCGCCGCGCCAACCAGCATGCCACCGGCGACGACCAATCCGACCAGCCGGACGGGAAGAAACTGCAGCGGAGCGCCGTCAAGCATCGCCGCGAGGTCGCTTCCCCACAACGCGCGAACAGCGGCGAACCCGAGCCACAGCAATCCAAGCGCGATCAGCGCACCAAAGCCTCCCTGGAGGAAGCCTTCGGCGACGAAGGGACCGCGGATGAAAGCGATTGGAGAGCCGACCAGCTTCATGATTTCAATTTCGTCGCGTCGAGCGTGAAGTCCCAGCCGAACCACGGCGGCGACTGTTACCGCAGCGGCAACCGCCATCAGCAACGCCAGGGCGAAACCGGCGCCGCGAATGGCGTTCAGGCCGCTCGACACGCTGGCAAGCCATTCGCGGTCGTATCGGACATCGGCGACGCCGGGCATGGCCGCGATCCCCTGGACCAGTGCGTCAGCCCGTCCGTTCTCTTCGGCGTCGGGCCGGACCCGCACCTCGAGCGACGCCGGAAACGGGTTGTCATCGAGGTCGTTGGTGAGAGACGCCAGATCGGCGAATTGATTGCGGAAGCGCGACAGCGCCTGTGCCTTCGACACGTATTCGCGCCCAGCCGTCACCCCGCTCTGATCGAGCGTTGCCTCAATCGTTCCACGCTGCTCCGACGTGGCATCGTCGCGGAGGAACACCGAGAACTCGCTGGCGGTCGTCCACCGCGACAGAAGCTGATCGACGTTCCACGTCACGAGAAGCAGCGAGCCGAGAACGAGAGCCGCAAGCGTGATCGCGAGTACGGCGAACGTCGTCGATCGCCCCGACCGCCACAGACTCGCCCACGCCTGGCGCAGCGCGTAGTCGATGGCTCTCATGCGATCTCGACCACCCTTCCCTGATCGAGGGTGATCGTCCGCCGCCCGACCAGTCGAATCAATTCGCGGTCGTGCGTGGCGACGAGCACCGTCGTGCCGCCCGCGTTGATTTCACGCAGCAGGTTCATGATTTCGAGCGAGAGATCGGGATCGAGGTTGCCGGTCGGCTCATCGGCGAGCACCAGAGCGGGGTCGTTCACCAGCGCACGAGCAATCGCGATGCGCTGCTGCTCACCCCCCGAGAGATCACGCGGGTACGCGTTGATGCGATGCTGAAGGCCGACCCACTTGAGCACCTGAAACGCCCGGCGTCGCTGCTGCGCCGGCGGGACACCGAGCACTTCGAGCACGAAGGCGACGTTCTCGAATACCGTGCGGGACGGAATGAGCTTGAAATCCTGGAAGATGAATCCGATGCCGCGGCGATATTCCTGGACGTCGCTGCGCGAGAGCCTGGCGAGGTCGTGTCCGTTGACTGAGATTTCGCCCTCGCTCGGCTTCTCCTGTACCAGCAGCAGCCGCAGCAGCGTGGACTTGCCGGCGCCGCTCGGACCGGTGAGGAAAACGAACTCCCCCTTGTCGACGTTGAGCGACAGATCCTGCAGCGCGTACAAACCGCGACTGTAAAGTTTCGAGAGGTGGTGCGTCTCGATCACGCTGCCTGTGCACCCAGGGCCAAAGGCGTTACTTGTTCGGTAGGATGAATCAAGTATAGCGCATTACCGACGGTAGCTGACAAGCTCGACACGCACGTGGCCGAAACCGGCGTCGAGCTCGAGGATCAAGGGAACGCGGCGTGCGTCGTTGCTGAGCCAGACGGTCGAGACGAGCGGCTGTCTATCCTCGACGCGTCGCTGCATTGTCGGCGTAATTCGCAGCGCGTCCACGTCGTGTCCCTCGGCATGAACGCGCTCTATCCCGTCGATCGCCAGCTCGACGACAAGATTTCGGCCCGCCTCGTTGACGGGAAATTTCACGCGAGCGCCCGGCGCCAACCGCAGGGTCCGAATGTAGAACAGCGCGGCGATCGCATCTCGCGCCCCAGGTGACATCGGCAGCCTCACCGCCCCATCCGCTCTGGCCTCCGCGACCGTTGGGCCGGTGCGGACGACATGCGCATCCTCCTCGAAGATGAACGCGCGCGTTACATGACGCCCGCCTTCCTTCTGCTCGCGTTCGTGCACCTGCGGATACAGGCTGCCGTTTGCCTGGGTGACGAACATGTCCTGCGCCTCGAAGAACTTCGCGACCCATGGCGCCGTGGTCGCCCTGACCACGAAACGATAAGCGGGCGGTTCTACGGCGATTGATATGTCTCCGGCGGACAGATTTACACCGGCTCCGCCCCACTGAACGCTGTAGCGGGCGACCTCGCCGACGCCGAACGGTAGCGCGCCAGGCGAGGGAGGTTCGATCGTCGGCGCCCTGAGCAGTCGCGTCTCGAGCTCTGTGTTCCAAATGAGCTCATAAATGGTCCCGTCCGCGAAGCGCGCCCGTTCGATCACGGGCGGATCGACACGTTCGAGAGGCGCGGGCGTCACGACGAACCGAACGCGTGCGTCGTGCAACGCCGTAAGCGCATCGGACGAGGGGAAGGTGTTGATTGTTTCCGCGAGAGGACGATAGAAGTCTGGCCGCTGGCCGCTGTATCCATTAACGATCGGGCGCCGATGCTCAAGCGACCGGATCATCGCAGGTGTGGCGTCGGTGTCGAGGCCGACAGGCAGCACAGCAACGGGACCTTGAGCCGGTTCCTGCGCCAGCCAGCCGCCGACAGCCGTATCCAGCGAAGGCGCCGCCGCGAGCGTGGTCGGCACATGCAAGCACTCGAGCGCGGCCGCTGCGAGGATCGGCACGACGAGGCGCCGTGGGAGGCCACGAATGCCAACCGCGGCAAGAACGCTGAGGCCAAATGTCACCAGCACGGCAAAGCGCGCGGGCGCGCGAATCGCCGAGAAGCCGAACACAAAGCGATGGAATGCGGCGTAGAGTCCGCGGGCACCGTCGGGGCCAAGAGAAAAGATGAATCCGAAGAGGATGACGCACAGCATCGCGAGCACGGTCGCACGTGCGTCGCCGCGCCATCCGCGCCACGCCCCGACGACGGCAACGGCGAACAACATGAACCCCGGAAATAGTTCGCGCTCGGGGCCCTGGGAGCGCAACACGCCCGCGCGCGCGTACAACACATTTCCCGGCGGCACGCGGACATAGCTGGCGACGGATGCTGCGTTGCGACTCGCTTCGTAGAGATTGCGTCCGAAGCCTTCGCGGTGCGCCACGCGCCCATAGACGATCGCGACGGGCATCACGAGCACGGTTGCAATGACAGCCGCGTAATACAGGCGCCGCAGCACCGCGGCATTTCTCCATCGCCCCACGCCAACCGCCAAAGCGACGCCGCCGACCACGAGCGCCAGACCGCCAATGATGCCGTAGTAGATCGACGAAATCGCCTGAAGCGCTGCCGTCACACCGAGCAACACCACATCACGGCGGCGGCGTCCGGCGATCAGCCGATGCAGAAAGAAGAACGTGAGAGGCAGGAAATAGAGGGCCTGCAGCTGCAGGTGAATCAGGTGTGCGAAGTGATAGGACCCGAACCCCCACGTGAGCCCCGCGAGATAAGCCCCGGGTTCGGACGCGATTACTGATCGTACGAGCAGATGCATCGCCAGCGCGCTCGAGACCAGCGACGCGATGAGCAGCACGTTGTAGCAGAGGACAACGTCGTGGGTAAGGGCATACAGCGGCGCGAGCAGGACGCTTTGCAGCAGGAGGTGATCCGAATAGGCAAGCGTGCCTTGCGCCGGGTAGAAGATGTTCCCGTTGAAAACCCCGCCGGTGAACAGCGATGCCGGATTCGACAGGACTGAGTGCATCCCCCAGCCGAGAATCCACAGATTCAGATAGGGATCCCCAGGGCCGACCGTCGCGCCCAGAAGCGAGCGCGGGTGCAGGAAAAGAGGCCACGTCGTCACCACCGCCGCGACGAAGTACGCGACGAGCGGCCGCAGCCAGCGCATGATCAGCTCTGGAGTTCGCGCTTCAGCAGCTCGTTCGCGAGCTTCGGATTGGCTTTGCCGCCGCTGCCCTTCATCACCTGGCCCACGAGAAAGCCGAACGTCTTTTGCTGGCCCGCCCGGTACTGCGCCGCCGCTTCCGCGTTGCGCGCGATGACGTCACGGATGATGCCAAGCAGCGCCCCTTCGTCGCTGTTCTGGGCCAACCCTTCAACGGCAACGATGTCCTCAGCAGAGCGGCCGGTATCGTACATCTTCGCGAAGACCTCTTTCGCAATGGCGTTGCTGATCGTACCCCGATCGACCAGCGTGATGAGTCCTGCGAGCGCCTCGGGACGCAGCGGGACATCCCTGACCACTGCCCCGCGTTCTTTCATCGTGCGCAGCAACTCGCCCATCACCCAGTTGCTTGCCGCCTTGGCGTTGCCCGACGCGGCCGCAGCCTGCTCGAAGTAGTCGGCGAGACCAGAAGACGATGTCAGAACACCGGCGTCGTAGGCGGGTAATCCGTACGCCGCGATAAAACGCTGCCGCCGCGCCTCGGGGAGCTCCGGCATTGTCCGCTTCACCGCTGCGATGCGCGCCTCGTCCACGACCAACGGCGGAAGATCAGGTTCCGGAAAGTACCGGTAGTCGTGCGCTTCTTCCTTGCTGCGCATCGATACCGTGAGGCCGGCCGAGGAATCCCAGAGCCGCGTCTCCTGCACCACGCGGCCGCCGCTCTCGAGGAGGGCAATCTGCCGATCGATCTCGTACTCGAGCGCCTTCTGGAGATACCGGAAGGAATTGAGGTTTTTCACCTCCGCCTTCGTGCCGAACGTCTCCTGGCCTGCGGGACGCACCGAGACGTTCGCGTCGCAGCGAAGACTCCCCTCCTCCATGTTTCCGTCGTTGACGCCCAGCCACACCAGGATGTCGCGCAGCCGCTCGAAGAACTCCGCCGCCTCCGCGGCGGATCGCATGTCAGGTTCGGAAACGATCTCGATGAGCGGGACGCCGCTCCGGTTGTAGTCGATGTAGGTCCGCCTGTCCGAGTCCGGAAACCCCTCGTGCAGCGACTTGCCCGCATCCTCTTCCATATGAATGCGGGTCAGACCCACACGCTTGGTCCGGCCATCAACGGTGATGTCGAGACCGCCGTGAAGCGCGAGCGGACGTTCGTACTGCGAAATCTGGTAACCCTTCGGCAGGTCCGGGTAGAAGTAGTTCTTCCTCGCAAAGACTGAAAGCGGTTGAATGTCGCAACCCAGCGCGAGCGCGGCCTTGATGGCGTAATCGACGGTGGCACGATTGAGGACCGGCAGGGCGCCCGGCATGCCGAGGCAGACCGGGCAGACATGCGAGTTCGGCGGGGCGCCGAACGCCGTACTGCAGCCGCAGAAGATCTTGGTTCTCGTCTGCAGCTGCGCGTGAATCTCTAAGCCAATGACCGGTTCGTACTTCATCGAAATGCTCAATGCTCAATGCTCAGTGCCAATGCTCAACGCCGTTCGTCATTGACGTTGGGCATTGGGCAATGCGCTTTGAGCATTGGGCATTGGCGCGGTCCCTACACCCGCGGGCCGGCAGCTTTGACCGCGGGGTCGACATCCTTCTCAAACGTCTTGAAGTTGTCGACGAACATTGCGGCGAGCTTCTTCGCCTGCTCGTCGTAGGCCGCCTTGTCGGGCCACGTGTTGCGTGGATCGAGCACACTGTCGGGCACGCCCGGGCAGGTCGTCGGCATGTCGAGGTTGAAGATCTCGTGCTGGCGGTACTGCACGTTATCCAGTTGGCCATTCAGCGCCGCCGTGAGCATCGCGCGCGTGTAGGCGATCTTCATGCGGGAGCCGACTCCCGGAGGGCCGCCCGTCCAACCGGTGTTCACGAGCCAGACCCGCGCCTGATGTTTCGCGATGCGCTCCCCGAGCATCTTCGCGTAGACGTTCGGGTTGAGCGGCAGGAACGGCGCGCCAAAGCAGGTGCTGAAGGTCGCCTTCGGCTCGGTGACGCCGCGCTCGGTCCCCGCGACGCGCGCCGTATAGCCTGACAGGAAGTGATACATCGCCCCGGCCGGGGTCAGCCGCGCAATCGGCGGCATCGCGCCGTAGGCGTCCGCGGTCAGCATGACGACATTTTTCGGGTGGCCGCCCTGTCCTGAGGCAATCGCGTTGGGGATGAAGCTCAGTGGATAGGAGCTGCGGGTGTTCTCGGTGTACGTCTGGTCGTCGAGATCCATCTCGCGCGTGTCCGGGTCGAGCACGACGTTCTCGAGGATGGTCCCGAAGCGCCGCGACGCGTCCCAGATCTGCGGTTCCGCCTCCTTCGACAGCTTGATGACCTTCGCGTAGCACCCGCCTTCGAAATTGAAGATGCCGCGGTCGCTCCAGCCATGCTCGTCATCGCCAATCAGTCCGCGGTTCGGGTCGCTCGACAGCGTCGTCTTGCCCGTGCCGGACAGACCGAAGAAGAGCGCGGAGTCGCCCGCTGCGCCGACGTTGGCCGAGCAGTGCATCGAAAGCACGCCTTTGAGCGGAAGCGTGTAGTTGAGGATGGTGAAGATGGACTTCTTGATCTCGCCTGCGTATTCGCTCCCCGCGATGAGCACCAGCTTGCGGCCGTAATGAACGTAGATGGCTGTTTCCGTCCGGGAGCCGTGACGCGCGGGGTCGGCCTTGAGGCCCGGGCAATCGATCACGGTGTACTCGGGCCGATGCGTCGCGCGCTTCTCGGGGTCGAGCTCGGGGATGAACATGTTTCGCGCAAACAGGTTGTGCCACGCGAATTCGGTGACGATACGAACGGGGATGCGATAGGCCGGATCGGCGCCGCCCCAGGCGTCGAGGACGTACAGCTCCTTGTCCTGCACGTACGTCATCATGTCGCGATGCAGGGCGTCGAAGTGCGCTTCCTCCAGCGGCTTGTTCATCCCCCAGTGGATGTTCTGTTCGGTGGTCGGCTCCTTGACGGTGAACTTGTCCTGCGGAGAACGGCCGGTGTGCTGGCCGGTGCGCGCGACGAGAGGACCGTCGGCCGCCAGAATCGCCTCGTTCCGCCGGACGGCAATTTCGTAAAGAACTGCCGGGCTCAGGTTCCAGTGGACGCGTCCGGACCGAACAATCCCAAAGGCCTCAAGACCGTGCGCCCGCTCAACCTGTGTGCTCATTGTTGATGTCTCCTGAGTAAAAGGCCGAACAACAAAAAAGAAATCGTACTGTATAGTTGGAGCCGCGGTAAAGGACTGCGCGGCTCCGGCCGTATTCCATGAACAGAACGCCTCCTCGGCGGGCCCCCTCGACAGCGTCCGGCGCTGCGGCGCCGCTGGCACCGCTGTCGAGAGATTCCCAGCTGGCGGCAGAGATCAAGGGTCTCGTCGCGAGCGGCGATCGCGATGCGGCGCGCGAGCGATACGGCGACCTCGTGGCGCGCCAGCAGCGCCGGGCCGTGCGCATCGCCTACCACTATCTACGCGACGCACACGATGCCGACGAGGCGGTGCAGGATGCCTTTATCAAGGTATTCACGCACATCACCAGCTACCGCGAGGACCTGCCGTTTGAAGTCTGGTTCACGCGGATTCTGGTGAACGCGTGCCTCGACCTGCGGAAGTCGCGGTCGCGGCGGCTGCGGTGGGCGGTGCCGATGTCAGCGACGGCCGATATGCCGCCGACCGACCCGGCGACGCCGGAGCCAACGCCCGAACAGCGGCTGGTGTCGAGGGAACGCGCGAACGAGATTACGGCGGCCGTCGACTCGCTGCCCGATCGCCAGCGTACGGTGTTCACGCTGTGCCACGTCGCGGAACAGACGACCGCCGAAGTGAGTCAGGCCCTGGGCCTCAGTGAAGCGACCGTGCGCGTGCATTTGTTCCGGGCCGTCCGCAAACTGCGGCGACTCCTGGACCGCGAGGAACGCCGTTAACTCATGCGAGCGAACCATCTTTCCGACGATCGTCTCATCGAGCTCTGCATGCTCGACGCCGCCTCGGGTGCCGAGCAACAGCACCTTGCTGCGTGCGCGCGATGCGACGCGCGCCGCGTGCGGCTGCAGCGCCTGCTGGAGAGCGTGTCGGATACGGCGACGGCCGCCGCAGACGCGGCGTTCCCTCCCGAGCGTCTCGCGCGGCAGCAGGCGCGCATCCTTGCGCACCTCGCGCACGAGGGACGTCCGGCGCGGGTCATCGCGTTTCCGGCCGGGCAGACGCAGCCCGAGTCGCCTGTATCTCGAACGCGCCCCGGCTCTCGATGGATTGCGGCTGCGGCGGTCGCCGGCCTCGTCGTCGGCGTGATTGCCGGCCGGTTTGGTCACGACTACTCATTCGGCCGCCCTGGCGGCTCGCGAGTGATCGTCGCCCACACCGCGGAGCAGCCGGAGCTTCGCACCAACGGCCCCACCGCCGCGATTCGCGAGGTGACGGCGTCGATCTCAGAGGACGAATTCCTCAACCAGCTCGAGATCGCCATCGACGCACCGGCGGCGGCGGCGCTGCAACCGATCGACGAGCTGACGCCGCGCGCCTGGGATGTTCGTTGATGTTCAATTTTCAATCTGCAATCTGAGTATTGGAAAGATCGCAGGCTCGTCTTATCTTCAATCTTCGATGTGCAATCTGAGTATTGGAAAGATCGCACGCACGATCTTCACAATCGATACTCAAATCGAAGATTGAAGATTGAAGATTCACCATGCCACCCCTCATCTTCCGTAAAGGACTCGACCTCAAACACGAAGTCGCCGGCACGCTTGCCGAGAGCTATCACAGCGACCTCGTCGCGTCGATCAAAGAGCGCGACTACCGCTACTCGTCGGGACGGCTGACGATTCATCTCGCGCGGGAATTCGGCTTCTGCTACGGCGTCGACCGCGCCGTCGATTATGCGTATCAGACGCGCAAGCGCTTTCCGGATCGTCCAGTCGTCCTCACCGGGGAAATCATTCACAACCCGCACGTCAACGAGCAGCTCCGCGCACAGGGGATCCGGTTCCTCAGCGATCCCGGCGAGTCGATCGAAGCCCTGACGCCCAATGATGTGGTCATCCTCCCGGCCTTCGGCATCACGATCGAGCTGCTCGAGCAGCTCGTGAGTCTGGGTTGCACGCTGGTGGACACGACGTGCGGCTCGGTGCTGAACGTCTGGAAGAACGTCAAGCGTTACGCCGCCGACGGCTTCACGTCGGTCATCCACGGCAAGTACTGGCACGAGGAAACGCGCGCCACGGCTTCGCAGGCGGTGCAGGGCGGCGACGGGCACTACCTGGTCGTCCTCAACCGAGATGAAGCCGATATCGCCTGTCGCTACATCCGCGGCGAAGGCGATCGCGGACGTTTTCTTGCGCGCTTCGAGCACGCGCTGTCCCCAGGCTTCGACCCCGACCTCCACCTGGAGCGCATCGGCTGCGCGAACCAGACAACGATGCTGAGCTCGGAGTCGCTCGAAATCGGGGAGATGTTCCGCGCCGCCATTCGCGACCGTTTCGGCGAGGCCGCGGCGGCGGGGCGGTTTCGCGCGTTCGATACCATCTGCAGCGCGACGCAGGATCGGCAGGACGCGGTCGGCGCGCTCCTCGACCGCCAGGCGCTCGACCTGATGATCGTCATTGGCGGCTACAACAGCAGCAATACCTGCAACCTCGCGCGGATTTGCGACCCGCGGCTGCCGACGTATCACATCGCCGAGCCGGGTTGTCTGCTGTCGGCGGCCGAGATCCGCCACAAGCCCGTCGGCGCCATGGATGAACGGGTATCGACCGGGTGGCTGCCGGCCTCCGGCCACGTCGCCATCGGCTTGACGTCTGGCGCCTCGACGCCCGATAACCTCGTGGGAACGGTGGTCCAGCGGTTGGATGCCCTCATTAACCCGTTCCGGTAAATAAAATTGGGGTCCCGGTCGTATTGCCCGGCGAGTCAGCCATGAAATTTTCAGCCGCTTCTGGGCGGTTCGCCGCCCTTGCCGCCGTCGTGATCGGTGCTGCCGTTGTTTGGGCCCATCCAGCGTCCGCGCAGGGGTTCAAATGGTGGCAGTCGGAAACCTTCAGCCGCGAGCTTGGCCTCACCCAGGACCAAAGTACCAAGATCGAAGCCATCTTCCAGCACACGCTGCCCGTCCTCCGGAAGCAGAAGGAGGGTCTCGACAAGGCCGAAGCCGATTTCAACCAGATGGTCGAGGCGAGTGATGACGCGCAGGTGATGGCCCAGGTCGCGGTTGTCGAAGCGGCGCGGTCCGAGTTGAACAAGTCGCGGACGATGATGCTGCTCCGGATGCGGCGGGTGCTGACGCCGGATCAGCGCGTGAAGTTCGTCATGCTCCAGCAGCAGACGCGCAACCGCGGGCGCTCTGGTGATCAGCACCGGAAGTAACTTTCCCCGTTCATCAAACTGTCCATGAAAACGCTGGTTTCATCTCTCCATTTCGTTGCGTATGCCCTTCTCCTGTGCCTCGCCGCCCGGCCTGCCGCTGCGCAGCAGTCGGCGAGCGATCGCGCGCGCCTCGATGAGATCGCCCGCGATGCCGCGCTGAAGTTCGCCACGGCGCTCTCCCCCGATGCCGATCAGACGCGGCCGACCGCGCCGCCGCCGCCAGCGGGCACTATGGTGAATCTGACACTGGACGAGGCGACCGCGCGCGCACTCGAGCGGAACCTCGACATCGCCGTCGAACGGCTCAATCCCCAGACGTTCGACTTCTCGATCGCGGCGCTCGACGCCAACTACCGGCCCATGTTCCAGTCCAACGTCGGCATGCGCAGCCAGTCCCAGTTCCCGCGCAGCCAGACCGCCGGCGCGGACATGCTCGTGACCGAAACGTTTACCGGCAACTCGGGCATTTCGCAGAACGTGAAATGGGGCGGCGGGAGTTTCTCGTTCGTGTTCAACAACAACCGGCAGAAGCAGAGCGACCTCTTCGCGACGCGCAATCCGGTCCTGAACACGAACATGAACGCGGTCTATATCCAGCCGCTTCTGCGCGGATTCCGGATTGACGGCACGCGCGCGCAGCTGCGCGTAACCCAGTTGGGCCAGGAGATGTCCGACATTGCGTTGCGCGCGACGATCGTCCGTACGCTCGCCAACGTCCGGAACGCGTATTGGGACTACGAGTACGCGATCGAAGCGGCGGACGTGGCGGAACGGTCGCTCGCGCTGGCGACCAAGCTCGTCGAGGACAATCGCGCCCGCGTCGAAGTCGGCGCGATGGCGCCGCTCGACGTCGTTCAGGCGCAGGCCGAGGAAGCCAACCGCCGGCAGGTGGTCACGCAGACGGACGCCGCGCGGCGGACGGCGGAGCTCGCGCTGAAGCGGCTGATCGTCAGCGGAACGGACGATCCGTTCTGGACCGCAGCCCTGAATCCTGTCGATCGGCCGACGTATACGACCGAAACGGTGGACGTCACCGCGGCGGTTCGGCGCGCGCTCGACAACCGCACCGATCTTCAGCAGTCGAAGAAACAGCTCGCGGCCAATGACGTCGCGCTGCGGAACCTGTCGGACCAGCGGCTGCCGGCGCTCGATCTGACCGGCAGCTATGGAACGGCGGGCGTCGGCGGACCGCAGTTCGTCCGCCAGGGCCTCGGCGGCATCATCACGCAGACGATCCCGAGCGGCTATTCGGACGCCCTGCGCATTCTGGCGAACCAGACCGCTCCAACCTGGAACTTCGCGCTCAGTCTGAGCTACCCGATTGGCAGCAGTCCGGCGGACGCGAACCTGGCGCGGGCGCGCATCCAGCAGCAGCAGACGATCGCCCAGAGCCGGCAGATGGAGCTGCAGATCGCCACGGAGGTCACCAACGCGGCGCTGCAGGTGGAGTCCAATCGTGAGCGGCTGCAGGCGGCCGCGGCGGCGCGCGAGCTGGCCGAACGGCGGCTCGACGCCGAGCAAAGCCGGTTCGACGTTGGACTCTCGACGAACTTCTTCGTCGTGCAGGCACAGCGCGATCTTCGCGACGCACAGAACGCGGAGCTGCGCGCGCTGCTCGATTACCGGAAAGCGCAGGTCGAGTTCGCGCGGGTGCAGGAAGTGCCGACGGCCGGCGGCGCCATCGTGAGCGTGATCAACGCCGCCGGCAACGGGGCGGCAACCCCACGCGCCGCGACGGGCGGCGGCGGGGGATTCGGGGGCGGCAATTGATACGCACGTCATACAGGCGGGGTACCGGTATTTATCGATGAGGAAAATCGTCATCATTGCGGTCATCGTGGCGGCCGCGCTCGCCGGCGTAGCGTTCTACTCCGGCATGTTCAGCCGCAACAACGCGGCGGAGGCGGCCGGGCAGCAGACGCCTGCTCAGGGCGGCGGCGCGGCGGCACGTCAGGGCGGCGCGGGCGGAGGCAACCCCGGAGGGCGCGGCGGCGGCCGCGGTCAGCTGACGGTGGAGCTCGCGCCGGTCGTTCACGCGGACGTCAATCGGGAGCTGGCGGTCGTTGGCAACCTCATTGGCGATCAAACGGTCTCGGTGGTGCCCAAGACCGCCGGACGGCTCGAGCAGATTTCCGTGAAGCTGGGCGACCGCGTCAACCGCGGGCAGCGCATCGCGAAAATCGAAGATCAGGAAATTCTCGAACAGGTGAAGCAGGCGGAAGCCGCCTTCGAAGTGGCGAAGGCGACGATCCGGCAGCGTGAGGCCGACCTCGACCTCGCCAAGACGAACGTCGAGCGATCGCGCAACCTGTTCCAGCGTCAGCTGCTGCCGCAACAGACCCTCGACGACGCCGAGGCGAAGTACCAGTCGGCGCAGGCGGCGCTCGACCTGGCGCGCGCGCAGAACACGCAGTCGCAGTCGCGTCTCGACGAGCTGCGCATCAACCTGCAGAACACCATCATTACCTCGCCGGTCAACGGCTTCGTCGCGCGCCGCGCGGCAGACCCGGGCGCGTTCGTGTCCGCCAACGCGCCGATCGTCGACGTGGTAGACATCGTCCACGTCCGTCTCGTGGCCAACATCGTCGAGAAGGACTTGAAGCAGATTGGCGTTGGCGACTCGGCGCGCGTCGAGGTTGACGCGTTCCCCGGCGAAAGCTTCATGGGCCGCATCGCCCGTGTCTCGCCCGTCCTCGATCCGGCAACGCGCACCGCGCCCCTCGAGGTTGAGATCCCCAACGACCAGTACCGGCTGAAGCCGGGTATGTATGCGCGCGTCGGCATCATCACCGAGTCGCATCCCCACGCACTCGTCGTGCCGACCAACGCGCTCGTCGATGCCAACGGCACCCGCGGCGTGTATCTCGCGGTCAATAACGTCGCGCAGTTCCATCCCGTGAAGATCGGAATCGAAGGCAACGAGCGTACGGAAGTGCTCGACGGCGTGGCCGAAGGGGATCGTGTGGTGACGACCGGCGCAGCCGGCCTGCGCAACGGCGACCCGATCGTGCTCGCCGGCGGCGGCGCTGGTGGTGGTCGCGGCGGACGCGGTGGTCGCGGAAATCGCGGCGGCCAGGGCGGACAGAACCCCGCCGCCGGCAACGCCGACGTGCAGGGGCAGCGCCCGTCTGCGGCACCTGGAGCCACTCGCGAGAACTACGGCAGTTTCGGCGGCGGTCGTCGCGGAGACGCCGGCGCCACAGCGGCCCATCCCGGGACCCGGCCTTCGGACCCCGCGAGCCCGGGCCGCGAAGGGGGCCAGGGTCGATTCGGCGGACGGCGCGGGGGACAACGTCCTGGCGGCGCGCCGCCAGCAGTTCCGGAGACGAAATAGATGAGCATCCCACGCATAGCCATCCATCGCCCGGTCACGATGTTCATGTTGAGCGCCGTGATCGTCATGCTCGGCGCGATCTCGCTGTCGAAGCTTCCTGTGGACCTGATGCCGGAGTTCACGGCACCAATCATTTCGATCAACACGAACTACGCGAATGTCGGCCCGCTCGAGATCGAGGAACTGATCACGCGCCCGATCGAGCAGTCGGTGAGCGCGGTGGCCGGTATCATGCGCGTCGACTCGTCGTCACGTGAAGGGTCCAGCCAGATCCGCCTCAACTTCGGGTGGGGCACCAACCTCGACGCCGCGGCAGACGATGTCCGCAGCAGGCTCGATCGCGTGCGGGGACGACTGCCGGAAGAAGCCGATCCGCCGACCATCTTCAAGGCCGACTCGAACGCTCAGGCCATCATGCAGATTGGCGTCGAAGGCGACTACGACCCCGTCACGCTGCGCGAGCTCGCCGAAAACGACCTGTCTCCGCGTCTCGAGCGCGCGCCCGGCGTCGCCGCCGTGACCATCAACGGCGGTCTGCGCCGCCAGATTCACGTTGATCTGTCGAAGGAAAAAATCACCGCGCTCAACCTGTCGGTCGATCGCATCGTGCAGGCGCTGAAGTCCGAGAACCAGAACCTGCCGCTCGGCCAGATCGATCAAGGCGATTCGACCTACCTGGTGCGCAGCCAGGGTCAGTTCGGCAACATCGACGACATCCGCAACCTCGTCGTCCTCACGCGCCAGGAGGTCCCCGTCTATCTCAAGGACGTCGCCGATGTGCAGGATGCGACCGAGGACCGCCGCCAGTTCCTGAAAATCACGTCGCGCGATGCCAGCGGGAAGCTTGGCGAAGGACATCCGGCCGTCCGAATGGCGATCAACAAGCAATCGGGCGAGAACACCGTGGCGGTCGCACAGGGGATTCGTGCCGAGATCGCCCGCATCAATCGCGATGTTCCTGGTGTCAGGTTGACGGTCCTCGACGACAACGCCGTCTTCATCGAGCGCGCGATCAACAGCGTCAAGGAGCACGCGCTGACCGGCGGCATCCTCGTCGTGCTGATCATCTTCGCGTTCCTCCGCGACTTCCGATCGACGCTCATCGTCTGCACGTCGATTCCGATTTCCGTCATCGGCACCTTCGCCCTCCTCTACTTCGGCGGATTCACGCTGAACACGATGACGTTCGGAGGGCTGGCGCTCGGCATCGGCATGATTGTCGACGCCGCGATTGTCGTCCTCGAGAACACCCACCGGCATCTCCACATGGGGAAAGACCGGATGACCGCGGCAATCGACGGCAGCGAGGAAGTCTGGTCGGCGATTCTCGCGTCCACGTTGACGCACATCGCCGTGTTCGTTCCGCTCCTCTTCCTGCAGGGGATCTCGAGCATCCTCTTCACGCAGCTGTCGTTCGTCGTGATGTTCTCGCTCTCGATGTCGCTGTTCGTCGCGGTGACGATCGTGCCCGTGCTCTGCTCGCGCTGGCTGCGGATGCCCGAGGAGCACCGGCAGCACGGCGGCCCGCTGGGCACGTTCTATCGCGCCAGCGAGCGGTTCCTCGAGGGGATTGACGATGGGTATCGCCGCACGATCCACCTGGCGCTGCAGCACAGGCCGACCGTCATCGGCGCGGCGGCCGGTCTCGTCGTCCTCGCGGCTGTCCTCTACCCGCGCGTTGGAACGGAGCTGCTGCCCCAGACCGACGAGGGTCAGGTCAACGTCAACGCGCAGCTCCCCATCGGGACGAAGATGGAGATCACCGAAGCCGTGATGAACCGGCTGGAAGACATGGTGAAGCAATCGGTGCCGGAAGCGACGACGCTCATCACCAACGGCGGCGGTGGAGGTGGGGGCTTCGGCTTCGCAGGCAACACCAACCGCGGTGGGATGCAGATCAAGCTCGTGCCGCGCGATCAGCGGACGCGGACGAGCGACCAGATCTCCCAGGACCTGCGGCGGCGTCTGTCAGGCATTCCTGGCGCCATCGTGCGCGCCAACCCCGGGGGCGGCAACTTCCAGCTCAATTTCATCCTCGGCGGCGGTCAGGATGCGCGTCTCTCCCTCGAGATTCGCGGCCATGACCTCGATGATGCGCGGCGCATCCAGCAGCAGGCGATCGGCCTCATCCAGGACACGCCGGGGATCGCCGACGTTCGCGTCGGTCAGGACGATGCGCGGCCGGAACTCGCCATCCACGTCGATCGTCCCAAGGCGGCAATGCTCGGCCTGACGGTCAACGGCGTCGCGCAGACCATTCAGACGAACGTCGCGGGGACCACCGCCGCACAATTCCGCGAGCACGGAAACGAGTACCCGATCGTCGTGCGGCTGCGGGAGGAAGACCGCGAGCAGATCACCGACATCGGCGATGTACTGGTGAACACACCCGGCGGACAGGTGGTTCCGGCCCGCAACCTGCTGGCCGTCGATCGCGAAACCGGGCCGGTGCAGATCGACCGGAAGAACATGGAGCGGATTGTCCGTGTCAACGCCGAGCCCGAGGTCGCCTTGAGCGAGGCGGTGAACAACGTCCAGGGCCGCCTCAGCCAGATTCGCGTGCCGCCGGACTTCTCCGTCGGCTTCGGCTCCGAGGTCGAGGAGCAGGC
>Ga0075424_100001196_pt1 | contig 22329 bp, 19 predicted proteins | sample SoiMethybrSBSTD3_FD_75301 | JGI IMG/M metagenome (GOLD analysis project Ga0075424, IMG submission 75301) | Bulk soil microbial communities from a Populus tree surrounding site in Tennessee, USA - Soil MetaG P. TD hybrid SBSTD3 | ecosystem: Environmental > Terrestrial > Soil > Tree plantation... | reverse complement strand
CCTCTTCCGCACGCCGGTAAATCCTATGCGTGAGGCTGTTCCGTCCGTCGATCAAATACGGCCTTTCAAATTGCGGATTGTCGATTATCAGCGCAAGGGACTCCAGCGGTAGATTGCGAAAGCCGAGGTCGAGCGTAATGACGGTGGAATTCGTTTTTTTATCCTGCGCGATCCGGCGCTCGACCACAGCGACGGGGCTGAGCTGCGCCGGGCCCGATGGCTCCTGATAAAAAGCCCGCGCTTCATTGATCTCCACCCGGTCCGGATCGTCGGGCATGTTCTCGACGGTCAACCTGAGAAAGCGGAAGCTATTATCGGGAAAAACAAGAGTATCGACCCGGTGCGACTGGCCGGGAACATGGATGTCGAAAAGAAAATAGTTCTCCGCGATTGTCTCCCAATGACGGCCGTCATCGCCGCCCTCGAGGGTGACCTGACGCCGGAAGTTTTTTCCCGCGAGATCAACCGTCACCTTATTCTTGACCACCCGATCCCTGAAATCCAGAACGGCACGAGAATAGCGTTTCGGTACATAAGTCCGGTCTATAATTTCTATGGGTCGGGCTATCGTGGTTGCCGCCACGACGGTCCGGCCGCATTGGATCGTGTGCGGAACCAACGTTCCGCTCTGCTCGACGAGACGGAGGTCGTTCGGAGCGGAGAATAGCCCGTCATAGATCACTCCATCCAGAGGCAAGGCTACGATTCCAGCGGCGGATCCCGAGGCGATCTGGGCTCTCCAACTCCAGTCCTGCGGGTTTATTTCGGCGGTCTGCCCTCCGTGCGGCAACAGCAACGAGACGAGAACGCCCGCTACGGACAATCCATATCTCATGCCGCACGTTCTCCGGCGTTACGGGGCGGCAGCTTGCCCGATTCGAGGAGCGCTCGGGCAAATTTTTGGTAGAGAAAGGCGGCCACGATCAGGAGCACCCCGGTGACGGCGAAGGAAACGATCCGGTAAACGGGTTGGAGAACCGCCATATCGACCGTCAGCAGCTTCGCTACGGTTAGGCCGAAAAGAACGAATCCGAATACTCTGCGAAAGCCGCTCTGGGTCCGCAAGCCGATACCGATCAGGAGAAGCGCCTGCAGGCTCCAGAGCGCCGAGACAAAACCATAGCGCATAAACGGAGAGAAGGTTTTACTCACCGAAAGCCAAGCGTCAACCTCGGCATAGAGCAAGAAACCGAGAATGGCATGGCCGGCGCCTTCGACGATCGGGAGCAAGATCGTCCAATGCTCCCAGTTCTCGGGCCGATCGCCGATGGAGCGCATCTGCTTCGCGCCGACCCAGAGCGAGACGACGAAGAGAAAACGGGACAGCCACTGCAAGTTGAGAAAAGGAATCTCCGACGGAATCCAGGCGCCGGTGGCAGCAGCGCTTACTAAGAGAACAAAACCCACACCATAGCCGGCGAGAGCCGCAACGAACGAAGACGGCAGGAAGCGGTAACGTCCTAACAACAGAAAGACCAGCGGAATCGCCGACCAAAGAAAGAGGACCGAAGTAAATTGGTAGCTGCGTGCGATCTGCGGATCCGATATTTGCCGCTGTACATCCCAAAAGGTGAAAATTTCCATATGCACCAGCGCGCAAAGCAACACCACGGCCAATCCCAGCGGAAAGCCGGCGGCCCGTTTCAGCGACTGGTCAATGCCGTCTTTAAACCGTCGGAAAATCGCATACAGTCCGAACGCCAGCGCGCTCACCGCTGCCCACGATCCGAATGGCCGGTTAAAAATCGGCGTAAATAACGTGGTGTGAAGTGGCAGCTGAAGCAGCAGTGCTACCGCCGCCAAGGCGATGGCGATGATCGCCGCTAATTGAAAGGCCCATCGGCGGTACTGCAGTCCAATAAAACCGAATAAGAGAGCCTCCAAGCTCCATCCGATCGGAATAGCATAAAATCGCAACTGTATCGGGACTGCCACGATAACGAGCGCCAGCGACCCCAGCAGGAGCGTTAGGCGTGACTTTGAGTCTTCTGCGCAACGTCGGGACCAGTACGCATACATAGCGGCGAGAGTGACCGCCTGGAGAACAACGGCGAGGCCGAGCCATGCTCGGTACCTTTCAGACAACAAAATATTGTTGTTGAAGAACTCGATCACGGTATTGAGCACGATCAGGTGGAGATCCTGGGCAGCCAGCGGTTCGCGCCGAGCGGCGGCGCGCAGCGTCGGAACGACAAGGAAGATTAGGTAAAAAATAACGGAAAAAAAGAATGCTACTTCGAGCTGCGATGGGTTATAGAATTTGCCGGCCCATCCCGCGTACAAGAGCCACGTGCCGACGAATGCGACGAGGTTAATATCTCTCCAGTTCTTGAAATAGGCGCAAGCCATGGTAGCGAGATTGAGAATTATAACGAAAATGAAGAGCTCGATCGGGCGATTCTCGCCGGTCGATATAAGCACGGGACTGAGAAATCCACCGAGTTGACCGAAAAGGCAGATGAGCCGCGCATCATGCACCACCGACATCGCCACGGCGAGCGCAGTCACCAGGATCAGCATGAAGAACGAAAGTCTCTGTCCGGTTAATTGGTAGACTTGAAACGAAAAATAGACACAGCCATAAAAAGCGGCCAGCCCTCCGCCGGTGAGGCTTTGGAATAAAATCGGATAACCGCGGCGGCGGAATCTGTCGCCGGCGATCAGCGCCCCAGCTCCCAATATCGCGCCGATGGCGATGCGGCCGCGCGGTCCGATCCACTGATTATCGTAGGCAAACTTCAGGAAAAACAGGACACCGATTGTGACCAGCACAATACCCGCCCAGTTGAGCCATTTCGTACCGGCAATGATTTCAAAGGCCGACCATTGCTCTTTCAGCGTCCGCGGCTTCCCTTCGGGTCGTTCGCGCGTCTCTAGCATCGCGCGCGCCGGCGGCACCGTGTCTCGCGGCAATTCCCGTTCAATAACAGGAAGGGGCATCTCGGTTTTGTGCGGAGGTTCGCTTTCGGCGGCGTGTTCTCGATCCCAGCGAAGGCAAATAAAAGCGATCTCTTCCTCGATGCGAGTCATTCGCAGCACTAGACTTTGCAGACGCAAAAAAGCGAATACACCCGCTCCGACCAACGCAATCAGGCCGAACCCAAAGATTATCTCCATTTAGGGCATCCTCCATTGCCGCCGTTGCCGCGCGGAAGTCGCTTTATAGCGCCGTTTCACAAAAACTTAAGCGGCATGTCTCGGAACGGACATGCTGGGACGATGTGATTCCGATAGAAGTGATCGACTTCAGAGGTAAAAAGACTTTAGTACCGGCCGGACGGTGTGTCAATTCGAAAAATTGGGAAAAGCAGCGTAGAGAAATGCAGCATAAAATGGAAGAGCGCTGACCCCGTATTGGATCAGCGCTCTCATAGAACCGAGGATCCGTGAGAATCCCGCCGTTTTAATTATTATCTTAACTAACCCCCGACTCACTTCCCCGAACGCGTCGCGCTCCAGTTGCCGCTGCCGCCCTTCGCGGCGCCTTCCATCTTGTCGCCGTTCACCTTGCCGGTGTACTGCGCCTCGCCCGCGCTGAACGTGATCTGATCGCCCCGGAGCCGCCCCTTGACGGGAAAGCTCTTGCCGCCGTTCTTGAACGTGCCGGAGATCATCTGAAACTGCTGCTTGAGCTCGAGCTCGCCTTGCGGCATCTTCCACGCGCCCTGGACTTTGGCGGGAACGATCCAGAAATGCGCGGTGCACCACGACGAGCAGTCGGTCGTGACGTGGGCGGTCTCATCGTCCTCCCACTCACCCATCGTGAAGGAATTCGATACGACCCGCGTGCCGGGCTTCATGTCGAGAATCTTGGGCCGCAGCTTCAGGTTGATCTCGGGGAGCAGGAACATCGTGATCACCGTCGCCTTGGAAAAATCGGTCTCGAAGAGATCGGCCTTCATGAATTGCGCCTTATCGGTAACGCCTTCTTTGGCGGCGTTGCGTTTCGATAATTCGACCATGTCGGGGTTATATTCGATGCCGAGGGCGCGCACGCCGCGTTTCGCCGCGGTGATGACGGTGCGGCCATCGCCGGATCCCAGGTCGATGACGTAATCCTGCGGTGTGACCTTCGCCAGATCGAGCATTTTATCTACGAGCGCCTGGGGTGTGGGCACCCAGACGACGTCCTTGCCCTCCTGACCTACCTGCGGCTTGAATTCCTCCTTGGCCTTGTACTCTTCCTTTAGCGGCTGAGCGGCAACGGAACCGCCAATTGTCAGAAATAGGGCTGCTGCCCATACGCCTCGGTGCATAAGACGCGATGCTTTCATATTGGCCTCCGTGAAGTTCGTGTTCTGTGCAATCGAGGTTTCATACCCCGCGGTCTGTAAAATGTCCATACCTTGCCCGTTCCGTCTTTATCATCCTCGGGAAAGGTGCCACGCTTTAGTACGGAGGACCGTGTTATGCGGGAGATAAAAGAAAAGAAAGGCATCTTCAATTTCTTAAAGACAACGGTGGAAGAGTGGCTGGCGGAGGGTCCTTTCGATCTCGCCGCGGCGCTCGCTTATTACACGCTTTTCTCCCTCTCGCCGCTGTTGATTATCTTGACGGGAATCGTCGGCTTACTGGCCGGCCAAGAGACGGCCCGGAATTATATTTACAGCTCGCTCAGCGACATGGTCGGCCAGCAGAGCGCCCGGGCAGCGCTGGATATGATGCAGAAGGCCAACGAGCAAAACAGCGGGCTTGTCGCGACCATCATAGGCGTCGCCCTACTCCTGTTCGGCGCCGGCGGCGTCGTCGGACAGATCCAATCGTCCCTGAACACGATCTGGGGCGTGAAGACCAAAACGCAAAGCGGCATCTGGCGGATCCTGCGCGCACGCTTCGTCTCCTATGCCATGCTTCTCGCGATCGGCTTTCTGCTGCTCGTCTCGTTGGTCGTCACAACCGCTATATCCGCGTTCAGCGACTACTTGAGCGGCATGCTGCCAGGCATCGAGTTGATTTGGCCGGCGGTGGATATACTCATATCCTTCGGCTTCGTAATCATACTGTTCGCGCTGATTTACAAGTTCCTGCCGGACGTTCGCATCGCATGGCGAGATGTCTGGATCGGCGCCGGGTTGACCGCTTTCCTTTTCAGCGTCGGAAAATTTTTGATCGGCCTGTATCTCGGCAAAAGCGCGGTGACAGCGACTTACGGCGCGGCAGGCTCTCTGGTCACGATCTTGTTGTGGGTCTATTACTCCTCGCTGATCTTTTTTTTCGGCGCAGAGGTGACACGCGTGTATGCGACCCAATACGGCAGCGGGCTCAAGCCGACGGAGATCGCCGCGACGACGGAGGATGGCCGAAAGAAAGAAAAGGAGATCGTGCGGAAAAACCCGGAAGCTCAGCGGCTCTAAGGAACGGCGCGCGCGGCGCCGCGCGCGAGCCGCTCGGCGATGATGCGATAAACCTCGGCGGAAAAACCCAGACCGATATGGGTCGTCCCGACCTCGACGTGCTCGACGTTGTCGCAGTCCCTGTCGATGCATGCCTCCCATGCCACAACGGCGTCGAAACGGGAATAAATCGCCGTCACCGGGGTGGTGAGCAGGATTTGATTGCGCAGCTCGATCTCGGCCACGAGCGCGTCGATATCGATTCCCCTACGGCGCATCGCGTTCGCCACCACTGTGTACTTCGGGCCGCCGATCACGGGAGTGCCGAGCGTGATCACCTGGCTTACAAGGTCGGGGCGATCGCGGGCCGCCTCGCGCGCGAGATATCCGCCTAGGCTCCAGCCGACGATACCGACGGGCTGTCCGCTCCGCCGCGACAGAGAAATGAGCCGCTTCAACACGCGCACCAGCAGCTCCGGCACTTCTTGGGATTTTTTGACTCCGCCGATGCCGCGCACGCGATAGCCGAGAAACCTGAGATAGTTGCGCAACAGAACGGTCGTCGCGTCCCCCACACGGTATCCGGGGAGCACCAGCACCGGCTCGCCCCGGCCACGCGGCAAGCGGGCCAGCCAAGGCAGGTTGAACATGAGGCGCGGCAGCTCGAAGAGACCGCGCACTTCGCGGAAAAGGCCGGACTGCGCCGGCGGGACGATCGCTTCGAGAATTTTTTCCTCGATCGATCCAGCCATGGCTACTGAAGACCCGCTTTCGTGAGATAGCGCAGGTCGACGAAACGCTCCGCGCCCGGCAGCGGTTTTTTGAGCGTCCCCGCCTCGCCCATATATTCGATCACCCGCTCCAATCCTTTGACGTTGATCTCGCCCTGCTTCGGCAAGACCGCGCGCTCGGGCTCAAAGAAGAGCTTGAGCGAATGTTCAGCGGCCGCGGTGGAGGCATCCGTCGCCTCGACGATCGCTTTCACGACGACGCCGCGCCGCGCCGGATCGCGAATAAACTTGAACGCCGCGGCCAAGCCGCGCGCATAGCGCACGACGGCGTCTTTGTGCGTCTCGGCCCACGAGCGCCGCGCCGCGGTGACGGTGTAGAGCAGTTCCGGCACCGCCTCCGTCGAGAGACCGAGCACGCGGCACCCTTTTTCCACGGCGGAGAAATCCTGCGGCTGGCCGAGCGGCGCGGCATCGCACTCGCCGCGGACAAGGCATTGGAAACGCGCCGGCGTCCCCTCGATGATCTTGACACGGAAGTCGCCATCGCGGAGCCCGTGCAGCGCCAGCAGCTTTCGCGTCGAGATCGTGATCGTCCCCGCCTCGTCCGCGAGCGCGATAAGCTTCCCCTTGAGATCGGCGAAGCTCTGGATCGCCGGCTTCGCGACGAGACTGTAGATCGGATTGTTGAATTCCGCCGCGACGGCGACCGCGTCGGAGCCGGCGAGGGCGGCGCGGATCAGAAACGGCGTCGCCACGTGCGTGATGTCGGCGGTGTCGTCATGGAGCGCATCGATCATTTTGTCCGAGCCCCCGGGAATCGGCACGACGACGCGAAAGTCGAGACCCTCCCGGCGAAAAAGACCCTGACGGTCGCCGATGACGATCGGCAGTGAAAAGATACTGCGCAGCGACGAGTACGCCTGCGCGTAGCGGAGCGGAACCGCCTCGGCAGCCCGAAGCTCGCCTTCGTAGATCGCTGCGTGAAAGAAGAGAGCGAGGAAGAAGGCCGCGCCGGACAAACAGACGGGCGTCGGCACGATTATTTTCCGACGCGCTGCATCGTGCATTCGGTCTCGACCGCGACTAGAGGCTTTTTGTTCAACGGCGTGCGCGAAAAAGAGCGGGTTTGCTTGTAGCCCTCTTTGGTGCACGAGATCGTCACCTTCTCGGGTGTGATATCTTTGCCGAATCCGGGCAGCTTATAGGAGCCCGCGGCCGTGGTGCGGGTGATCACAGTCCCGCGGCCTTTGATGTCCGCGGTCACCTTGGCGTCGCCGATCGCCTTGCCGGAGGTGTCTTTGACGAAGCCGAAATAAGTCGGACCGTTGTCCTCGTGTATATCGGGCTCGTCCGAGCTGCCTCCGGTCCACACCGCGGCAGGAAAATAAAGCGACAGAGAAATCGCCAGCGCCAAACGACGAATGGGGAGCTTCATGGTTCTTGCTCAGCGGATGAAGTAGCCCCTAAGAATATAGCCGAAGACGAGCATCGCGGCCAGGGGGACCGCCCACGACCAGCCGGACCAGATTCGCGCCGTCCACGGCGCCGGAAGCGCAGCGACGGCCACGGCAAACGCCAGCGCGCCCAGCGCCGAAGTCGCCATCCAGCCGTACCAGTACATCGGCGGCTGGTCTGCCGCCGGCTTGACGAGGAAATGAAACTCCTCGCTCGCCGGATGGTACGTGAAGAGCGCCAGGTTGTATTGGATCGCGACCACATAGAGGACGGCATAGGCGGCCGCAAACGCGACGGCGAAAACCGCCGAGGAGCGCCCCGCGATCATGCCTCGAAACCCCGGATGTTGTTGAGCACATGACCGACGATAAAGCCCCACCAGACGATAAAGGCAAGCAGCGCGGTCAGAACGGCGCGCGTGCGCCCGTAGTCGGTCGCCGGCTGGCGCCAGAAGTACCAATACGCCGGCAGCATACCCAGGCCGAGCGCGACGAAATGCTCCTTCAGTTCGAAGGAGCCGTTTGCCTTCGGGAGCTGCATCTGTTCGAGCACGATGCGGACGTTCAGTCGATAGTTGGGATAGATGATCGCGCCGAGCGCGGCGGTGGCGATGTAGAGGACGATGATCGCGCCGGCATACCCGGCGGGCGAAACTGAGCGCATGCGGTCGACGAACGAGGCTGCCGGCCGTTTCGCCGGCGTCCAGACGCCGATCGTTTGATGCGTGATCGCGCCGAGCAGGGTCACTGCGAAGAGCGCATGCGCGATGAGGAGAACAACGATCATCCCTGGTGAATTCTACCGAAGCGCGCCTCGAAGTGTCAATCTTTTCTTTTTATCGGCAGCTCACGGCCGGCCGATACACCTGATGAATCGTCGAGCCGCTGCTCCCTCCCTGCGTCAGGCCGCCGCCCGGCAAATGGATGTTGCCGTCGATAAGCGCGAGGCCTGTGACGCCGTGCACGGCCACCGGCATCGGGTCGAGCCGGTGCCACGCATCGCGCGCGGCATCGTAGTAATCGTGATCCGGGAACACATGGTAGGGATGGTCCGGATTGCCCTCGCCGCCGAAAAGATGGAAACATCCGCCCGCGAAGATACCGTTGACCCCGCCGCGCGGTTTGAGCAGCTTGCTCCTTTTGCTCCAGGCGTTGCTTTTCGGATCGTATACCTCGACGGCGTCCGTCCGTTCGCTCTGAAAGCCGCCGCCGAATCTGCCGCCGAATACGTAGACTTTGCCGTCAAGCCCGCCCGCCGCTAGATGATTTCGCTGCGTCGGCAGGTCGGTCAGCTTCGTCCACGCGTCGGCATCGGCATCGTAGACCGCGAATTGACTTCCTGCGGGCGGGCGACCGCCTGCGACGTAGATCTTGTTACCGATCACCGCGGCGGCGCCACCGCCCCGCGGCCCCGGCATCGGCGCGCGTGTCGACCAGCGGTTCGCGGCGGGATCGTATTCATAGACCGTGTCGACGAATCCGGCCTTGTCGGGCTCGCTCAACTCAGAAGTCTGTCCGCCGATGACGTAGATCTTGCCCTTCGCTGCGGCGACCATGACATGATTCAGCGCGACGGGAAGCGGCGCGGCCGTCTGCCATTTGTCGGAGCGCGAGTCGTAAACCAAGACCGTCGCGACAGTCTTGCGATCCCACGGATAGCCGCCGATAACGTAGATTTTTTCAGCGAGCTCGGCGACTCCGGTCTCAGAGTTCGCCGCCGGCAGCGGCGCGCGCAGGCTCCATGGGAAGCGGTCCTGCGGCGCACCCGCCGCTCGAATGGTCTGAGAATGGGCGGAAGTAAGAATGAACGCGAGGAGCGTGGAGCATAAAACCTTCATCGCGCCATTTCCGGGTCCATTTCTATTTCAACACCTCGATGTAGCCCATCCGTCCGGAGAGATTTCCGGACCACCAGATGCGATTCGGATGGGTCGGGTCGATCTCGATCCGGCGCGGATCGGATTCCGCGCTCGCCAGCGGATACTCCATAAACTTCTCTGTTTTCAGATCGAAGCGCGCGATTTTATCCACGTGCTGCTCGCTCAGCCAGACCACGGGCGCCTTGGGGTCGCCTTGGACCGAATAGACGCCCGCATCGTCGCTCGGGGGATCGAAAACGGTCATCTTGGTCGTCTTATAATCGACTTTCATCAGCTTGCCCACGCCGTGCAGGCCGACCCAGACGTTGCCTTCGAAATCCATGCCGCCCTTTCGCGCCACTGGATTTTTGACGAAGATCGGAAATTCGTCGATCGTTCCGGAGACAGGATCGACGCGCCCCATCTGATTGACCGCGTTCTCGATGAACCAAACTTTGCCGTCGCCCGAGATCGCCATGCCGTAGGGGCTCGCCGTCTTGCCGCGTTTTACGCCCGCGGGGACATCATAAACGGTAAATTCTTTCGTTTTCGGATCGAGACGAATCACCTGGTTGCCGGCGATCGAATTCAGCCAGACCGTTCCGTTCGGGTGAACCCGCATCGTATTGCCGCTCGCCGAGCCGCTTTTGAGCTTGGGGAGCTCGTAGACTTCGAACTGTTTTGTCTTGGGATCGTAGCTGAGCCAGCGGCGATTGGGTCCGCCGTCGATGAACCATAGCTTGCCGTCCGGTGCGCGGTTGATCGCGTTCAAACGGTTGGTCGGCGACGTTCCCGCCGGCGGCGCGATCTCGCTGTAGGTGAGCGTCTTGCCGTCGAGGCGTCCGAGTTTGCCGCCGACGCGCTGCGTTACCCAGCCGTTGCCTTCGAGGTCGACCGCCACTTCATGCGGCTCAGCGGTGTTGTTAGGCAGCTCGAATTCGACGGCGAGGTATTTCATTCCTTCGCCTTTGACGAGCTCGCGCGGCAGGCGACTGTTGGGATCGGGCTTCGGCCGGCCGCCGGCGCTGGTCTCGGAGAAATTCGCCATCACATAATCGAAAACCGCGTGGGTCTCGTCTTCGCTGAGCGGCTTGGCCGCAGTCGAGCCTTGCGCGTACATGCGCATGTTATTGAGAATCGTCTGCCACCGCTCGCGGCTCGCCCGTACGCGGCTGATGCGCTGCGTATCGTGGCACGTGACGCATTTCGCCTCGACGATCGGCTTGCCCGCGCCTTCCGGCAATGGCGGAGGCGGCGGACCTTCTCCGCCCTCGCCGACCTGCTCGCCCGGCAAGCGTCCCGGCCACGCGGCCGGCAGCCGCGGCGTGCGGGGCGCCGTAAGCGATAAATCAACCGTCGCGGGCTTCCCGACCGCGACTTCCACCGGAGCGGACCATTCGCTTTGCTGCTCGCCGCCGACGCTCTGCACAACGTACCTTCCCGCGGGCAGGTTATTGAGCGAATACCGCCCCTGTGCCTGGCTCACGATCATGAACGTGAGGCGCCGCTCTTCGCTTTTCATCTTGACGAAGGCGCCGGTAACGGGCGCGCCGGAGGCGTCCTTCACCACGCCCTGCAAAACTCCGGCGCGCTCCTGGCCTTGAGCGGCATACGGTAAAAGAAATATGAGGGCGGCGACGAAGATTCTGCCGAAGCCAACCGCGGTGAACATAAAGTGTCTCCTGCGAAGAAAAAAAAGGCCCGAGCCGGTCGGCTCGGGCCTTTTTGCCGTTGTTTATTTAGCGGCTCGCCGTCTCGGCGTTGCGCTCGAGCGGCTCGAGCCTAAGAACCGACGCGCCGTGGTTGCTGCCGACCCAGAACGTCACCGGAGTGGTCGAGTTGTCGACGAAGACGCGCCGAATGTTCGTTTCACGCGGCAGCAGATACTCCGTAATCTGGCCGGTTTTCGGGTTGAGCCGCGCCACCCGGTCGGTCCACATCGACCCGGCCCAGACGTCGCCGTTTTTGTCCGGCACGACGTGATACGGCGCGCTCCAGGGAGTCGCGAGCTTCCACTCCTGGATTTTTTCCGTCTTCGGATCGAGCATGCCGATGCCGTTATTGCCGTATTCCGCGAACCATAAGCGGCCTTGATCGTCGAATCTGCCGCGGCGCGGCCGCGAGCCGGAGGTCACCGTGGAATACACCTTGAATTCTTTCGTCTTGGCGTCGATGCGGCCGATGTTATTCGCGCCGAACTCCAGCAGGTATAAATTGTTCTGCGCGTCGCTCGGAATCCCGTAGGCGTTGATCGACCGCTTCTCCCCGGGGATCGGAAATTCGCCCAGGTTTTCGAACTGTCCCGTGGCCACATCGAGGCGGTAAATCGCATGGGTGTCTTGATTGTTGGTCCAGACCTTTCCGTCGACGTGGGAGTTCGACGGGCTGACCATCGATTGCTGCGTGTGATCGCCCTGCCATTCTTTCGGAATCGGATAGACCTGGAATTTTTCCGCCTTGCGGTCGAACTTGGCGATGCCGCCCTGATACATCAGCGAGACCCACAAGTTCTCTTGCTTGTCGAGCTGGAGGTCGAGCGTGCCGAGCGGAAAACCCTTTTTGAGAACCGGAATCGGGAACTCCGTCACCTTCCCCGTTTGCGGATCGAGCTTGCCGATGAACTGATCCCCGAAATCCGAGTACCAGGCCATGCCCTCGGAGTCGACCACGACGTCGTGCGGCATCGCGATCGGCCGCGGCAGGTCGTACTCCGTGATGACCGTTTTGGTCGCGTTGCCTTTCGGACGCGGCAGCGTTTTGTAGGCGATCTTCTTCTCGGCGTAGGCCACGTTCACGCTCGCGAGCCAGTCGGCGATCATCTTCGCATCGAAGCCGCGCGTGCGATCGCGCTGCACGGCGCCGACGGTCATCTGCGGGCGCACCGGCTGGCTGCCCGGAGCGTAAAGCGACATGCGGCGGAACACCTGCTGCCACTCATCCGAGCTGTGGTTCCCCTTGACGATTCGCTCGACGGTGTGGCAGCCGTTGCATCCGAGCAGAAAGCTTTTCTGCCCCTCGGTCCCCGGAATGCTAAGCAGCCATTCGGCGTCGCTCAGCTGAGCCGAGACGTCCTTTGCAGGCTTGAGCTTCAGGTTCGCCGTTGCGGCCTTGCCGCCAACGACCTCGACGGATTTCGGACCGTCCAAGTCGTAGCCGGCGGCGCGGATTTTCAACGCGTAGCGTCCGGGCGCGAGCCGCGATGCCGGAAAGCTGAAGCGGCCCTTCTCGTCGCTCGTCACGTTCACGGTGATCGTCGAGCCATCCTTTTTGGCACCGACAACCACACCTTCCATCGGTCCTTCTTTTGGCGAGCTGACCTGTCCCGACAGTCCGACCGGGTCATCCTTGGCAGGGGCGGCAGCGGCAAAGGAAAGCAGCAGGATTACCGCCAAGGTGAAAACGGCGGCGAGAGAGACGAGCTTCGGCATAGGACCTCCTTTGGGGACCCTTTAACCCTAATTGGCTGCGTAAAAGTACACCCGGCCCGTTTTTCCGTCAAGATACATCTTAGATATCCGCAGCTCGGCGCGATGCAACTTGCAATCCGGAGGCATATCCGAAACTATCGCGCGAGGAGCACGATCGATGAAGCGACACGCTTGGATGCTCGCGTTTTTTATATGCTTGGGCTGCGGCAAGGTCCGTCCGGTTACGGAAGTTCCGGACATCGCCGTCGGCGAGCCGACGTTTTTCCCGACGATCGTCGCGCACACCGATGCGCCGATCATTGGCGGCAACCGCATCGACCTTCTGCTTAACGGCGACGAGACTTTTCCCGCCATGCTCCGCGACATCAAAAGCGCGCGGCAAACGATCACCTTCGCGCAATATCTATATGAAGGAGGCGCGCTCGCGAACCAATTGGCTGAGGCGTTCGCCGAGCGCTGCCGCGCCGGAGTCAAAGCACACATTCTCTTGGACAGCCAGGGATCGCGTCCGATACCCGAGGAGATCCCGCGGCTCATGCGCGAGGCCGGATGCAAGATCGAATTCTTTCGCCGCGTCCAGGTGCCTCAAATCGTCTTCATCTGGAGGTTGCTACGCTACAATTACCGCAACCACCGGCGCATTCTCGTAATCGACGGCAAAGTCGGCTTCACCGGTGGCTACGGCATCAGCGAGGCGTGGACGGGGAACGGCAGGACCCCGGAGCACTGGCGCGAGACGAACGTGCGCATCGAAGGTCCGATCGTGAACGATCTGCAAGCGGCGTTTGCCAGCAGCTGGTTCGAGGCGACCGGCGGTCTGCTCGGCGGCCCGGGGTACTTTCCCTCGTTGCAGCCGCGCGGCAACATCACGGCGCAGATCGTCAAAAGCTCGCCGGTCGGCGGCAGCTTTCAGAATTACATGTTGTTTCTGCTCTCGATCGCATCGGCGAAACGGTCGATCATGATCACTAATCCCTATTTCATCCCAGACGACAAGATCATCGCCGCACTGCTCGCCGCCACGGCGCGGGGCGTACGCGTGACGATCCTCGTCCCCGGGAAGATCGACGTCAAGCTCACCTACCGCGCGAGCCGGAGAAACTACGGCACCATGCTCAAGGGCGGCATCGAGATCTACGAATATCAGCCCGCGCTCCTGCACTCCAAGACGATGGTCGTGGATGACGTCTGGGCGACCGTCGGCAGCACCAACATGGACAACCGGTCGTTCGCATTCAACGAGGAGCTGAACCTCGCGGTTTACGACCGCGGCTTCGCACGGCGGCTCGAAGAAATCTTCAAGGAAGACCTGAAGTATTCGAAGAAAATAACGTATGCGGAGTGGGCCGCGCGCCCCTGGCGCGAGCGTTTCTTCGAGCTGTTCGCGTATCCTCTACAGGAACAGCTATGAAGCGGAACTGACGCGGCGCGTTTCCGAACGTTTGACACGCTTCGCCACCCACGCGGTAGCGAGCGGAATGCCGATGAGAACGACGACAACGACCACTACGGTGCCGACAGCGGGATGGCGCAGCGCGTTTTCGATCTGAACGCCGGCGAGCGTCATCAGTATCATGCCGGGGATTCTGCCGAGAGTGCTGGCAGCAATGAAGTCACGGAAGTGAATCCCGGAAGAGCCGACGAAAAGATTTCCGACCGTAAACGGCGCCACCGGCAGAACACGTATGGTAAGCACCGTCAAAAATCCGTGTCGCCCGGCGCGGTGGACGAGCAGATCGAGCCGAGAGCCGACGATCTTACGGAGCGTGTCGTGTCCCATCGCCCGGCCGATGGCGAAGCCCATCGTGGCGCTCAGAAGCCAGCCTATAAGGGAATAGATATTCCCCCAAATCGGTCCGAAAGTGATAATCGTGGCGACGTTGAGAATCGACATCGGAAAGAGCACCAGGCTGCCCACTAAAAAAATACCCATGACGAAAAAAAACGCGCCGGGATAATTTTTTACGGTCTCCTGCCAGTACATGATCGTCTGAAAGTTAAGCCATCGGTTGAGCGGAGTCCAAATCCAGATCATCGGCAGGGAGGCAATGATGGCGGCGATGATCAGTAGCCTCATAGCCAGCCGTTTGTCGATGCGACGACGCATTCTCCAATCAGGGTAAACTTAAGCCAAAAGTTAAGCAACACGACGCGACATCGCGATAAAATTCGGCTGCAGCAGGAAACAAGTGGCGGATTTTTGGGCGCTTTTTCCATTTGCAATTTTTTTACTTTCCTTACGGGATTCAATCCTGTAGAATCATAAAGTTACGCGCCGGCAAAAACGCCGCGTCTGTAGCAGAATCAGGAGAAATCCCCCATGCACTTGCGGCGGAGCTTTTTCGCTGTCGCGTTGATTTGTGCCCTGTTCGCTTCTCTGGGAATCGCCCCTTTTCAACGGCAAGTGAGCTACACACAGCTCATGCCGCTCGCCACCTGGCAAAAAGAATTTCAGATTATCGAAGGCAAGGACCGCGGTCGAGTCGTTCCTTTCGTGTTGCAGCGCGCCGGCGCCGACGAAAAGATCTGGACTCTCACGTTCGGCGATTACGCGCGCGCGACGCTCAGGCGCGCGACGGACGGCGGGATGATCATGGAGCGGCTCGACCTCCTCGCCGGGAAAAACTACATCGTCTACGACCCGCCGCTGCCGCTATTTCCCAGCGAGCCCGCCGGAGGCGGATCGTCTTTACACCAGACGACCTACAAAATGTACAGCGCCGAGACCGGCAGGCTGAAGCGCGCCGGCCGGGCGACGCACGAGATCAAGCGCGTTATCCCCTCGAAGTTCACGACGCCCGCCGGCATTATGGACGGCTATTACGTAGAGATCGAACACGGCATGGAGATGGAATATAATAGCCGTTTACAGATGACCCTCGGCCTCGGCTGCCGATTGGATGAAGGGCCCATCTATGGGTCGAGCCACTACAAGCTCAATAAACTAGGAATTTTTACCGAGACGAAAACGGCTGTCGCGGCGCTCGCAAAGCCGTAGGCAAAAAAAGGCGGAGCCTCGAGGCTCCGCCTTTTTTTTATCACCCCGGCAGATTTAGCGCGGGCTGATCTCCTCGGCCCGCAGTTTCCCATCTTTCTCGGAATACTTGATGGTGACTTTGGCGCCGTCTTTCGCATTTTCAACGCCCTTGGTCTTGGTGCCGATCAGCAAGGTTTTCTCCTGATCCTTGACCTTCACCTTGAGCTCTTTGTCGCTCTTGCTCACGACGGTGGCTTTCATTTCGTCCTCCGCCATCGCGTAAACGGGAGCCAAGGACAGGGCCAGCAGAACGGCCGCGACTGTTCTTTTTAGCGTCATCTTTTCACCCCCTTTCCCGGAAAATGTTTTGCTAATGTATTCGACGAAAACCATAAATTTTTATTCACGTTTGTCAAGAAGGTGGTCTTGACAGGATTGAGGTCGGCCAGTAATAACCTTTTGCCCTTAGGGGTATGTTGTTAATTAATAAGGAGGTCTTATGCGTAAGACGATCTTTTCGCTGTTGATTATCGGCTTGCTGCTCGCGGCGGCCACCGTGGGCGCGGATAAAGGTGGCGTGGTTCGCTTCGCCACCCTGCCTCCAGGCCCGGGCCATCCGGAGGGGCTTGCGGCGGATGCGCAGGGAAACATTTACGTCGCCACCTTCGTGACTGACGGTTCCTTCACTAACGTCATTCACATCTTCAGCCCGAATGGCCGCCTCCAAACCACGATACCATTGCCCGGAGCCGCGCCGCTGGGACTCGCCTTCGACACTTCCGGCAATCTCTACGTGGCGAACTTCGGCGGCGGCAACGTGCTCAAGTTTGCGCCGCCTTTTCGCTCGACGAGCACGCCTGCGGCGACTTATCCGGTCTGCACGTTCGTATTTTTAGTCGACTGCGGATTGAACGCGATGGCCTTTGACGCGGCCGGCGACCTCTATGTCTCCGATTCTTTCGGCGGTAAGATCTACAAGATCGATCTCCCTGGAGGCAGCGTGACCACGTTCGCTTCCGATGAGCTGCTGAAGCCCGCGCCCCCACCGCACGGCTTTCCGCCCTTCGGCGCGAACGGTCTCGCTTTTTCCGCGGACGGCGCGACGCTCTTCGTCGCGAACACAGCCGACGATCGCATTCTCAAAGTCAACGTCGCGACGAAGGAAGTGACCCAATTCGCGCAAAGCATCAACGGCGCCGACGGCATCGTCTTCGACGCGCAAGGTCAGCTCTGGGTGGCCGCGAATCAGGCCGATGAGGTCGTCGCTCTCGGAGCCAATGGCCGCATCGTCGATCGTCGCGGCTCGTTCGACGGCATCGGGACGGACGGCGCCCCGAAAGGCCTGCTCTTCCCCGCGAGCCTCGTCATCAGCAGAGGCAGCCTGTTCGTCACCAACACCGCACTTCCCCTCATTGGGGATGATTCGGAGCCCGAGGGCGACGTAACGACCTTTACCGTTTCGAGAATTCCGCTAGGGCCGGCGAAGTAGCGTCCGCAAGCTTGATTTGTTTGTAATCGTCCGACAGGCTGAGAAGGTATGCGTGACAAAAGTCATCTCATCCTGACCGCCGTCGGCCCCGATCAAGTTGGGCTGGTGGAAAAAATCTCCGAATTCATCTCGAGCCGCGGCTGCAACATCGAAGACAGCAAGATGGCGGTTTTTTGCGGCGAGTTTGCAGTAATCATCTTGATCACCGGCGCGGGCGGCGAGCTTCAAAAGCTCGCCGCCTCCGTTCGCGACCTGGAGATCGAGACCGGCCTCACCTTCTCGGTCAAGACGCCGGCCGAGCGGCGGCCGGCGGAATCGCTGCTGCCGTACACGCTCGTCGCCTCGTGCATGGATCATCCCGGCATCGTCCACAAGCTCAGCAGCGAGCTCAGTCGCTTGGGCATCAACATCGAATCGATGGAGACCAAGACCTACGCCGCGCCGGTGAGCGGCACACCGATGTTTCGCCTCGAGGCGGGGGTCTCGGTCCCGGCGAAGACCAACGTCAATCATTTGCGCGAACGTTTCGCCGAGATCCAGCGCGAGGAAAACATCGACATCGAGTTTTCTCCCTCGCGGCCGTAGAGCGGGCCGTCATGTCTTCGCCTCCTCCAGACCTGCGCCGCTTGCAAATTTTCTCCGCATTGCCAATACTCACGGGCGGTGTTTTAGTTTAAGCGAGGTGGCCTATGCTGTCGCACGAAGATAACGAGCTTTTGACGCGCGTCGGGCCGGGAACTCCGACCGGTGAATTGCTGCGCCGCTACTGGCACCCGATCGCGGTCGCCAAAGAACTGACCGAGGAACATCCGACTAAATTTGTCCGAATTCTGGGCGAAAATCTCGTGCTTTTCCGCGCGAACGGCCGCCTGGGTCTTCTCGACGACCGCTGCGCGCATCGCGGCGCGTCTCTTTCCTACGGCAGAGTCGAAGAGCGCGGCATCGCCTGCGCCTACCACGGCTGGCTCTACGACTTCGAAGGGAATTGCCTCGAATGTCCCGCGGAGCCCGCCGCGAGTAACTTTCATAAGACCGTCAAACAGACAGCCTATATCGTCCAAGAGCACCTGAATCTCGTCTGGGCCTACATGGGACCCGCTCCCGCCCCCGTGATGACGCATTACGATACGCTGTTCCGCCGCGACGGCCACCGCACGATCGTCGTCCATCCGCAGCTCGACTGTAATTGGTTTCAAGCGATGGAAAATTCCGTCGATCCGGCGCATCTGCAAATCCTGCATCAGGAATTTTATGGCCGCGGCACGCGCAAGCCGGTCAACACCACGCGCGGCTATACCGACGATGTCGCACGCGTCGACTTTTATCTGACTGAGCACGGCATCATGAAACAGCGCGCCTACGCGAACGGCGTGACCGACGAGCATCCGCTGCTCTTCCCGACGATCCTCCGCCAGGGGCCGAGCTCGCAGATCCGCACGCCGGTCGACGACGAGCATACGCTGCACATCCACGTGCTGTTCGTACCGACCGAGGACGGGAGCGAGCCCGCCGACGCGTTCGATCCGCCCGTCAAGTATACGGAGCCTTACAAGACGCCGCCGGACAAACTGCACCCGGAGGCGCGCTTTACGCTGCAGCACATCATCCCCCAGGACCACATGGCATGGGAGACGCAGGGGCCGATCGCCGACAGAACGCGCGAGCGCCTGGCGACGTCCGACCGCGGCGTGACGATGCTGCGCGAATTGCTCATGCGCGAACTCGCCAAGATCGAACGGGGCGAGGACCCGATCGGCGTGTATCGCGACCCCGATCACGCCATCATCGACACGAACGTCGACGAAGGCGTGCGCCAGATGAAAACCGATGCGCGCGCCGACGGCCAGGAATCGCATGTGGACCTGGCAGCGCTTTACCACGGACGCGGGGCACACGACGGCTGAGATCAGTCTCCGTTTTTGTCGTTCAGCGCAGCTTTTCCCTCCATATTGAAGTCTACCTGCCGGCTGTTATGCTGCTAGCGTGGATCGTCTTCACCTCGTTCTCGCAACTTTCTTCGCAGTAATTTTATCCAGCGCGCACGCCCGCGCGATCCCCATCGACGCACTCGATAAATCGCGCGATTGGGCCGTCAAAGGCCTCAATTTCGAGGGCAACAAACACTTTTCCTCCGGGGATATCGAAGAGATCCTCCAGACCAAGACCCGCCCGTGGTACACGCCGTGGCGCGAGCGGCCCCGCTTCGATCCCGAAGTGTTTGCCGCGGATGTGAAACGCGTCGAGCGTTTTTACCAGTCGCAGGGATACTACGAGGCGCGCGTCTCGCACGATTTGCAAGTCGACGAGGAGAGCCAGCTCGTCTCCGCGACGATTATAGTCGAGGAAAATACGCCTGTGCTCTTAAGGCAGCTCTCGGTCAGGATCATCGATCATCCCGAGCTGCAACCCGAGCTCGAGGCGCTGCGCCCGGAATTCTTCTTAAAGCCCGGCAAGCCCTTTACCGAAGAGGATTACCAGCAGACCGAGACCCGGATTAAAGATTTTTTTTACGACCATGGCCGCGCTCATGTGAAAATCGAACGCAAGGCCCAGGTCTTTCCCGAGGAGAAAGAAGCGAACGTTGACTACAGCGTCACCGCGGGTCCGGAAACGATCTTCGGCGAGACCCGCATCGAGGGTCTCGACAAAGTCACGGCCGACGTCGTGTCGAAAGAGATCAGCTACACGCCGGGCGAGGCATTCTCCGGCAAGGCGCTGCGGGAAACGCGGCGCAATCTCCTGCAGCTCGACCTGTTCAGCCAGATCGAAATCGAGCCGCAAACCGCCGATTCCGGCGCAACGGTCATCCCGGTCGTCACGCGGCTGAAGGAAAAGCCGCCGCGCGAGATCAAGATCGGCGTCGGCTACGGCACCGAGGACAAGCTCCGCGGCCAGATCCGTTGGCGCGACAACAATTTTTTCGGCGGCGCGCGCCAGCTCGAATTCGGCGCGAAGGTATCGTTCATCGCGCGCGAGATCGACGCGCGCTTCGTGCAGCCGCACTTTCTCGGGCAGAACAATAAGTTCATGGCGACCTTCGGCCCGCGCCAGTTCGTCGAGCCGGCGTATACGCTCAACTTGACGCGCTTCCAGCCGCGGCTCGAGCGTAAGTTTTCCGAACAGCTCTCCGCTTTTTTCGGCTACCGCATCGAGTACGACGACGTAAACGACCTCTCGCGCTCCGTCTTCGCCTTTCCCGACCCTGCGCGTCCCAGGGGGCACCTTCTCAATCGGTTCGATCGCAGGGGGTGGCTCTCGGCCTTCGGCGTCGGCGCGGTGTGGAATACAACCAACGATCGCGAGAATCCGACGAAGGGCTGGACCCATTCGCTTCTCTTCGAACAAGCCGGCGGTCCGTGGAGCGGCAATTACGACTTCTACAAAATTACCGGCGAAAGCAAATATTTTTATCCGCTGGCGGAGAAGACCATCCTCGCCTCGAGGCTCAAGCTCGGCTTCGCCGATAATTTCAACGGCAGCCATGAGGTGCCGATCTTCGAGCGCTTTTTCGCCGGGGGTAGCAGCAGCGTGCGCGGTTACGGGCGGCACCTGCTCGGGCCTTTGTCGCCGAAGCACGATCCGATCGGAGGCAAAAGCCTGATCGAAGGATCGGTGGAACTCCGCCGCTTGCAGCTATACAAGCAGCTCGGCGGCGTCGTCTTCATCGACTTCGGCCAGTTGTCGCTGCACAGCTTCGACCCGCCGATCGAAAAGATCAAATTCGCCGGCGGCTTCGGCTTCCGCTATCCCACGCCGGTCGGCCCGGTGCGGCTCGATTTCGGTTTCCCGTTCCAGCCGCGCCATAGAGACCGCGTCTGGCAGATCTTTTTCGACATCGGCCAATCTTTTTAGAGGCGTTATGAGAAGCCGGATCGCGCGCATCATGCTTTGGATCGGCGCCGCCATCGCCGGACTGCTCGTCGCCGGTCTTGTAGCCGTCTGGATTTATTCCCAGACCGACTCGTTTCGTAACCTGGTTCGCGCGCAGACGCTCGCGGCGCTCGGCGAATCGATCGACGGCGAAGTCACGTTCGACAGCTTGACCGGCTCGATCTGGCGCGCGGTCCAGGTGCACAACCTCTCCGTCGAGCAGAACGGGCAAGAGGTCCTCGCCGCGCCGCTGGTGACGATCAAGCTTCACCTGCTGCGCCAGGCGGTCGCGGTCCTCTACTCATCGCGATTGCACGTATCGGCGATCGAAATCCGCGATCCGGTCGTGCTCGCGATTCAAAAACCGGACAAGGAATGGAACCTCGCGTCGCTGATCAAGAAAAAGAAGCCGGATGAGCCCGAGCGGCGCACGGTCAGCATCTTCCTCGACGGGATCAAAATCGCCAACGGGAAAATCGACGCGCGCTTCGCCGATGGACGCGTCGCGCGCGTGCGCGACTTTCTCCTCGACGGCAGCGCCGCGCTGCTGCCGGAAGGGATCAAGGCGGACGCGGCTCGCCTCGATTTTTTGCTCTCGACTCAAGGCTTCCCGGACGCGCGCTGGCAAAGCGCGCTCTCGTTCGACGGCAGCGCTTCGTCGCCGGCGGTCGAGGCGCGCCGGATTTCGCTGCGCACCGCGAAATCGGAGATCGAGGGCTCCGGCAGCGTCAAAGATTTCGCCCAGCCGGTAACAAATTTAAAGCTCAACATTAAAAAGGCCGCGGCCGAGGAGATAAACATCTTCCTTCCCTCGCTGCCGCTGAGAGAGGACTTCGCCGGCGCGGTCAACGTCGACGGGCCGCGCTCGGCGCTCAAAATCGCCGGTAATCTCGCTTTCGCCGACGGCAGACTCCGCACCTCCACAATCATCGATTTAAGCCAGGCGACGCCGCGCTTTCGCGGTGATTTAGAAGCCGAGCGGCTGGTCGTCGACAAGGTGCTCGCCGTGGGGCCGAGCGGCGGCACGGTGAGCGGCCGCGGCTCTTTCAGCGGCTCCAGCGCCGCCGATCTTCAGGCCAAGGCAGATGCCGAGGTGGCCGATCTGAGAGTCCAAGGCTGGCAGGTCGGACTCGTCAAGGTGTCGGGGGCGTTGAAGGACAAAGTCGTATCGCTGTCGGGAGATTCGAA
>Ga0075424_100001193_pt1 | contig 22338 bp, 35 predicted proteins | sample SoiMethybrSBSTD3_FD_75301 | JGI IMG/M metagenome (GOLD analysis project Ga0075424, IMG submission 75301) | Bulk soil microbial communities from a Populus tree surrounding site in Tennessee, USA - Soil MetaG P. TD hybrid SBSTD3 | ecosystem: Environmental > Terrestrial > Soil > Tree plantation... | reverse complement strand
GGGGTCGAAAAGATTGTCGTCCTTTCCCCGAGGACCACGGGACATCACGGCTTTCAACAACCTTTCCAGACCAACGTCAATTCGGGCAGCCCCTCCAATAACTAAACTTCTTTCCCCCTCATAAGCGAGGATAGCGATAAACGCCTTCAACTCACTAGCAAAGTCAACCGCTTGCTTGACGCTGATACTGGAAGCCATGTAGCGAGCATATCACGGCAAAAAGGGGCTCGCTGGTTCCCTTGCGAGGGCAGGTCTAGCAGCAAGTATGGGGGTATTCATCGCTCGAAAGTTGTAGTTTCCGCTCCAGGTTGGATGCGACACCCTGATTGCTTCCTGGATGACCTTACACGCACGCCCAACCCCTTTCCGTATGTTGGTGCCGAAGAAAATGTTGTGTTTTGTGGGTCTTTCAATGAGTAGGACTTCATAGTTCCCGTGTCCGTTGCCCACTACGGCCAACCCCCACCTCAACAGTGCGCTGTCGGACCTGTCAAACAATCTTACTGCCCGAAGCCCGAGGCAAGTTTTGTTGCTTTCAAAGGCGCGCCAAAGGCCGCCGTCTTGACTGTCCATAACTAAAACATTCATATCCTCTTCAAGGGTACCGGCGCGGGCCGCAACTCCAACCGTGAGCAGAACGCTAAGCACGAGTATCTTCATGAGCAACCAAAGTGTGACTCCCAAGTTGGTCCCTGGACAAGGTTACGGGGGTAATTCAGAAAAGGGGCTCGCGTCGCTGAGAGGGAGTTCACGAGCCCCTTCGTCCGGTCCCGCACAGAGAGAGTCAGAAAGCGGGCCGGTTGAATGTTGTCGGGGCCGAAGATCCCGATGGGAAGACAGTCCTCGACCCCGTTTTCGCGGCAGGGCAAACCGCGAATCTTTAGGTGTAATAGTTTGAATTCGATCTTGCGGACAGCGTTGGCTAGGCTTCAGGTATCGGGCACGGGCATTCTGAGGCTACTTCCCCAGCGCCCCGCCTTTACCCCCGAACGCGCCAAGTTGACCGACCCGTTTGGGGGTTTTGAGTGTAATGGGGATATTGCGTCAACAATCGGTAGCACCGTGCTTCCTGGCAGTATTGATGGCGGCATGGCCGCGTACAATCGCACAGCACACAGGTGCCGAATGGATGAAAAACAGAAAAAGGAGGCAGGATGAAAACTAGATTTGTCCTGATGCTGCTAGTGGCGTTGGGCCTGGTCGGCTGCGCGCAGCAAGGACCGGCCCAACAACAGCACGCACCATCCGGAGCATCAACCGCACCTGCATCTGCCGCCGTAGCTCAGGCTGAGCACTTAACCCTGTGGGGCATTACCGTGGGTGCGCCCGCACCCGCATGGCCCAAGTGCACTGGCAAAGATGGATTTGCCGCAGAAAATGATCCGGCTTGTTTGCAATCGACCATGGGTGAAGTGCACATGCTGAATAACTTGCTGGGCTACGCCAAAGCCAGCACCGCTGTAACTACCCGAGCTTTTCGCGGCCTCGATCGGAGCCGCGCCAGCTTCTAGGGGATTCGAGCCCGGTCCGCCTCTGCTATACATGCTTGCGTGTGCGCTCTGATCTGCTAAAGCATTAGCAGCGCCGAGACCTCCGGAAATGACCGCTTCCAAAATTTTCCCGCGTGTAGTCCAATCCGCGATTGGTCGCCACAGCTTCGGCCAACTCGGCGTCTCAACTCTTGGCAGGCTTCCCGGTGCAGCGCTGCGCGGGTTCAAGGGGGCCGGCCCCAAAATTTCCTCGGCGGAAGGCAACTGCCTCGAAGCCGCAATACTCGCGGCCTCCGGGCTGTTGTGCCATGTGGTTTTATCGCCCAGCGTGACGCCGGACTTTGCTAGATGTTTGCCGTTGAACAATTCACCCATAGTTCTTACCTGATTACCTTTGCAAAAGATGAAGGCCGCTCCCTCGAGCGGCCCGTACTGTACAGTCGTGCAAACTTGGATTTAGGCCCAGCGAACGCCGAGAGCCCTCAACCGAAAAACATCACCGGGCTCTAGCTTCATCTTGAAACTCGATTCCCGCTCTAGGTTAACCTCGCGAAGTCTCTCCATCGCAAGGTCAAACGCGGCTCGGAGCCCGAGGTATTGCTCAAGTGGGACGTTGACATCGTTGCGATTCATCGCTGCCTCCGCTGAGTGACATACACTGTGATGCAGTAGTAGATGGTGACGGCGAGTGATGACAACGTTGCAATTGTGAGCGCTCGGATGGCTATTTCTGCGATTGTCATTTGCTTTGCCCTGAAGCCCCCCCGGCCTTTGTTTTTACTCTTCCGCCGATTGGTACTCGGCTTCTTGGTCTGCCAGTGTGATAATCCGGCTGCCCTCGATTCCGACAACACTTTGCCCGCGAAATGCCCACGCACGTCGCAATCCTTCCCTGTCTATGTCCTCGGCCATCTCAGGACCGTTGAACCCGGCGACGAACCACTGCACCGGGCGAGGCCACGGCGCAACGTCTTCTACGCGATAAATCGAAAAATCGCCGTCAAGGTTGAGATAAACCCACACCATCTCATTTTCGGCGTTCTCCCCGGTGCGGTAACGCTCGGCCTCGGAGCGCAAGAGGGCTCGGAATTTTTTGCAGACGTTCAGCGGTACGGCGGCCACGCTACTCCGTCCCTTCCAACATCGCGAGAAGGTCACTCTCTTTGATGAACAGGGTGCCGCCCACCTTCGTGCGTTGCAGTTTTCCGCCGCGAATCCAGTTGATAACCGTGGACGGTTCCTTTCCGAATAGTTTCCCGACTTCCTCGGGCGTGTAAAGTTTTTCCGTTGCGACTGCGATCATATTGACTCCTGTGATGGGGAAATGATTTCCCGAACTCATAGGTACCCAGTAGGATGCTTGTAGGTACCTAGGAATTGGTTTTCGTCTCAGATAACCAACTGTTACACTGAGACTCTGAAACTCTGACATACTGGAAAAACTAGACACCCTTGCGTCCGCCTTCAAGAAGGTCGGACCCGGTGAGTTTGGTTTTTCTCTTTAGGCAGAGGATAAAACTCTACGTTCCTTCTGATGAACAAGAACTCCGTAGCATCACGAAGTTTAAAAGATGATTCGGAAACCTGTTCGAGAAATCCCTCTGCCACTGCCCCCGGCGAGAAGGTGCGGCCCGTAGCCTTGTCGATCTCGACCTTAAGTGCAAGGATCGACTTATAGAAGGAGAGCGCTGGACATAGCGCACCCTGGTAGTACTGATCTGCGAGGCGACTTGCCTTCCCGCCCGTGTCCTCGAAAATGAATTGAACTTGTTGTGCGCCCGCCCTGTCACACCGTATAAGGGTGACGCCGGACGCCCTTAGGAATGCTGCCAGTGGTAATACCGTGGTGGTGAAATCTAACCAGTCCATCTGCTTCTTGAGTCCTCATGTTCCTTGCCCTCTCGCCTCTTGCCCTAGCCTTGAACTTCTATCGGTTAAGTTTGGCCGGCGGCTGATCTGGCCTTTGGTGTCAGTCTCCATCGCCATTGTGGTTTGGTGTGGCGCGATAAACGCGGGGCAAACAGTTCGGGATGTTGCAGTGCATACTCGATGAGTGCATTGCCACTCAAGAAATGGAGTGGTTGCAGCGAGGCGCGTGCATCTTTGGGCTTCGATCCCGCGAGAAACTTCTCCACCAGCCCGCGCTTCTCCAGTCTATGAAGCGTCCGACTCTGCGAGGCAGCCGCAACATTGTGTTGTCGTCTTTGCTTCATGGTGAATTCGCTATCATCACCGAAGTCCCACTTGCTGATGTAAAGGCGATGTCCTTCAGGCTTGTCGCTCAGGAAGGCAAGTATCTCGCTCTGTTGTGGTGATAGGCCGCGTCCCATTATTGAATGCCTCGATATGCCTCAACCTTTGCCCTAGCGCGTCGAATCGCGCCCTCACTACCGATGCCCGCGTTCTGCTGGCACTCCGTCGCCGTGATGCCGCACGGTGACCATGTGAAGACTTTGCGGAGTTCGACGTGATGCGGTCCAACCCAGCGAGCCCACTCTTCGTTGTTGATCTTCTTGACGGACCACGCTTCCGCCGTCTGCCGGTCAATGTGTTGGTGGTTCTTGCACTTCGGTTTGCGTCCTGCCTGAAACTCCGCCACTTCAATCGAACTCAGGCAGCACACACAGTCTTCGCGTCGCACAGTGCGACCATTCATCATTCGGAAGGACATGTGGGCTTCGCGGCTTCGTGCAGAATTTCGCAGGCGAGACGGCCCCGCAGTTGCGCGAATGCTTCACGGATGGTCAGGTCGCCAGACTCAACCTTTCCCATGATTTCGTCTTCGATTCCGAAGTGGGATGCGAGTCTATTCCAGTTCTCGCACAGACCGCAGTTTCCACTCGGAGACCCCCGCATTCTTGAGGAAGATACGCTGGCGGTAAGCCTGTTGACGGTCGGCATTGTCTGTGTAGATTCGATTTCTACCCATGTGGATAACGTAACGTGTTTCACGTTACGATTTACGCTCCCTTCTCTGTGCCGGTGGTTTACCGTCTCCGGCTGGACTTGGCCCTTGACATCGTTGGCCAGGGGGGTTGGGTGTTTTCTGAACCCTTCTCCCTACATATCGTTGCACAACTCGCTCACGGCTGGGTGCAGAGGTCAAGCGCACCCTAACACTCAACAGTGAAATCGAGGCCCAAATGCTCCCCTTGCTGCCGGAAGCCACGCGGTTCGTGATAATGTTCGTGCGTGATACGGGCGCGAGGCCCGGAGAGGTTTTTGCGCTACGCTGGGAATACGTCGATTGGGCAGGACGCTGCTATAGGAATCCAACTGGCAAGACCCCAGCAGCCCAACGGACGCTATTGCTCAGTGATCGGCTTATGACCCTACTCCACGAACGTCACCTCACTGCGGACACACTGGCCTCGGGCTGGGTGCTCCCGTCAACGAAGACGAAATCCGGTCACATCGAGCACATTGCGGAGCATGCCTTTCGGCGTGTGCGCAAGCAACTGGGCTTGCCGTCAGGTTTGGTTTTGTACAGTGTTCGACATGATTTCGGAACTTCAGCGATGGCAGCGATTGGTAACGTGTCCACGGTGGGCCGCTTGATGGGCCACAACAGCGCCGTGATGACGTTGCGCTACTTGCATCCGCCCGAGAGCGAGAGTGAGCGTATTCGGGCCATGATCGACTCCCGTCTATGTACAAACAACGTACAGCGGGTGGTAGCGATAGATGCAAACGAAAGAAAACAAAGCATTAACGGTTAAAGCCTACCTGACATATGATTAGTATGCGTCCGTAGGCCGATGTGTGGATTGAAGGCACCAGCCCCATGGCATCGTTTGGCGATCGTTTACGAAAAGAGCGTGAGCAGCGTGGTATCACGCTCGATGACATCGCACTCAACACCAAGATCGGTACTCGTCTGCTGCGCGCCCTGGAAGAGGAAAAATTCGATCAGTTGCCGGGCGGTATCTTCAACAAAGGATTCGTGCGCGCTTACGCGCGCCACGTCGGCATCGACGAGGAGCAAGCCCTCGCGGACTACATGACTGCCGTGGGAGCCGTCGAACTCAAAGTTGTCTCGGATCCGCAACTCGACGAAAAACCGGCGCAGCATCCGCCGGAAGCAGTACCGAAAAGCCGCATCCACGTCGTTCGCGAAGCGCCAGACCGAGAAGCCGCTGCCGCGATTCCCTGGGGGCTGTTGGCGATCGCCCTCCTGCTGATCGCCCTGGCGTTTGCCAGTTGGAGCTACTATCACCGCGAACAGCGGATCAATCAAAACCGCCCGCCATCGCAACCGCAAGTGGAAGGCGCTGATGTGCCGGGCGCGACTCCTGTGCCGCAAGCCGACATGGCGCCGGCCTCCGCATCGGCAACTTTACATGCCATCGCACCCCTGCCACGCTCGGGTGAGCAGTTCCCCTCCGCAGCGCGGGCCGTGCAGCCTGCGGCAACCATCTCTTCGCTACCGGCGGGAACGCCAGGTACCTTTGCTGTCTTGCTGAAGATGAGCGAAGAATCCGATGAATGCTGGCTCTCCATCATCGTGGATGGCAATCAGCCATACGAGGCGACTCTCGTCGCTCCAACCCAAAAGCTAATCGTGGCCAAGAATGAAGTTGTCGTGAAGGCCGGCAATGTGGGTGCCGTGGATTTCTTCTTTAATGGCAAGAAGCTGCCGACTCAGGGCGAGTACGGAATCGTAAAGACGCTGACCTTTCATGCCGATGGCCCGCAGTCCGCGGCCCCGAAGGAATCTGAGTTGACACCGTAATGGAGTCCAGTCGCTGTTGGTCCCGTTCAACCCACGCTACTTGCCGTCTGAACGGCATCTGTGACAACTCGCCCGCAAACCGCGCCGTTGACCCCAAAATCATTGCGCGCCTCCTCATTTCTCTGGTAGCTTTTTAAAGACCTCGATCTACGCATAAATGCGCGAAAAGATGGCCGTAGTGCTTTGATTTTCCCGCCTTGCGGAACGTCCTGATAGCGGCTGCTAAGGAGATACATTTTGCCAGCAAAAAATCGTTACCTGTTTACTTCCGAATCTGTGACTGAAGGCCACCCGGACAAGATCGCCGACCAGATTTCCGATGCCATTCTCGACGCCTGCCTTACGGAAGATCCCCTCAGTCGCGTCGCTTGCGAGACTCTGACCGCCACCGGCCTCGTTGTCATCGCCGGAGAAATCACGACCAAAGCCTACGTGGACTTCCAGACATTGGTGCGGGGCGTGATCCAGTCGATCGGGTACGACAACGCGCTCTACGGCTTTGACTGCAACACCTGCGCCGTAATCTCCACCATCAACAAGCAGTCCGGCGACATCGCTATGGGCGTCGACACGGGGGGCGCTGGCGACCAAGGCATGATGTTCGGCTTTGCTGTGAATGAGAACGCCGAGCTAATGCCCACCCCGATTTTGCTTGCCCACAAGCTCACTCAACGCCTCACCGAAGTTCGCAAGAACGGCCTTTGCCCTTATCTTCGGCCGGACGGCAAGTCCCAGGTCACAGTCGAGTATGACGCCAATGGAAAACCCTTCCGGGTTGACGCGGTGGTAATTTCCACCCAGCACTCCGAGTTGGTGGGCAATGACCAATTACGCTCAGAAATTCTCAAGTACGTCATCCAGGCAGTGATCCCGAGCAAGTTGCTCGACGAGGACACGAAGTACCACATCAACCCGACCGGCCGCTTTGTCATCGGCGGACCGATGGGCGACACCGGCCTCACGGGACGCAAGATCATTGTTGACACCTACGGTGGTATGGGCCGCCACGGTGGCGGTGCCTTCAGCGGGAAAGATCCAACCAAGGTGGACCGCTCCGCAGCCTACGTCGCACGGCACATCGCCAAGAACATTGTGGCCGCCGGCCTGGCCGACAAATGCGAAGTCCAACTCGCCTACGCCATCGGTGTCGCCGAGCCAGTAAGCATCCTGGTGGACACTTTCGGAACGGCGAAAGTTGATCCGGCGATCATTCCGGACCTGGTTCGCGCGAACTTCCAGCTAACTCCCAAAGGGATTATCGACTCGTTGAATCTGCGTCGTCCGATTTATCGGAAGACCGCGGCGTACGGGCACTTCGGCCGCAACGACCCGGATTTCACGTGGGAAAGCACCAGCAAGGCCGCCAAGTTGGCGAGCGAAGCGGGCTTGCGCGAGCCCGTGCTGCAGGCAGCGAAACGCTAGCAAAGGCCGTGGGCACGACGCTCGACTCGGGACTGAATAAAACTGTCATCCCGAGCGGAGAGGCGCGAGCCGAACGTAGTCGAGGGACCATGAGTTTCTCTTCCGCGCGACGCAGGTAACACCCGCACCTCACACGGCTCGTGTATTCTGGTTTTCAGCTTGAATCGGCATTTGTAATCTGGCCGTCATCAGCAATTAGGAGAAGTATGTCTACGATCCCGACGCAAGTACCCTGCGACGTCAAGAATCTCGATCTGGCCGATCTGGGAAAGAAACGCATCGAGTGGGCCAACCAGTCGATGAATGTTCTGCAGATTATTCGCAAGGAATTCATCAAGAACCAGCCGCTGAAAGGCGTCCGCATTTCCGCCTGCCTGCACGTCACCGCCGAGACCGCCAATCTTGCCATCTGTCTGCGGGACGGCGGGGCGGAAGTGGTGCTTTGCGCATCCAATCCTCTTTCTACGCAGGATGACGTTGCTGCCAGTCTCGTTCGTGATTACAACATCCCGGTCTTCGCCATTAAGGGCGAAGACAACGATACCTACTACCAGCACATTCTTGCCGCCATTGATCACCGACCCCAAATCACGATGGACGACGGCGCGGACCTCGTCAGCGTTTTGCACACCAAGCGCACCGACGTTCTCGAGGGCGTAATCGGGGGAACCGAAGAGACCACCACGGGCGTGATCCGTCTACGCGCAATGGCGAAGGAAGGCGTACTGCGCTATCCGATCGTCGCCGTTAACGATGCCGATACCAAGCACCTTTTCGACAATCGCTACGGCACTGGGCAATCCACCATCGATGGCATCATCCGAGCCACGAATTTCCTGTTGGCCGGCTCCAAGTTCGTCGTGGCCGGCTACGGCTGGTGCGGCCGCGGTCTGGCCAGCCGTGCGCGTGGTGCTGGCGCTGAAGTCATCATTACCGAAGTCGATCCCACCAAGGCACTCGAAGCTGTCATGGATGGCTTCCGCGTGATGTCGATGATCGAAGCAGCCAAGATCGGCGACGTCTTCTGCACCGTCACGGGTAACAAAAACGTCCTCACCAAAGAACACTTCGACGTCATGAAGAACGGCGCGATCATCTCTAACTCGGGCCACTTCAACGTCGAAATCGACATTCCCACGCTCGAGAAGCTGGCCTCCTCGAAGCGTACGACGCGCAACTTTGTTGAAGAGTACTCCATGAAGGACGGTCGAAAGATCAATCTTCTAGGCGAAGGCCGCTTGATCAACCTCGCCTCTGCTGAAGGTCATCCGCCGTCCGTGATGGATATGAGCTTCGCTGACCAGGCCCTCTCGGTCGAGTACATGGTGAAGAACCACGACAAGCTCGAAAAGACCGTTTACACGGTTCCGGGCGACCTTGACAAACGCGTTGCCAAGCTAAAACTGGAGTCGATGGGAATCAAGATCGACCGTCTGACACCTGAGCAGGAAGAGTATCTGGCTGGGTGGGCAGAAGGTACGTAGGAGCAGGTGTCAGGTGTCAGATGTCGGGTGTTAGGTCTTGGGCTTAAGGTTTTAATTCGGTAAGATCCATTCGGTAATATCCAGCGGCTTAAGTCTCGGCACCGGGCGGGGCAGCATCCAGCTGTTCCGCCTTTTTGTAGCGCCGACGTCCCGTCGGCGGTCCTGAGTGCGCCCGCGCTCAAAGAATCTAACTCTCGCCCTGCAACTGCGCACACCGAACCGGGTCGATGTCCCAAATGTAAGGTTCTTCGGGAAGCCGCTGTAGACCTACCTCGCCCGCTTCCATCGTTCCAGGCTGGCCAATCCAAATCACGCGGAACTGCGCTTTCTGACCCTCGTACTGCACATCCAGAATTTCGCCAGGCTTGATCTTCGAGCGCACGTTTTGAAGGACAGCCCCGAGGCTGCTGATATTCCTCACACTTGCGAGCTGCATGAATGGCCGGGAATAGCTGTCCACTCCCCAAATGCGGACTGGCAGCGCCGTGTCGACCCTCGTTTCCCGCCTTCGGTCCATTCCGCCCCTCGAATCACTCAGACCTTGGACGAGGGTACCCATTTTCGAAAAATCGGGAAAGTAACAGCGGTTACGCGGTCGCGGTTTCGAAAGTCACCGAGATACGAGGTTTAAGAAACAAGGAGTTGCCGCAAAGAGGCATTCAGTCCATATCCCGCATCGAGCACGCGCCTGGCCCTCGTGGATCTCCGCAGGACCCGCAAGCTCCCATGGCAGGCGAGGCACTCGCGTTACCCTTTGTGGCTACCGCGAAGGTCGAAATCTGCGGCGCGAGCTTCTTGCTATGGCACTTGGGGCATTCGGCCTTCCGATTGCCGTAGATCAGGGCCTCAAACTCATGACTGCATTCCTGGCAGATGTACTCAAAGATGGGCATGAATCCACTCCTTCGCTCACAAAGCAGCAAGCGCAAAAACACCGTCTCTATTTAAAATCAGACTGTGGCCAGCACGCAATCGGTCTTCGAGCCCACACCTTTCAGGCCACGTCGCTTTCTGCGCGGCGGCCATCTGCAGACTTTGGCCGGCTTTTTCCTTCTGCGGAGGATTCACGTTCCTGCGCCGGAGGAGCGCCTGATTGAAGTAGCCCCAGACATTTCGGTTCTTTGCCACTGCCATTGGCAGACCGATCGACGCAATGCCCTGACCGTGATTCTCGTGCACGGCCTCGAGGGATCGAGTGATTCCGGCTACATGGTCGGGATCGCACAGAAGGGACTGGCCGCGGGTCTCAACGTCATTCGCGTGAACCAGAGAAACTGTGGCGGAACCGATCACCTTGCGCCCACGCTCTACAATTCAAGCCTCTCCAGCGATGTTGCCACAGTCGCGCGCATTCTGGTCCAGCACGACAGACTAGCTCGATTCGCCTTGGCAGGATTTTCCATGGGGGGGAATCTAGTCTTGAAAACGGCGGGTGAGTGGGGTAGGGAAGCGCCTCCGGAATTTAGAGCGGTAGCGGCAGTCTGCCCCGCGATGGATCTGGCGGTTTCTGCCGACGCGCTTCATCTTCCCGCAAATCGAATCTACGAATCGTACTTTATGCTGAAGCTGCGACAGCGCTTCCGCAACAAAGTGAAATTATTTCCTGATCACTTTAATGTCGAGCGTCTGCGCGGTGTGAGAACGTTGCGCCAGTTTGACGACCGCGTGACCGCTCACTATTGCGGATTCGGAGGAGCCGTCGATTACTATGCGCGCGCAGCCGCTTCCAACGTCGTCGATCGCATTTCCGTTCCAGGCCTGATTTTGCACGCGGCCACCGATCCGTTTATTCACATTCTTCCGGAAACGCGTCGTAAGATCGCCGACAATCCGAATCTCACCTTCTTTGAGGCTGCCGACGGCGGCCACTGCTCCTTCCTCGCCGAGCCGAACGGCTATGACGGCCGCTGGGCCGAGCAACAGGTCGTCGAGTTTTTACGGAGATTCTAGGGTTTTCAGCACCCATCGCCGAACAACGAATATCCGGAAACAAGAAGTACTGAGAAGTGGTCTCATCAATGATTCGGGAAGGGCACGGCTTCGAGCGGTGCCGCTGCAGCCCAACAAATACGCGGGCTTGAGCCCCTGAGGTCTGCTCGTGCCTCCTGGCCCACTGTTTGTACAGACGAGTTCTGAGCACTGCGCAAGCCGCCCAAACTGCCTACTGGCCTTTGCTCACCGCCCGATGGGTTTACAATTTTCCTAATGCGCCGTATCTCGACGCTGTTCTTCGTGGTTGCGGCTGTAGTCGTCTGCGCTGTCCTCGCGACTGCGGAGCCAGTCTCTTCCCTGAAGCCCACCGGTTGCGTTAATGATTTTGCCGGCGTTTTGAGTTCGTCCACCACAACGCAGCTAAAAGAAATGTGCCGCCAAGTTCTCGACCAGGCGCAAGCCTCGGTCGTGGTGGTGACAGTAAAAACTACGGACGCGATTGAGATCTTCGACTACGCCGTCGACCTCTACCAGAAGTGGAGTATCGGACAAAAGGGAAAAGATCGCGGCGTTCTGATTCTGCTCGCGGTGCAGGATCGCCACTATTACATCAACGTCGGTTACGGGCTGGAGCCGATTCTGCCTGACGGCAAAGTGGGCGGCTTCGGTCGTGAGGCGGTACCGTATCTGAAACGCGGTGACTACGACGGGGCGGTCGGCTTGCTGACGTCGCGGGTCGTTGACGTAATCGCAAAAGATGCCGGCGTTGAGATCACCACGTCGCAGCCGCGACGTATCGAGCCGCTAAGCGGGCCGCGCGATAATCCTGGCCTTTCGCCGGGTGCCATCATCGGTCTAGTCATTCTTGCCATTATTGTGTTAGCAGTTCCACCTTTGCGCCGCCTGCTCTTCTATATGTTCCTATTCGGTGGAAGCGGCCGGGGAGGCTGGAGTAGTGGTTCTGGTTGGGGTGGTGGCGGTTCCGGATGGAGTGGCGGCGGCTTCGGTGGGGGCGGAGGTGGCTTCGGCGGGTTCGGCGGCGGCAGCACGGGTGGCGGCGGTGCAGGTGGAAGCTGGTAAGTTGGAATGAGGAACGCGATGGCTCCTGAAACCTTGGTTCCCGAAAAGCAGATCAACGACTTCGTTTCCCGCCTCCAGCGGGCGGCGGGCACGAATCTTGAGAGCGTTATCCTCTACGGATCGGCCGCGGCGGGCGAATACCATCCGGAGTACTCTAACGTGAACTTGCTCTGTGTCTTGAAGGACACGTCACTCGCAAAACTGCTGCCCCTCGCACCTGCAGTCGATTCCTGGACGAAACAAAAACATCCTGCACCCCTGATGATCACGCGTGAAGAACTGGAACGCTCGGCCGACGTCTTCGCCATCGAATTTGTAGACATCCAGCGCCGCCATCGCGCGTTGTTCGGTCCCGACCCGCTAGCCGCATTGCAAATTCCCATGCAATTGCATCGCGCACAACTCGAGTATGAGTTGCGCGAAAAGCTCATTCTGCTGCGTCAGCGATTGATGTTGACTGCGGGCGACGAAAAAAGTACCTGGGAACTGATGCTAAGATCGCTTCCCGCCTTCACCACGCTGTTCCGGCATGCGCTTATCGCACAGGCACAGCCTGTCCCGACGACAAAACGCGAAGCTGTAAAGGCGCTGGCCAATATGCTGTCTTTCGATGCGAGCCCCTTTGAGCACTTGCTTGACATACGTGAACAACGGGCAGAGTCCAAGCAGTTTCAAGCGCTTGAGGTTGCCGGACGCTACCTGGCAGCGGTAGAACAGGTAACTGCCGCGGTCGATCGAATGCTCGATTCGCCCGGGTCGCGAAGTCTTTAGGAACTCTGCATGTCGTAGTCCGCACACTTGGTTTTCGAGGAGAGCGATATGGGCAAAGGTTTAATCGTAGTGATTGTTTTGGCTCTGATTGCGCTGGTTGTCTTCGGGCAGTACGTGGGTGTGCGCAATACACTTGTCACCAAGAACGAGTCGGTGAAGGCGGCATGGTCGCAGGTCGACATCGTCCTGCAGCGCCGTGCCGACCTCATCCCCAACCTTGTCGAGACCGTGAAGGGCTTCGCCAAGCAAGAACAAACTGTCTTCGGTGATATCGCCAAAGCACGTTCGGCATTACTTTCGGCGGGTACCCCTTCTGAGAAAATCGCTGCTAACAATCAATTGGACGGTGCCCTTGGCAGGCTCCTGGTCGTCGTTGAGAACTATCCGCAGCTGAAGTCGAACGAGAACTTCCTGCGCCTCCAGGACGAACTAGCCGGCACGGAGAACCGCATCTCCGTCGAGCGCCGACGCTACAACGACACGCTGCAGGACTACAACACCTACATCCAGAAATTTCCGAACAACATCTTGGCTGGATGGTCAGGATTCAAGCCGAACGATGCCTATTTCAAAGCCGCGGAAGGCTCGCGTGAGGTTCCCAAAGTGAACTTCGGCACCCCCGCTCCCGAAGCTACGCCGCAACCAGCGAGGTGAGGAGCGAGTACTGAGTACCGAGAACTGAGACCTGAGACCTGAGAACTGCCCCACCGGAATTATGTGGTCTGGACAGTTCGCCGCCTCTTTTCGTACCGTGACGGTAGGAATCAACTTTTGGAAGCGGACTACTCCGTCGAACTCGACCGTGATGACGAAATTCTCGAACTCCCATGGGCAACTCCCGAGGGCGGTCCACGCTATTACGATCTGAAACGATTTCCCGACGAACTTGACTCGATCGAAGAAGCGGTGCGGTTCCCTGAACTCAAAGAGTTCTTAGCCACCGTCAATTCACCCGTGAGCATTCTGGAAAGCGCCAAGTGCGATGTCTGGAGCACAACCGAGCTCAACCCGGAGGAAGAAATTTTTGGGTCAGCCTGGAAATTCGCCTCCTACGTCGACCTGATCTTTACTGACAATGACGACCGCTCCTCGTTCGCCGCTCATGAGGATTTCCTGAAACAACTCACCGCCCTCCTGAAACGCGCGCCTGAGATTCCAGCCTCGGCTGAGTTTCTTTTAAGACGATGCTTCTTCCACGAAGGCGAGACTACCCGTGAAGGTTTCTACGTGACCCTCTATCTCTTCGGCTACGGCCCCGACGAAACGAAGGCACGTCAGCAGTGGAGTATTGCTCTGACACTCACCCTCAACGCCATCGCTCAGAGTTCCCGACGAATGTAATACTTCTGTGTTTTTTGCTCCTTCTCACATACCAGCACTCCCTACTCTGCCTACCCTGTGACCACCTATGTCAGCTCACCCCAAACGCACGCGCGCACATGTGCTGCTCACTTCTGTCTTCGGTCCCTACGCACAGGACGATGAATTCGGCAGCCGGGTGATTAACCCGATGGAGCTTTACCACCAGCAGGTCACACGGGCGCAAGGTGCCTTCTCACTGCGCATGTTCCATCGTTCCTGGGGGATCATGATGATTCAGGCGAACATCTCCGCGCCGTGTACGGTGCTGGACTTTCCCACGCGAGCGGCCTTCGCGCGAGAGCTTACGACGAACTCTTACGACATCGTCGGTATCTCCTCCATCATCGTGAACATCGGCAAGGTGCGCGAGATGTGCCGGCTGATACGCGAGCTGTCGCCACAATCTATCATCGTGGTGGGTGGACACGTCACAGCAATTCCGGGGATCGAAAGCCTCATCGATGCCGACCACATCGTGCGTGGCGAAGGCATTGCCTGGATGCGGGAATACCTTGGTGAGAATCTCGACGCGCCCATTCGCCATCCGCAAATCGTCTCCGGCCTGCAGACGCGCAGTCTCGGAGTTCGTTTACCGGAGCGTAAGGGAAGTACCGCGGCCACGATCATCCCCTCCGTGGGATGTCCCATGGGCTGCAACTTCTGTACGACTTCGTCGTTCTTTGGAGGCAAGGGAAAGTTCGTCAATTTTTATGAGACCGGCGACGAATTGTTCGACGTGATGAGCCAGATGGAAGCATCGCTAAAGGTCCAGACCTTTTTCATGATGGACGAGAACTTCCTCCTCCACCGCGAGCGCGCAATGCAACTGCTTCATCGCATGAAGAAGGCAGGAAAAAGTTGGGGCTTGGCCGTCTTTGCTTCCGCGAACGCGATTCGCAAGTACCGCATGCAGGAACTGGTGGAGCTTGGCGTCTCCTGGATATGGATGGGGTTGGAATCGTTGCGTTCCCGCTACACCAAGCTCCAGGGAACCGATACACGGCAACTCACCCGTGAACTGCGGGGACATGGCATTCGTGTGCAGGGATCAACGATCATCGGTCTCGAACACCACACTCCGCAAAACATCTCTCAGGAGATTGAGGATGCCATCTCCCATCAAACCGACTTCCACCAGTTCATGCTCTACACGCCGGTTCCCGGCACACCGCTCCACCGAGAAATGTCGGAGCAGGGAAGACTCCTTGAAGGCATCGATCTGGCCGACATTCATGGCCAGCACAAATTCAACTTCCGCCACGCTGCTATCTCCCGTGACGACTCCAAGAAGTTTCTTGACTGGGCATTCCGGCGCGACTTCGAACAGAACGGACCGAGCCTCTACCGGATGTGCCGCACCCTGTTGGATGGCTGGCGTCGCTACAAGGACTATCCGGACGCGCGCGTGCGCGAGCGCTTTGCCAGGGACGCAGTCAAGTTACGAACAGCGTACAGCGCGGCCTTATGGGCGATGGAAAAGCAATTTCGTGACCTGAACACCCGCGTAAGTGACGAGATCCGTGCACTGCGACAGGATGTAGAGGGCGAGTTTATCGCGGCTCGTGTGTCTGGGTTATTGGGAGGCCCGCTGCTTCTATGGACGAGCCGTCGTGAGGAAAAACGCTTGGCCGGGGGAAAAACTTATGAGCCGCCGACATTTTTGGAGCGGCGGAATTGGATCAACGCGACAGCCTGATTCAAGCAATCCGGATTTCCTTAGGATGCCGGATCCACTCCCACGCTTCTGCGCCACGTCCCTTCAGCCTGGTCCGTACCAACGATAACGCCAGCATCGTCAGAAAAATAGTCGCGAGTCCCACCGATGCTCCTCCGATACTTTCCGCCCGGCGCGGCAGAATCGAGAATCGTCCATACACAAACTCGATGTGGACCCAGTAAACTAACAATGACGTTTGGCCCAGTTGAATCAGCGGGCTGAATCCCCATGCGCCCGCGCCCCACCGGCACCAGGCATAGCTGGCGAAAAGAACCAGCAGCAGCAAGCCAACTCGGATCAGAAAGAAATTCGGGCTCGTATGCCAGAAATCGTAGACGGGATAGATTTGCTTTGGCATTGCGTCGAGCCAGCGCGCAAGCTCAATGAGGACCCCTCCGCCCGCTCCGGCAACCGAGAAAACCAGGCCGTCATGCTCACGCGCCCAATCGCATTGCAGCAGGAAACCCATCGCGAGCCCGGCAAACGCGAACCCCGCCCATGGGAAGATCGGAAACAGCCAAGCCTGCGGTTCTCCCAGATTGTGCACTCCGTTGATATAGCTCTCCATCGGCCATGGAAGCCAGCGGGGCCGCCAGATGGTCCACAAGAGTGGCGTCGCCAGGGAAATCGCAGCTGCGCTTATCATCGCAGCTGCGCCCAGTTGCAAGCGCGAAGCTCCGTCCCTCGCGGCGAGAACGATCCCGCACATCGCTCCCATCAACATCATCGAGATGCCGATCGTGTTCAGAATGTCGACGCGGAACAGATCGCTCCATGGCGCCCAGCCCAGGGCGATCAGAAACTCCTGAAGCCGGAAAAGCAATCCGAGTGCGAAAATTTCCACGCCACGACGAATCGTGATCTTCGCAATCTGTGCGGACGGCAGGCCTTTTCCAACCAGTTTGTCGGTGACGAGAGCGAACGAAATTCCCGCGAGAAACAGAAAGAGCGGAGCGGGCAGTGTGCCGCCGAGTTGGGAGTACATAAAGAACGTAGTCTTGCGCGCATCCGGCGAGAGCCAGGAATCGTAGCAATGAGTCTGGAACATCAGGATGCAAGCGAGGCCGCGCATCCAGTCGATGTAGGCGAGCCGCGATGTTTTGCCAGGAGGCAGTGAGAGTCGACCTTTCCCAAGATCGCGTCAAAACCGGAAACGCGAAAGTGCAATGAAGGCGGCCTTGCTGACCCGCCGCCTCCCAAACCCTACTTCACGGCGTCTTTGGTTTTCTCCGCCCCTTCCTTGGTCGCGTGGACCGTTTTCTTGAAGCCCTTTTTCACAGCATGTCCCGACTTCTTTGCCGCATCATCGGTCGCGTCCGCGGTTTTCTCGGCTCCTTCCTTGGTTACGTGACTTGCCTTTTTCGTTGTGTCCGTAGTGGCGTCGGCAGTTTTCACCGCGGCCTTCTGGGTGGCATGTGCGGACTTGTGCGCAACCTTGTTTGTGGCCGCGGCCGTATCTTTCGCGGTCTTGTCGACGTCCGACTTGACGTCCTGCGCGTATGCCAGGACGCATAACAACAAAACTGCTGGCAAGAGAGTGGAAGGCACACTGAATTTCATGCAAATGTCCTCAACACGATTGAGATGCGAGGGCGAATTATCCACTACCGTGCTGCGGAAGGCAATTAGTGCCGGCTCTCATCCATTGGCTTGCAGCCTAGGTAGGTCGAGGTATGGGGCGCGCAGAAGCAGTCGCTGGATCACCGCATGCAACTATCTAGATGGACGCGGCTTAAAAACGTCGGAACCCGACTCCGCTTTTTCGCGGCTCTGCAGCATTCGGTTCAGTTCCGCAACGATCTCCATCTGCTTGGCCGGATCAGGTTCCTGCACAGCTTTCAGGCAGAGTTCCCGCCATTCGCGTCGTTGCTTTGTGGTCATTGGAATTCCCATCTCATGGCAGCCATGAGAGCAAAAAAACAGAGGTTGGCCCTGGATCCACGAACTTATCGCATCGTTCCCCCGGCCGGAAAGAGGACATTGTTCCTATGTCTAGGAAGGAATCAACATAGTAACCATTTGGCTACTATATCCACACTCGTAACCACAGGATTACAGCGGGGCGATATGGCGAACATAAAGCGAAACTGCTATCCTTCCCTTCGGCATGGACGAAAACCGCAAACGCGTGCTCGGCATCATCGCCGGCATCCTCGTCGCGCGGCATCTGAAAACGACTGATGACCTGTTCGAAACGCGCTCAAGCCCTCGAACGGAAGCAATGGTTGCGGCTGCGGTTCAGTGGGCAGAGAAGATCATGCGGAAAATTGATGGCACGTACGCGGTGAAATGACCCTCCCTCCCAGGATGAGCAATAACGCGCGCGTCCGGTGAAAACCCCATCTTAAGATTCGATGACAAATTACAGCCTTCTCCGTACGCCAACGGCTAGGGGAGCGGCTTCCTATGGAGTCTACAAATCACTCGGAGGCCACCATGTATCAGGAAACTTCCACATACGTTGCCACCGAATGGCAGCACCTGTATTCCGCGACGCTATCAGAATCAGACCACGAAAAGCGCCAGCGGCTTATCAGACAAACGGAAAAAGCGATCAATGATCGGTACCGTAAGGCAGGCCGTGCCCTCGATGAGGACGAGCTTCGCGAAATAGCGGGAGCAGTTTGGAATTTATTGCAGCTGCGGCGTGAGAACGTTACAGTTCCGTAAGGCGCGGAGTGGCTTTTGGCCGTTAATGATGAGCGGCAGGGTGCCGAGGTTCACGCCTCGGCACCCGTCGAGTCATGTTTACCTTGCTAAAATCGTCGATGTACCGACGCGGAGGGGTTATATGACAGGCCAGAAGTTAGAGCAATGGACTGTTCTGTGCACCCAAGCAGTGGAAGAGCAAGATGCTGCGAAATTCCACGAGTTGAGCCGCAAGATTGAGCGGCTGCTTGAGGAAAAAGAACGGCGCCTTTTGGGCATTCCAGAAAACTCCCAAAAGAAAGGATGAAGGCTCATGAGCTATTGCGGTCTAGCGTCGTGACGCGGTGCTAATTTGCTTTCGATTCCTTGCTAAGGTCAATACCGCTTTCGCCCCGTCGATTCATCGCCCCAAAGCTTTTAAGATGCTCTCTCCGAAGAAACACGTCCTTCGCGCCCCTTCAGCTTCTTGACGGCCGCTTCGATCTCTTTTTGCAATTTGAAGAAGTCGCGGTGCACGCTACGCGCTCCGTCCGGTGAGTTTATCAAGGATATCTAATTCACGAATCAGGCGTGCAACACGATCAGCACGCTCTTGATGCTCGGCCTGTTGTTCGCGTGTCAAACCTCCGAACACGGCGTCTGTGGCGGCTTCTAGTTGCTGTTTCCGTAGTTCGGTGATCTCAGCGACGATTTCGTCACGAGTGCGCGGAGTCATACTGTCGTCGAGTGCTTCTAACTGGTGGAGCAGCGATGCCATCCGCCTTACGCGTTCCTCATGCGCCGCTTCCTCCTCGGGACTGAAACCTCCAGACAAAGCTTTGGCGAGGGATGCGCCGTGCTGCTCGCGCACTTTGAATAGTTCACTCTCTAGGGCCGCGCGCTCGGTCTTTCCTGGACCCGATTTCACACCTAAGCGTGACTCCCAGTTGATGCGGGTGTCCATCGGCAGAATGGTGTATTCGCGGCGCGGAAAAACACTACTACTACAACCTCCAGGGAGTACTCTTCAAAAGTTCACTTTGTGCCCGTTCGCTTCGCGCTGGTAGCGCTCAGCACGGTAGAGGTAACCCACGGCGTGCTCAATCTTCTTGATATCACGTTGGAAGTCGGACACCGTTTCGTTGTAGCGATCGATGGCCGCCGTTGGTTCACGCCCCGCCGTGGTTAAATCTCGAATCGCGGTCAGCGTATCCAGGCAAAAGGTTTAGAACTTGCGAAGAGTTTTCATTGTTTGATCCAATCCTTGTGCTGTGCCACATTCCGGGCAGGGCCGCGCGGGGCGCACCACGCCGACGTTGTTCGGTTCGTTTTTTGTGGCTTCGATAGGCTCATGGAATCGTTTCACTTAATCGATAGGGCAGGTTCACCGCTCGTTTCACGCACATTTAACTTGCAAATTCGCTCTTCAGTGCTAACATCCGGTTTATAACGTCTAGTGCTCCCATGAAGTACACCCCTGAGGCTTACCCGTGGAAAACAAATCAGCCCGTCAGTGGCGAGATATCGCTGCAGAATTACGCGATGAATTCAATCCGAAACGATTTATCGAATTGAGCACGGAACTCGCTGAAGCAATCGATCGAGAGCTAAGAGTTCCTAAAAACAAAAAAGAAGAGCATCCCCGAGTCCCGCCCAACCGGCAGCGTCACTCCACCGGCAGTGCCCTTTAGCTGGCAGTTCTGCCAGTATGCACTCACCTTCGAGAGTCCTAGCGTTGCTCCCAACATGGAGCACCACTGCTGTGTCTCTCAGAAATCCAAGTGTGGACTGGTTACAAGTAGTCAGTATTGCGGTGTGCATCCTTGGTATCGTGACTGGGGGCATGATCCTCTACTCGTTGCTTGAATAAGTGCTTGTGACGGAAGCAAGCCGCGACAGCGAGCAATGAGCGGGTTGACGCCGGCATTGCTTGCTCCCGTACTCTCACGCCACGCCGTGTCTACGTGAGCGTGCAACTTTGAAATTTCTGCTAGGCCAGGTCAAAAATGTCGCCGTCTTGCGCAGCGGATAAAAGAATTCCGCATTTGACGGCTTTCAGTGACTCTGAGTGCAAACGCGAGATGGTCGTGTGACCGGCTGCTTCAAGGATGCGCTGGTGGGGGGTTAATTCGTTGAGGAGCGTGCACGCCGATTGGAAGTCGTCATAGAGGGTCACAGTCGGAGTTGGCTGAGGATCCCCCCACACGCCGTTAGCATCGGGGGCATAACCTGGGATTGACTTCAGGAAGTTCTTAAGTGTGGCCTGCCCCGCCGTCGATGTCGGGGAACTAGGCGTCAACGGTGCCAGCTCACTGGTATTCCTACGCGGCTTCGGCGGGCGCTTCTCCTGTTCCATCTTCTGCGCTTTCCATTCGCGCCAGTGCTGCATTGCTTCCTCCAGTGAGTCCAGTCCAGTGGATTTCCTGATTCGTCTTCCAGCCCCGCCGTGATGAATTTCTGGCGCGGGTGTGGCGGTGGTGTGTTTGCCTGCTCGATGATGTCCCACAAACGGTCTAGAGAGGGCTTGATTGGTTCCGCAGTGGGATGTGAAGGGAGTTGCTTGCCTAGTTCGTGCAGCTTCATAGACCGGACTTGCGTGCTAGCTTCTCCAGGTGAGGCCACGGCATTTCATAGAGATCCTCTTCGGTGTACTTCTGGCGCGGGGCCACGGGAATTTTGCTCAAATCCAGTTGCAACAAGCCCCGCGACTCAAGCGCCTTCGCCGCTTGGTGAAGGTGATCGACGTTTGTGCTGTCGAGTTTCGCAGCCTTGATGTACTCCTCCATGCGATGCCCGTTTTTCGGTGTGGCTAAAGGCAAGACGAAATTTGCCGCGGACACTGCCAGCCGGTGGAAGCTCCACCTACAGCCGGTCTTCGAACACATGCCCGCGCACGCTATGACGACCACGAAGCTGCGCGAATACAAAGCGTCTCGTCTGGCTGCGAAGGACAGCCCCGCGCTAGCAACGGTCAAACCGCGAATTGCAAATCCTTCGCCGTGCTTACAAATTCGCTGGCAAACACGAACCGCCGAAAGTTGCCCGCGTCCCCGTGTTCGAACTCGACCGCGAAGACAACGCCCGCAAAGAGTTTTACACATCGGCACAGATCGATAAGATCAGGGCCGCCGCATCGAAGGAAGGCCCAGAGTGGCGTTGTCTGATAGAACTGGCCTACGCCCTTGGATGGCGCCGCGGTGAATTGCTCGGACTTCTAGTCTCGAATGTTGATTTGATGGCGGGCACCGTGCGAATTGATACGAGCAAGAACGGCGAGCCCCGCGAGGCTGTCCTGACCGATCGGCTCAAGATGTTTGTGCAGCCGCTACTCGGGAACCGTGCGCCCGATGATCTCGTATTCACGATCACGGAAAGCAGCATCCGATACGGTTGGCGTCGAATTGCGAGTGTCGCTGGCGTACCGAAGGGAATCTTTCACAGCTTTCGCCGCACCTCTGCGCGCGACAAGCGCGCTGCAGGAGTAGCCGCGTCGGTTATCATGGAGGTAGCTGGCTGGAAATCTGGAAGTCTCTTCAGGCGATATGCAATCACAGCTCGCGAAGACAAACTTGACTCGCAGCGCAAGCTCGAAGAGTACCAATCGAGAAACCGGACACAGACCGGACATCTTGAGCAAGTTTCAGAAACAGCTTCCGGTAAGTTGCAGTAAATAAAGGGCGGGCGCGTAGCTCAAACGGATAGAGCATCGGATTTCTAATC
>Ga0075424_100001192_pt1 | contig 22344 bp, 15 predicted proteins | sample SoiMethybrSBSTD3_FD_75301 | JGI IMG/M metagenome (GOLD analysis project Ga0075424, IMG submission 75301) | Bulk soil microbial communities from a Populus tree surrounding site in Tennessee, USA - Soil MetaG P. TD hybrid SBSTD3 | ecosystem: Environmental > Terrestrial > Soil > Tree plantation... | reverse complement strand
GCATCGGCTCGCTCGTGCTGACGATCAGGTGCCATCCCTGCGCGCCGTGCGCGACGTCGAGCCGCGCCAGCGTTGTTCTCTCGTTGTGCACGCGTACGCCGGCGCCGTACGACGTCTTGTCGACATTCAGATCGCTGAAGTGCCGTGCGACGTTGCCCGCGTCCGCAAACAACGCGGCGTCGAGATGGGTGAACACCGCGAAGCGCGATTCCGCGCTCACGAGAAGCAGGTTGTGATCGTGGAACTGAAAGTCGTGGTAGTCGCGAAGCGTGCGGGTGCCACCGATCGACGGCAGCAGGTAAAAGGGAATCTCGTGATCGGCGTCCGGCGCGCTCGCGACGGTCCAGCCATGAAACGCCAGGACAACCCGCCGGTCGGCCAGCGGCACATAGTGCAACGCCTCGGCCTCCCACGTGTGGAACGTGAACACGCCATCCGTTCTGTCCCAGTAATTCGTGAGCGCGGCCCGGTACAACGAACCGTACGTCGGGTGTCCTCGATGATCGCGGGTGTCGGCCGCAATCGAAGCCTCGGAGTGAAGGAATGCCGGCTGCTCGCTGAGGGCCGCTGCGGGGTCATTGCGAAACGCGTCGAGCGTGCTCGGGAAATCCTGCAGGAAGGTACCGCCCGGGTCCATCAACTTCGGATGCCCGAGCCACCCCAACTTGGCCGTCATCGTCAGCCAGTCTGTGGTGGTGACCGTCCCGTAGCCAACGATGTCATGCGACTGCATGCGGTACTGGCTGCGGTCGTCCTCGAGCACGTCGGGGCCAACGCCGAAGTAATTGACCTGCGTGTTGTCCTGCCACATCGCCTGCGCGCCAATGACCAGGTGCCCATCCGCAAGCTGCTGCCGCTCGAGGCGCATCTGCGCCATCTTGTACATGCGCCACGACACCGCCGCCGACGTGTCGAACATCACGCGGTCGTTCTTCGCGAAATATTGACGGTACCCGGGACCGATCGAGACCCATCCCGAGCCCGTGATCATGTTCGACAGTTCCGGGTAGAAGCCGCTCTTCGGCGTCCCGCCGTCCTCACCGAACTGGTTCGCAAAGCCAACGGCCGAAGACAGGAAGCCGGGTTCGCTCATCAGCCCTTCTGGCCGCGCCGGTGCGATCGGCGGCGCCTGCGGAGGCGGGCCCGACGCGGCAGCATCCGCCTGTGCGAATGCGAATCGCTGACCTGTGACCAGCAATGCGATGATGAGAACGGTGCAACGCGCAACCACGTGCGCGCGTGAACGACAGAACATGGTGTGCCTCCTCTACCTGCGTTCACCAACGGGCAAGAGGGGCACCAGCGATCGGCCGTATCGCGGCGCGCGCGCGGATCGCAAATCATGGTGCGTTTTCGTGCGCACCGCTCTGCGCTTTTGTCAGCTGATCGGCGCCCGTCGCAACGGAATGTTGAGAGCGGATCGACCGGCAGCAGTCAGCAAGGCTCGATGCGGTGACCGGGTGCACAGAAAAATGCACCGGTCTGACGATCGCCGGTTGAAATCCTTCGTCGTCTCGAAAATGATCGGATTAGGTCGAGCTCAATGATTCAAATCCTCGTCGCCGACGACCACGAGGTCGTGCGACAGGGCATTCGTTCCCTGCTCGAGGCGCATCCCGACTGGAATGTCTGCTGCGAGGCTGTGACAGGCCGGGAAGCAGTGGCCAAGGCAACCGAGGACCGGCCGGATGTCGTCATTCTCGATGTGTCGATGCCCGAGATGAACGGCCTCGAGGCCGCGCGTCAGATTCGGCGCGCCGTACCCACCGCCAAGATTCTCGTGCTCACGGTCCACGAGATCGATCAGCTGGTTCAGGATTTCATCGATGCGGGTGTGCATGGGTTTCTGTTGAAGGCGGATACCGGCCGAATGCTCGTGGATGCGGTGAAGGCAGTCCTCAGAGGTGAGAGATTTTTCACGCCTCGTCTCGGCGAGACAGCCGATGGCCGGACACCGGCACGCGACTCGACACCACCGACCAAGATGCTGACTCGGCGCGAACGCGAAGTGCTGCAGCTGCTTGCCGAGGGAAAGTCGAACAAGGAGATTGCGGTCGCTCTTCGTATCAGCGTCAAAACCGCGGAAACGCATCGCGCGCGACTGATGGCGAAGCTTGGTGTCCATTCGATGGCGGAACTGGTTCGCTACGCGATACGCAATCAGATTATCGACGCCTGATTTCGCAATCGCCCTGCAATGCGCGAACAAGACCTCTAGAGTTCGATCGCGTGTCCTCAGCGCGCGGTGCGTCACGGCGACGTCATGCAAACTACAGAATTCACCGTATTGTGAGATACGGTCCAGGTCTCGTACTCTGCCGGGCAACCAGACCCCCAATGTCGGCAGGGCACCGTTCGGCACGGCGGTTGCCACGCGAGAACCGCTCATGCATAACAACAACACCAACGCGACCGCCATTGATTGGACGCGGCTCGTTCGCGCCGAGTACCTCGAAGTACCAGGCCTGGACCTGACACGCGACCAGGCGCAACGACTGTGGGGACTTGATCGCGTGGCCTGCGATCAGGTGCTCGCTGCTCTCGTCGAGAGCCGGTTCCTCAGACGCACACGCGACAATCGCTACCTGCGGGCGGACGGTTCGGTGTGACCTTCCGACCAATTTGCGGTCAATGTCGAGCAAACCCGTTCGACGTGATGCCAGTCCGCACAGTGCATCCGGGCGACGATGCGATCGTCGACCTCGAGCCTGACGTCCCAGCCCGCTGTGTCGGACAACACGATAGAGCAGCGCGCCCGATGGTCTCCCTCAGGCTCGAGCGGAATCATGAGACATCTCTCGTCGTGCGTCATCCTGCGGGTTGTGATCGGCAGCGTTCATGCCGACAGGTGGTGACCGGAGCGCTTCCGCCCGCCACCGCCGTCGTCACGAAATACAGTCAACCTGGTCACAACGCATCGCCCCTCCGTGAGCCTCGGGATCGCCGAGCCCCTCGGCCGAAACGAGCGCCACGCTACTGCGATCCGTTAATTACGCGCACTTGGGCTGACGCCGCGCTCGCCGGTATCGGGAATGCACCGGCGGCGATGCGAAGGCTCCGTGTCTGATTACTGTTATGGAAGGGATGCTGATCCCCGACGACGACCGCAGTCGCCAAGCCGAACGACTCGTCGAAGAACTGTCGTCGGAGTTGTGCTCGACCGATCCAGATGATCTTGACGCGCTGATCGAGGCGATGCTGCCGCGCATCGCCCAGGCGGCCGGGGCGGACTCAACGACCCTGATTATCGACGGCGCCGGCGACGACGATCAACCCCGCACCTATCGATACACCTCGACCCCTGAGGGGACCGACGAGGAAGCCTCCACGCAGGGCGCGGGACTCTGGGAATACCTCGAAGTGGACTCCGAGCCGGTCGTGCTCGAGCGGATTCCTGCCGACTTCCCTTCGGGATCGGTCACGCCCGAGCTCCTGGATTACCTCCGCCGGGTGGCGCTGCAGTCGGCGGCGATTATTCCCGTGTCGATTGCCAACGAGCGCGCGTGCCTGCTTGCTCTCGAGGCTCGCGAATACCGCACGTGGCCGCGAACGCTCGTCGCGCACCTCCGAGTGTGCGCGGAGCTGATCACCCTCGGACTCCACCGCCGCCGCCAGGCGGTGGCGCTGCGTGCGCTGCAGAATCAGCTCGAACGGCATCTCCCGAGCGAGCACGACAGCAGCCTCTCGCGCCACGCCGGGTTCGGTCGAGCCGCAGCTTCGCAGGCAGTCGAGCGATTCCACGACATCGTAGGGGAGAGTCGCTCGCTGCGCGCGGCCTTGAGACAGATGCAGGAGGTCGCGGGAACGCGAACCACGGTGCTGCTGCGCGGTGAAACCGGTACGGGCAAGGAACTGTTCGCACGCGCGATCCACCTGCGCAGCCCCAGGCGCACCAGCGCATTTGTCGTCGTCAACTGCGCCGCCCTGCCGCCTTCCTTGATCGAAAGCGAGCTGTTCGGGCACACGCGCGGTGCTTTCACCGGCGCGGTGACGACCCGCCAGGGCCGTTTCGAGCTGGCGCACCGCGGGACGCTGTTCCTCGACGAAATCGGCGACCTGCCGCTCGAGCTGCAGACCAAACTGCTGCGCGTGCTGCAGGAAGGGACGTTCGAACGGCTCGGGTCTTCACAGCCGCAAAAGGTGGACGTGCGCATCATCGCCGCGACACATCGTGATCTACGGCGCATGATCGGCGAAGGAGCTTTCCGCGAGGATCTCTACTATCGCCTGAGCGTGTTTCCGATTCGGCTCCCGCCGCTCCGCGAGCGGCGGGAGGACATCCCCAAGCTGGTGTGGCACATCATCCAGAAGCATGAACGAGCCAGACCGCAACGGATCAAGCGCGTGCCCGATACGGTGATGGAGGATCTCCAGCGCAGATCATGGCCGGGCAACATCCGCGAGTTGGAGAATGTGATCGAAGGCGCGCTCATCCACTCGACGGGGGAAGTCCTGACGCTGCTCGACACTGAGGGCGAAGCCGAGACCGCGCCGGCAGAGGATCCGTCCACTCTCTCCTCCGTCGAACGCACGCACATTCAGGAAGTCCTGCGTGCGTGCGGGTGGCGCATCAACGGCGCCGGCAACGCCGCCGAACGGCTCGGCCTTCATCCCAATACGCTGCGATTCCGCATGAAAAAGCTGGGCATCGTCCGCGAGCATTCGTCGCGCGCCGGCGTGCATGCCGCCAGCGCCTGACACCGCTCACCGCATCCCGTCACTCCCCTGTGCCGTGCTGCGGTGAGAGGTCGGAATCGCAGGCGCACGCGTCATTCACCGGGGTGCGCGACTTGCAACGTTTCACTGGTGGGCTCACGCGAGAGAACACCATGAATCGATTCGGCATGAAGTTCACAATTCTCAGCATGCTGGCAGCGGCGTCGCTTTCTGCGCAGTCGCCTCCAGGTACCGGGCGGCAGGATTCCACCGTGAAGCGCAGCACGGCGGCGGCAGCGGACCCGGCCGCAGATGGCGGCTGGCCACGCGCGTTTCAGTCGCCCTCGGGCGGACGCATTGTGCTCTACCAGCCACAGGTCGGAAGCTGGCCCGATCAGAAGCACATGACGTTCTACACGGCGGTCTCATATGTGGCGAAGGACAAGCAGACACCCGTGCTGGGCGCCCTCACGATCGAAAGCGACACGAGCGTCGCGCTCGACGACAGGCTCGTGAGCTTCTCGGAGTTCATGATCACCGCTGCAAGCTTCCCGACGGTTCCCAAAAATGACGTCAAGATGATTGCGGACGAGATTCTGGCGTCGGTTCCGCGCGATGCGCGCGTCATCTCGCTCGATCGCGTTCTCGCGATGGTGGACACGAGCGAGGTGACGCTGCGCAATATCGACGGCGTGAAAGCAGACCCTCCACCGGTCTTCTTCAGCCAGATGCCCGCGGTGCTCGTCAACATCGATGGTCCTCCCATCTGGAGCCCGATACCCGGGACCGACCTGCGGTTTGCGGTCAACACCAACTGGGATTTGTTTCTGTACCCGGAGCCGCAAAGCTATTACTTGCGCGTGGAGAAGAGCTGGCTCACGGCGAATTCACTACAAGGCCCATGGCGCGAGGCCGGCAGACTCCCGGCGAGCTTCAGCAACCTTCCGGATGACGGCAATTGGACCGAGGTCCGCGCCGCGCTGCAGCCGCAGACAACGGGCAGACCACCGACCGTGTTCGTGAGCGAGAAACCGGCGGAGCTGTTGCTGCTGACCGGCGCGCCCATGTACTTGCCGGTCACAAATACCGGTCTTCAATGGGTCAGCAATACCGAGGCAGACGTCTTTCGCGTTGGTCAGCATGGAGCTGTCTATTACCTCGTGTCCGGCCGCTGGTTCTCGGCGCCGGATTTCTCAGGGCCGTGGACCTTCGCAACGCCTGCTCTCCCCGAGGATTTCAAACGCATCCCGCTGAACCATCCACGATCGCGGGTGCTCGCATCGGTACCAGGGACGCGACAGGCCCTTGAAGCGGTGCTGCTCGCGCAAATACCGCAGACCGCGACGGTGAATCGGCGCGAGATCGCAGCGCCTGCAGTGACCTACCAGGGCCCGCCGCAGTTCGAGACGATTGAGAAGACGTCGGTTGCGCGCGCGGTCAATACGGACAAGGACGTTCTCAAGGTCGCAGACATGTACTACATGTGCTTCGACGGCGTGTGGTTCGTGTCGACATCAGCAAGCGGACCCTGGACAGTCGCGGATACGATTCCGACAGAGATCTACCAGATCCCGATCAGTTCGCCCGCACACAACGTGACCTACGTCACCGTCGAGAGCTCGAATGAGGACGAAGTGACATTCGAAGCGGCGGCAGCGTACTCGGGAATGATGGTCGCGTGGGGAACCGCGGTCTGGGGCAGCGGCTGGTACTATCCACCGTATTACGGGTACGGCAGTTACTATCCCTCCTACTATCCGTATTACCCGAGCTACGGATACGGCGCGCGCTACAACCCGTGGACCGGCGCCTACACGCGCGGCGGCGCGGTCTATGGTCCGTACGGAGGGGCCGGGTATGGCGCCAGGTACAACCCGACGACCGGAACGTGGGCGCGCGGAGCCGCCGCGTATGGACCTGGTGGCGCGCGAGGAGCCGTTCAAGCCTACAACCCAAGGACCGGCGCAATCGGTACGTCGATTCAGGGATCGAATGTATATGGGAGCTGGGGCTCGACGGCTGTGCAGCGCGGCGATCGATGGGCGCAGACGTCGCGCGTGACGCGGAACGCGACCGGAACGACCAGCCGTATCACGCAGGGCAGCGGCGGCGGCGGCGCCCTCACGCGGCGTGGTGCGCAGGGCAACACCATGATCGGCCGGACCGGCGCGGGAGATGTCTATGCCGGCCATGACGGAAGCATCTACCGGAACCAGGGCGGCACCTGGCAGAAGTATGGCAACGGAAGCTGGTCGAACACCGAGCGGCCGGCCGGCACTTCCGGTCAAGTCGGTGACCGCGCCGCGCAGTCCGGGGTGAGCCGCGACACTGTCAGCCAGTTGAATCGCGATCGCAGCGCACGCATCGACGGTGCCCAGCGAACGCGCGATCTCAATCGCGCGGGACGCACCGGGTCGGGAAGCTACAGGCCCAGCGGCGCAGGCAGCTTCGGCGGCGGCGGGTTCAGAGGGGGCGGAGGCTTCCGGGGCGGCGGACGACGCTGACCCGTTTCGCTCGCCGCCACGGCTCGAACATCGTCTCTGGCTCGATGCCGCGTCAGTGATCAACTCCGCCAGCGCCATCGCCATCTACGCCACCGCCGCAGCCGGAACGACGACGCGTCTTCACCGGCACCTATCTGTATTCGATTTCGGCGATTGCCTGCGTGCAGGCGATCGATACGGCGGCGCTGCTGAAACTGGCGAGCGCGGCCGACGCGCGAGTGGACGTCGCGGTGGCGATTGGCGACACGGTGGTTGCCTCGTCACCGCTTCTTCGCGTGTTCGGAACCGGTCGGCCAATCGAGCAACGCCGATTGAGGGCCGCCATCCACCTTGGCAACCAGCGGACGTTCGAGCAGGACCCGCAGTACGCGATTCGGCTGCTGGTGGACATCGCGATCCGTGCGCTGTCGCCGGCGATCAACGATCCGACAACCGCCGTGCAGGCGCTCGACGAGATCGGCGATCTGCTCCAGCGGCTCGGAAACAGCTGCCTTGCGACGGCGCCGATCTGCGACGCCGCGGGGGTGGCGCGAGTGGATGCCCCACTAAGGCGGCACCTCCGGCGCCACGTTGGATCGCATCCTGTAATCTCCGAGCAGCACCGTCACGCTGTCGGTCGCACCGTTGGCGATCGCAAGGTCGATCAGGCGCTGCGCGTCGTCGGCAGGCCGGCGCTGACCGGCGAGGACATCCGCAATCTGTTCTTCGCGTACAACGTCCGTCAAACCGTTCGTGCAGAGCAGCAGGCGATCGGCCGGCCACAACTGGACATGTTCAATCGCGATCTCGGTTGCGTTTGTTCGCGCGTTGAGTGCGTCGGCACCCGGGTGCGAGCTGTCCGGCGACGGCTCCGCCGCACGCGGTCTGCGCGCCTCGAGGCGCACACGGCGCAGCGCTGCCGAGGCGGAGATGAGTCGCTCGAGGGTGTGCTCCATCGTCAACTGAATCAGCACGCCATTGCGGAAGAGGAAGGCCCTCGAATGTCCTACATGCGCGAAAAAGAGATCTGCGCCCGCGACGTACAGCGCGGTCAGGCTGGTTGTCATTCCCGCGAGGCCGGAATCGGCGCGGCTGGCGTGGATAACGGCGTCGGTGACCTGGCGGTACAGGAACTCGCCCTGTTTGATGATGTCCGATGCGCTGTCAGGTCCGATCCGCACGTTCCACTTGCCGTAGCGGATGGCGAGGTGTGCAAGAGTGCTGAGTGCGAAGCGGCTCGCCCGGCCGCCGCCTTCGCCGTCAAGACCGTCGGCGACGAGCATGGCGTACGCGTACTCTTCGAACCGCGGGGGAAGGTCGGCCGCCGCAAGGCTGGTCGTCAGCGTTTCCTGCATCCGTCCGAGACGAATGGCGACGTAGTGATCCGTGTTATGGACCTGTGCCTTGCCACACACCGAGGCGCCGCCCACCTCGAGCCCGATGTTGGCGGAGAGCGGCTGAAAGGCCCGCGTCTCGAGTGGACGCGAAACCGCCGCACGCCATTCGGCGCGCGCTGAATCGTGTGGATCGGACGCCATGACACGGCTCGCACTCGTGGACCGCGATTGACGGAGCCGCCGCGAGCGGCTCCGACCCGCGTTCCGTCATTGATTACCAGCGGAAGCTCAAGCCGCCCGTGGCGCGCCAGTAGTGGAGACCCGAGGTCAAGCTCTCGATGAACTGGTCGGCTGCCGAACCGTTAAAGTCGTTCGTGGTGGACGCGTGGTAGTACCGCATGTCACCGCGGACGCCGAATCTGTTGGTAGCGAAGGCCATGATGCCACCGCCGAGGTTGGTGCCCCATTGCCCGTTGCTGTTATGCTCCGAGGCGCCGTCGGAACGCAGGAGGTCGGCGACCATCTGGACCCTGCCGAAGCCGCCCGAGACGTACGGCTGTATCTGTCCATCGGCGCCGAGCGGAATCGCACCCATCGCATTGGCCATGTAGGTGATTACGTGGGCGTTGTCGATGAATGCGCTCGCCACGTCGAAGCTGGGCGCCCATTCAACGAGGACTTCGGGACCGACGATCCCCCTCCAGAGATAGCCGACCTGGCCGCCGAGCGCGGCGTTGTTACCGTTTGTTTCGACTCTCGCACTGTCTCCTTTGGCGTCGAAATCGGAACCGACGAATCCCGATGCCAGCCAGTGACTGACCGTCTGTCCGTACGTGGTCGCCTGCGTCGTCGCGGTCGATGGAGCAGCGGGAACGTTTTGCGCCGCCGCCGATCCGACGAGTCCGAGCGTCAACCCCGCAGCGAGGATGTAATCTACTGATCGCATGGCAAGTGTCTCCCTTCGGTGCAGCGAACCGCAAGAACGGCTCCAACAAATGCGCGTGTTCAGCCCGGGAATCTGCAGTCGAAGAGAAGATGGTGACGGTCGTTGGTCAGCGGAGACGATGGGCGGCCACGGCTTTCGCAGGTTCGTGCTGCTGCCACACGTAGACTGGAATGCCGAAGAGAAGAAGCATCATTGCGGCGCGATTCGAAGACGTCATTGGTCATCTCGATGCGGTTCACGGAGGAGGTGTCAGCTTGAGGAAGTCAGTACGCGGGGTCGCGCGCGACCGGGCAGGTCATGCAATGACCTCCGCCGCGCCCCCGGCCAAGTTCCGAACCGCGGACAGTGATGACCTCGATGCCCGCCTTCCGCAGCAGCGCATTCGTGTAGGTGTTGCGGTCGTAGCCGACGACGACACCTGGTGACAGCGCAACCACGTTGGTGCCGTCGTCCCACTGGTCGCGCTGCGCCTGCCAGACGTTGCCGCCGGTTTCGACGATGCGCAGCTGTTTCAGTCCCAGCGCCTCCTTCACGACGTCGAAGATCGAGCCGTGATCCGGACGCACGTCCACGAGGCCATCGCCGTCCGGACGCGCGCTGAAGCAGCGAATCTGGTCGGCAACCTCCCGAAACGTCGTGCACAGATCACGGTCGCAGAAGCTGAAGACCCTATCGAGATGCATGGCCGCACAACCCTTGGGCATCAGGCAGGCAATGACGCGCGAGGCCGCCTCGTGCCTGAACAACTGCGACGCGACCTGAAACACCGCCTGCCGGGTCGTTCGTTCGCCCATGCCGATCAGGACGATGCCTTTTCCGACCGGCATCACGTCGCCTCCCTCGAGCGTGGCGGCACCAAGGGACGTGTCGCAGTCGCCCCACCAGACATTGAAGTCCGCTTCCACGAACCGGGGATGGAACTTGTACACCGCGCGCTGCAGCAGCGTCTCGGGTCTCCGGGCCGGCCAGTACATCGGGTTGCAGGTCACGCCGTTGTAGATCCAGCACGAGGGGTCTCGCTGAAAGATGGTGTTGGGGATGGGCGGGATGACGAAGTCCGTACCGTCGTACGCGTCTGCGAGCATCTCCGCCTGCTCGCTGCGCGGGATATCAAGGATCGCGATTCCGCCAATCAGGTGTTCTGCAAGCGGCGCCGGTGGCATCTCTTCGAGCCACGCTCGAAGGACCGGGGCGGCGACGAGACCGACCTCGTTCGGCGTCACACGGCGGTCGAGAATCCACGCGCGCGCCTTCGGATCGCAGAGTGTTTCGGCGAGCAGATCGTGAAGGTCGAGCACCTCCACGCCGCGCTCGCGCATCTTGAGCACGAAGTCGTAGTGATCTCTGTGGGCTTCGTGTACCCAGAGCACATCGTCAAAGAGCAGTTCCGCGCGGTTGGCCGGCGTCAGGCGCTGATGCGCGAGACCGGGGCGGCACACGATGACCGTGCGCAGGGTGCCGACTTCGCTGTAGACGCCGAACGACTCGATGGCTCGTTCCTTCGGGGTCGTGTGCGCGGGCGAGGTTGCGACTGGAATCATGCGGGCGTGCCACGCACCGGTCATGCCGACGAGCACGGCACGGATCCCGGCAGGGGGTCAGCGATGCGCGCGGTGCGGATGACAGAGCGTCGTCACGCGCTGACGACACTCGGTGACCACGCTATACGTCCGCAGGCGCAACGCGAGGATCGCGGCTTGCACCACGGGACATTTGAGCATGGCAACCAAGGCGGGCATCCTCGAGCAGATCGGCGAGCGAAGCCTCCTGCTGCCAGATCTTATTTACAAGGGGCTGGCAGCCAACGATCGGCTGAAGTACTACCTGGGACTGCTGAAGACGGCGTACACGTACGCGCAGTCGCCGTCCGGATCCGTGCCCGACCTGCGCAACGAGCGCGAGGCGGCGGGTGTGTCCGACGATTCGCTCGACGCGATCGTCGGCGGCAGCCGGATGGTGACCCAGGCTTCCGTGCAGATTCCCGGGATCGCGGTCATCGTGGAGCGAATCTTTGCGGACGTGCGGCAGATGCTCGAGCCGGTCGCAAACGCCGCCTCGATGCACGGCGAGCTCGCCGAGCGTTCGGCCATCTATACACGCAGGCTGAACGAGCAACTCGCACGCGCTCCGAGATTCACCGAGGATCAGCTCAGCACGAACGCGATTGAGACGCTCACCAGGCTCGCGAGCAATGGCCACGACACGATAAACCAGATCGTCAGGGACCTCCACTGGGAGCTGAACCGGTTGCAGTCGATCGTCAGCGTAGAACTGCTCGACGGCGCGCACGTGTACGGTCTCACCGATGTCGATCGCCAACTCGTGCGCGCGTTCATGCGAGGGATTCACGAAACCGCCTCGCTGAAGTTCGACCATCCGGGACTCGACACCACCGCGATGCGCGACCGCGATCACCTGTCGATCCAGAACGACCTCGGCGTCGCCGATGCCCACGTGGTCGTCATACACGTGACGGAGCTGGCCGCGAGGATCATCTATACGGATATTCACCGCGGGAGGGCCCGGTTCGTTCGCGAGCTGCTGCAAGCGCACCAGGTTGCGTGGAGGCAGGCCGCGACGGACGGAGGCGATTTCGAGGTCAGCACCGGGACGTATGAAGCGGCGGACCAGGCCGCACTGGAACAGTTCCTCACAGCGCTGGGATCGCGCCTGGTGTTCGTCATCGACTGGGCGCGCGCCCGGAATCGTCTGTCCCGCTTCGTCAAGAAGTCGGATGCGGACGTGCTGTTGAAATGGGCGGCGAACAACAACGTCGGGCACCAGGGCTTTCTGAAGGCTGGCGACAAACGCCTGATCTACACCGCCCTGGAGCGCGCGACGTCGACTCAGGTGCGCTACGGTGCGCGGTTGGACGAGATCCTCGGACGTGACGGGGCGAAGTCGTTTCTGATGTCCGTACTGCAGATCGCGGCGCGAGGATTGAGCCGCCGCTCATCGCCGCGCCTCATCGACGATGAGATCGAAGCAGAACTGCTGATGTACCTGCAACGATCGGATCGAACGCTGCTTGGCGCGGTGACGGAGCACGCGATGGTGCTGGCCGGCATGGTCGAGCGGATTCGCACGGACATCGTGCAGTTGCGAGTGCGCCAGTCGTCTCCGGAGATCGGGCGGACGGCCGCGCTCATGCGTGGCTGGAAGTTCGACGCCGACATCATTCTCGAGAAGGCGAGGCGCACCATCGACACGGTGGCGCATGCGCGCTACCTGCGCCGTCTGCTGTCGGAAGGCGATCGCGCCGTCAAGGTTCTCGAGGAGGCGGCGTTCACGCTCACCCTCGTGCCTGAGACCATCGATGACGCCGTCGCCACGCTCCTCGACGAGCTCGCGGACCTTGCAAGCCGCGCCACCCGTGAATATGTGCGGTGTCTCGAGGATGCGCGAAACCTGTCCCGGAGCATGGCACGTGCGGAGCTCGAGCGGTTTCTCGTCACCGTGGACCGTCTTGCCACGATTGAAGACAGCTGCGACGAGACGGAGCGCGCGGTCAGGGAACGTATGTTTCGCGGCAGCGCGGCGGACTTTCGGGAGGTGTACGTGCTCTCGGAACTGACGCGGCAGCTGGACCGCGCCACGGACTCGGTCGTTCATTCAGGCTTGCTGGTGCGCGACTACGTCCTGAGCGTGTCGCCGGGCGGATAGCCGCAGCACTAGCACCCGGCACGTGTTCCGGTATCGGGTCGGGCGACGCGGCATGTTTCACGAAGGCCGCGTTTGATCGCGGCCGGAGAGAAACGTCCCGTGTCGCCCGGCCCGCGGACTGGCAACGCTGGCGACAGTTGAACCTAGTTGCCCGTGATGCCGCGATTCTGCAGGACATGAACGACGACGCGCCGGTTCTGCGCCTGGCCCCGCTCGGTCTTATTGGTCGCGACCTGCTCGCTGACGCCCATGGTGGCCGGCGTGAACATCTTTGTTGACGGAATGCCGTTCTGCTGCAGCACTGCGGCGACGGCCTCGGCGCGCTGCCGGCTCAAATTCTGATTGAGGGCGTCCGGTCCAACCGCCGATGCGTGTCCCTCGATCTGGATCGAGTAGCCGTCCACGGACTTGGCGTTCTGCGCGAGGTCGCGAAGCCGCGCGCGAAAGTCGGAGGAAATAGTCGATCGGCCGTTGCGGAAATACACCGTCATCGTATCGACCACCGTGTAGTCATCGAGGTTGGCAATGCGGCCGTTCGCGGCGTCGACCGCGCCGCTCGTCGCAACAATCTTTTCCTGATTGGCTGCGATCCTGCGCTCGTGCTGCTCGATCGATTCCTCGTTCCGGCCAAACCGTTCGATGTTCTGCCGCTGATTGGCATCGATGAGAGCACTGTTGGCCTGGACGGCGGCATTGGTCGGCGTGATCCCCGCCTGGATGTCCCTGGCGATCTTGAAGTCGGTGCGCTTGAACGTGATCCGGTCGGCCAGAAACAGCACGGTGTTCTGGAAAGTGCCCTGGACGTCTACACGAAGTCCGGCAATCAACGACGGTATATCCACCTTGATGGCCCGGAGACCCGAAGTTTCACGCACCTTCGTGTTCTCGTTCAGCACCACCGCGATGTCGGCGTCATCGGTGCGCACCATCAGCGAACCATCCGCTGCGCGCCCCGTGATGACACCTCGAACGTGTTCGCCGGCGAACGCCGCGGACGATATCGAAACAACTGCAATGAGGATCGACAGACGAATCGCGATCTGTCGTGTGCGTCTACGCTGCATACCGTATCCCACCCTATCTGTGGACTCCATCACGCGAACGAATCTCGGTCCACGCGGGCGGCGGGGCAAGAACGGGACCAATGCAATACGCCACGGAATTCGATGCGCAACGCCGTCGCGAGCGGTTCGCCGTTGGCGGAATGCCGTGAGCGCGATGGCTGAATGCCGCGAGGCATGGCGACAGCGTTCAGGCGCGTGCGGAGAATCGCGCGGTATGGCGCTTGCCTTGGCAAAACAGCATGACAGGTCGTTTCATTGGCGCCGGCGTGATCGCATGCCTGACGATTGCCGCCACGATTGAGAGCGGACAGACACGCTTCGAAACGACCGCTCGAAGCGATATCAGCGAGCTCCCCGGACTGACGATCGTCAATGTCCGAGACAACGCGCTGAAGACCTGCTACGCCGTGTTCATTGCTGCGTTCGACGATCCCCGTGGTCGCGACAATCACATCGACGTGACGGATATTCGAGCGGCGATGGCGTTACGCGATCGGCGCCTCGCCGAGCTGTTGTCCGCCTTTGAGGGCGAGCGGAGTGTGGTGGCCGGTACGCCTGCACCGAACCCGCTGAGGTACGACTGGCAAGCCGACGCCGCGCAAGTCGAGTTTGCGCTGGCTGCACTGAATAATACGTTCGCGCGCATCGAGCAGGATCTGCTCCATGCTTCACGCACCGCCATGACCGTGGTGCCACAGGCCTGCGTGCAAGCCGAACACTCTGCCCGCTGAACCGCGTAATTTCATCGAATTCCTCGGCTTGGAACACATCAATCTCTGCCGTAGTCGTCCGCGCGAAGACGCATGGTGGAATGCTGGTGTTCAGTGTCGCCATCGACGAAAAAAGCGTGAAGCAGGAGGCTGACATACAACTAAGGTCGTATTGTCACTCCCATGCTTTGGGGCGGATGCTCGCGTAACGAACGCATGATCCGGGCGGACTCATATTCACGAGGGCACGTCTTGCTCTTGAAGGCGTTGGCGGCTGGATTGGGGTATTACCTGGCCAGTGTCGTCGGTCTCAGCCTGCGCCTGCCCGCATCGACGCCATCCGTTCTCTGGCCTCCAAATGCGGTTCTGACGAGTGCGCTGATTCTTACGCCGCCACGAGAGTGGACCGCAATCATATTGGCGACGCTGCCGGCGCATGTGGCGACGCAGATACCGACAGGATGGCCGCTGTTGATGATCCTGTCGTACTTCGTGACCAACTGCAGCGAAGCCCTTGTCGCGGCCGTCGGCCTCAGACTCCTCGGCGATCGTTCAACGAGCTTCGATACATTTCGGCGTTTCGGTACATTTCTGTTCGCCGTCGTTCTTCTCGCACCCCTGATCTCGACGTTCGCGGATGCGGCGGTTGCGTCGTCGTTTCGCGCCGAACCGTACTGGGGTGTCTGGCGCGCGCGTCTGTCGTCGAGCGTCCTGGCGCAGTTGACGATCACGCCAGCGGTGATCGGCACCATTACGCGCGTGCCCACCAGATTTTGGCGCGTTCGCTTAGGACGCGCTGGCGAAGCAATCGTGCTTGGTCTCTGTCTCGTTGTCAGCGGATGGCTGGCCTTCGGTGGCTGGGCGGGATTCGCGCGGTTTCTCGGGCCAACGATGGATGCCCCCCTCGTGTTTCAACTGCCGTTCGTTCTCTGGGCGGCCTTACGTTTCGGACCGTTCGGCACGGCCCTCGCCCTGCTCGTCGTGACATGCAACGCGGCGTGGGGCATGGTGCATGGCTGGGGTTCCTTTCAGCCGCCGCGACCGGAGGAATCGGTGTTCACGACGCAGGCATTCCTGATCGTCGTCGCAGTAACGCTCCTCGGACTTGCAACGCTGATCGAGGAACGGCGACTGTCGATGCACGCGCTGGCCGAGAGGCTTCAGTTCGAAACCTTGCTGTCTGAATGGTCCAGGACGTTCGTGCAAGACCCCAGCGATCGGATGCGTGTCGTCGCGGAGCGCTGGCTCGGTCGCATCGGCTCGTTACTGCGCGTGGAGTGCGTACGCGTGTTCCACATTGCAGGACCGACGGATGCCGGGATCGCGGTTCTCGCCGAATGGAAGCAGCCTGGGCTGCCTCCCGCTCCGCCTGTCGCACTCAAGGAAGACTTTCCGTGGATCGTCGACCGCCTCCTTTCGCATGCTTCGGTGATTGTTCCTAACGTGGACGCATTGCCTGTGGAGGCGGTCCGCGATCGTTCATCCTTGAAGACACATGGATTCAGTGCACTGCTGGTCATGCCGATGCTCGCGGGCGACCGGCTCGTCGGCGCCCTCGCCTTCGAAACCGTCGCGAACCGGGTGTGGCACGACGAATTGGTGACCTACGTGCGCCTGATGTCCGAGGTGCTCGCCAACGCCCTGGCGCGACGCCAGACAGACGATGCGCTGCGGGCCAGCGAGGTGATGAAATCCGCGATTCTCGATTCGTTGACCAGCGGTGTCGCCGTCATTGATGCCGACGCGTATCTCGTCGATGTGAATGAACACTGGACGACGCTGATACAGGAGAGCCGGGTCATGTCGTATCTGCACATGCGTCCCGGCGACAATCTCCACACGGTTTCGCCACCCGAGGTGATCAATGGCATCAACGCCGTTCTCGCCGGCACAAAAAAGCGTTTCGCGCTTGAATACGCCTCCGTTGAACAAAGCAGCACTCGCTGGTGGACGCTGGTCGGCGTCAGCCTGAATCGGCCTGAAGGCGGCGCGGTGCTGATCGTCTCAGAGATTACTGAGCAGCGGCGGGCGGAAATGGAAGCACAGCAAAGTCGACAGGAACTCGCACACGTGGGCCGGGTGTCGACGGTTGGCGAGCTCACGGCGTCGCTCGCGCATCAACTCAATCAGCCTCTTACGGGGATCATGTGCAACGCTCAAGCGGCGCGACGCTTGTTGGCGCGCAGGAGCGCAGATTACGCCGATCTCGATGATGCGATGTCGGACATCGTCAGCGACGCGCGACGGGCGCGAGAGGTGATCCAGCATCTGCGCGAGATTCTGCGCAAAGGCGACTCGCAGATGGTGGCCGTCGATTTGAACCCGGCGATTCTGGATGTCATTAAGCTTCTGAACGGCGACGCGATTATCCGAAACATCGTGGTGACCGTGAACCTTGGTTCGGACCCGACAATTGTGTGGGGCGATCGCGTGCAGCTGCAACAGGTGCTGTTGAATCTCATGATCAACGCGTTCGAGGCCATCGGGAGCAAGCACGGAGAACGCACGGTCCACGTCAGCAGCGGGCGTACGAATCAAGGCGAGGTGACCGTCACGGTGCGTGATTCGGGCGTTGGGCTGGCCGCCGGAACGGAGGATCTCGTGTTCAATCCGTTCCACACGAACAAGCCGCACGGCATGGGATTGGGATTGTCGATAGCGCGGTCGATCGTCGAGGCGCATGGCGGCTCCATCCAGGCTCGGGACGGCGGAACGAACGGCGCTGTTTTCGAATTCTCGCTGCCGCTCGCCGACGTCCAGGCGCTCAACGATCGTTCGCTTCCTGTGTCTCGTGCCGACGTGCAAGCCAGCCCGACATGACGACAGTCTTTCTGTGCAGGGGACGCTCTTTGCACAGCTAGAATCGCTGCGTGAGCACAGATGATGGAACAGCCACGAGTTTTCATCATCGATGACGATCCGAGCGTGTTGCGGGCGCTGGAGCGGCTCCTGAGATCGTGCGGCTTCCGCGTCGACGTCTTCACGTCTTCCGCGGCATTTCTCGAACGACAGCCATATACAGAAGGTCCCGGCTGCCTGCTTCTCGACCTGCGGATGCCAGGGTTGAGCGGTCTCGATCTTCAGCAGATCATGGGCCGGCAGAGAATCTCGATGCCCATCGTGTTCCTCAGCGCGCAGGCCGACGTACCCTCGGCGGCGCGAGCGATGCGGGAAGGAGCCGTTGACTTCCTCGTCAAGCCCGTCGATGAACCGCAGCTGGTCGAGTCCGTTACGCGTGCGACAGCTCTGGCGGTCGATCTCTGGCGCCGCAGCCGCGTCGAAGAGGAAACAGAACGGCGGCTCGCACGATTGACAACACGTGAGCGCCAGGTGTGCGAGCTTGTGGCTCGCGGTCTCCTCAATAAGCAGATTGCGTATGAACTCGGGACCAGCGAGAAGACGGTCAAGGTGCATCGAGGTCGCGTCATGCGGAAGCTTGAAGTGGAATCAGTGGCCGCTCTGGTTCGTCTCCTTTCAAACCTGTCCACCCGCAACTGATCCGGATCGCCGCTGAGACGGGTGCCCGGCTGTCCAATGGATGATGCGTGCGCTTAAGTCCCGGCGTGTCGCAGTTCCGTAAGACCAATGTCCAACTTGTCCCGTACGCTCGCTGCGTTAATCTTCGCAGACCCCTTTGAGAGGTCGCGTCATGATGCGTTGGACAAGGCAGTCGCTGGTGACGCTCCTTCTCGTTCCCACAATTCTGCCGGGCTCAGACGCGTCCGCGGCGACCCGCCAGACGCGCGTGTTGGTGCTCCACTCGACCAGACAAGATACGCAACTTGCTGTGCTCGCTGACCAGGAGCTGCCTCGCATTCTGACGAGTCGTCTGTCACGGACCATCGATTACTACGCGGAGTACATGGACCCCGCGAGGATTCCGGATCAACAACATGACGCGGCATTGCGCGATTTCCTGTACGAAAAGTACCGGGACCAACCCTTCGATCTCGTAATCGCGCTGCAGGAAGTCGCCTGGCAGTTCGTACGCAGACACCAGGAGAAGCTGTTTCCGGGCACGCCCGTCGTCTTCTCCTCAACGGAGCCGGATGTTGTGCGACTGCAGAACTCCACCGGTGTGATCTACCCTCTGAATTTGAGAGGAACGCTTGAACTCGCGCTCAAGCTGCAACCTGAGGTTACCCGCGTATTCGTAGTCTCGGGGGCATCCAAGCGCGACAGAGTCTACGAAACGCTCGCCCGCGCACAATTTCGTTCCTTCGAACGGAGAGTCATATTCACGTATCTGATCGGGTTGCCGAGAGCGGACCTCGAGCGGCGCGTTGCGACACTCCCGGAACGGTCGATCGTCTACTACTTGTTGTTCTACCGGGACGGCGCCGGTGAAAACCTGAATCCACTGGAGTTTCTCGACCACCTCACCGTCGTGGCGAACCGGCCCATCTACTCGTGGGTGGACTCCACGTTGAATCATGGAGTTGTTGGAGGCCGACTGCGGGACCAGTCAGCTCTCGTCCAGGCCGTGGCGGACAAGTCCATTCGAGTCTTGCAAGGCGACCGGCCGGGCACCATTCCGGTTTCGACCCTCGATGTGAGCGCCGCGCGAGTCGATTGGCGCCAATTGCAGCGTTGGCATATCAGCGACTCACGCGTGCCTTCCGGGACCCGCGTGTATTACCGCCAGTCCGGCTCCTCGACTGCCGGCAGCCGTTACCCGTTCACTGTGGGGGTACCTATGCTGGTGTGGCTCGCAATCGCATTCGGCGTCGTGATGCTGGCGCTAAGGCGGCGCCGGCGAAATGCGCACAACAAGCACCCGCACACAAAGGCGCCTCGTCTCGACGAGCGAATGCGGGACTTCGGTTGGCGACTGTTGAAGGCACAGGAAGAGGAGCGGTCGCGCATCGCCCGCGAACTTCATGACGATATCAGCCAGCAGGCAGCGGTGCTGACGATCGATCTCGAACGGGCGATCGGCTCCGCGAGGAGGCGAAGCGGCGAAGCAAGGAAGCTCGTGCGCGGGGCGCTGGCGCACGCGAAGAATCTGTCGAAAAGCGTCCATGACCTCTCGTACAAATTGCATCCGGAGCACCTCCGGGTCGTGGGCCTCGTAGGCGCGTTGGCACAGCTGCAGCGGGAACTGTCACGACCTGGTCTTGTGATCACGGTGTCGGCGGAGAACGTCGCGCCGAGGCTGCCCGACGAGGTCGCGCTGTGCCTGTTTCGAGTCGCGCAGGAAGGCATCCACAACGCAATCAAACATAGCGGCGCACGGAGAATCAGCGTTCAGCTGAGCGGCGACCACGATGGACTCCTGCTCACGGTGACGGATGACGGCGGAGGATTCGACGTCGGTGCCGCTTCCGGCAAAGGACTTGGTCTTATCGGAATGAAGGAGCGTGTAGAAGCCGTTGGCGGCAGCTTGGATGTCGTCTCTCGGCGAGGCGCTGGTACCCGGCTCGACGTCGCGGTGCCGCTGGCCGCTCGAAGAACGAGCCAGTACGCCAGCTGAAGGCATTGCCGTGGATGTCGTGATCTTGTTAGGAATCTTCCTGGCCTACGCCCGGGATGCTCCGCCAAACGGAATGATCAATTGATGGCGAAACAATAAAAGAGTCCCGCCCCACCTGTGCTTTCGAGCGCCTCCTGGCTGCATCCTTTGGTGGCGTTCGATGAATTCCAGGACGAGCCGTTGCCGATGCGATCGGAATGGCCAACCTGCGCAGAACCAATCGTGCTGCTGGTCCAGTTATTACAGGTGTGGTCGGCGTTATCGTCGTACGCGCGGCCGTCCCACTTGGATCCGGTGAGGATCTCATGCTGAATCGGCGGCGTATCTCCGATGCCGTTAATGAGCTGTCCATGTTCGTTGCGTGTGGATTGCTTGAACAGATTGCTGCCGCGTTGCGCCTGAACCAGAGTGTCCCCGTGAAGCTCTCCCAGATTTGCCGAGATAACGGCGTTTTGTGGCGCCCCCAGTTGCGCGAACGACCAGTTGAACCAAGGTCCGGTGCCAATACGATCACGCGCGTTGACGGCGGGCTGTCCGGGGCGAGCCTGGGTACTGAGATAGGCGTGCCACGTGTGACCACCCGCGCCGACAGCCGCCGCAAGTGCCTGGCAGTGCGCGTCGGCGCCCACAAGTCCGCCAAGGTCTCCGCCTTTACCCATGCCGACGCTGGTGACGAAGAAGGTCATTTTGGCAGGAGACGGATTGCTACCCGGCGGCGGCGTGATGCCCTGAGTGTTGAACTGAGCGGTTGGCTGGTCTTGTTGCGCCAGCAGCAGGCACGCCGCGAGGATGAAGATAGAATTTTTCGCCATCCTAGTTAATCGCGAAACAGTAGAACAGGCCTACGCCGTGCGTTTTCGGCAAATCCTCCTGGGCACAGCCGCGCGTTCCGTGAGCGGAGTTCCAGGAACCGCTGCCGCCGCCGTTGCGGTCAGGAAAACCGATCTGGGCGTTGAGCCTGCCATCGGCGGCATTGAGGTCGCCGTTGGCTCGGCCCGGGGCCGGACTCTTGTTGCTGGTCCAGTTGTCGCAGGTGTGATCTTGAGCATCGGTGAAGGCGGTGCCATCGGTTTGAGTGCCGGTGAGCATTTCGTGCCGAGTCGAAAAGCGAGTGGTTTTTGCGTAATTCCAATCGTTGTCGCGGGGATCCGAATAGTCATACAAACCAGGCACGATCTGGCCTTTTTCCGTCAACCCGGTGAGCTTATTCAGATTGTTCCCCTGATGTGCCAGTTCCATCGTATCGCCGTGCAGGTGCGCGAGATCCTGCGCGATCATCTCGCCTGTGAAGTTGTACCAGGGGCCGGTGCCGATGCGGTCGCGGGCGTTCACCGCCGGCTGGCCGGGCCGCGCCTGCGTGCTCAAGTACGCATGCCAGGTGCGATTGCCGGCGCCTACGGCAGCTGCGAGTGTTTGGCAATGTGCGTCAGCGCCGGCCAATCCGCCGAGGTTGCCGCCGTCGCCGATGGGTTCACTCGTCACGAAAAAATTCATCATCGGCGAAGGCTTCACGCCCCGCGGATATTCGCCCGGTCTCTGGACCTGAGCGAACAACAGGCTGCAGGCGAGCACAACCGTGCCAGAAACAATCAAGGCTGAAGACTCAATCCTCGTCATATGGACTCCGGATTTTCATCGTATCGAGCGCTTCGCAGTTGATCACACATCACAACTCATGCTGTTCTTTCTGCAAATCACTGCGGCAGCTTACGCGCCACGGCGCAGTTTGCCAACTCCCGAGACGATAGGAACGATTAGGCGCTCGTGTTTGCGGCGCGGCGAGAGCCGCCGACGCCTGAAGACGTCGCAACGACCAGATGCGATGAAAGAGTGTCCTTCCCGAGACATACCTATGTCTCCGGAACGATTTCTTACCTATGTGCCCGGAATGGACCGCATGTCCTTCCTGAGCGAGCGGTAACAGCGTATTCCGAGCGGATGGGTGACACTTTGCCCCCTTCAGGAGGGGGCATGCCTTGGAAGGAGTGTCACGTCATGGACGAGCGACTCCG
>Ga0075424_100001190_pt1 | contig 22364 bp, 21 predicted proteins | sample SoiMethybrSBSTD3_FD_75301 | JGI IMG/M metagenome (GOLD analysis project Ga0075424, IMG submission 75301) | Bulk soil microbial communities from a Populus tree surrounding site in Tennessee, USA - Soil MetaG P. TD hybrid SBSTD3 | ecosystem: Environmental > Terrestrial > Soil > Tree plantation... | reverse complement strand
TTCGTTACGGAGGTAAAATGAAGAATCCGTTTTCAATGACCGGAGTAGGAGCCGCATCTTTGATGCTGGTTTTGACCGCATGCTCGAGCCAGGAGGAGATGGCGCCTAAACCGGCACCGGCTCCAGCCCCCGCAGCGAAAGCGGAGGCCAAGGCCCCTCCTGCGGAAAAAGCCGAAGGAAAAGCGGCGGAGGAAAAATCGGCTGAGAAGGCGAAGGCCACTAAGCTCGCTGGCGATGTGGGGCTACTGGACACCGAAAAGAATTATATGATCCTCGTCACTAAAGAAGGAAAACTCGTGACGCTGGATTTCGATCCCAAATTTCAACCGACGCAAAAAGAACCTGTGCCGAGCAAAGTCACCGATATCGGCCTCGGCTCTTCAGCAGTTGTGCAGTACACCAAACAGGGCGAAAAGAACGTTGCGACAAATATCGAATACCTGCCGGCAAAGGGCGAATAACAATTCCGCTGGCGTTTAAAACTACCATTAGGAGGAAAGCAGATGAGAGTGAACATTTTAGCGGTGGGCGGACTGGCGGTCCTACTGGGATCGGCTTGGGTGCTGCCCGTTGTTGCCCAGGAGGAAAAGGGTGAGAAGGGCGAGAAAGCTGAGAAGAAGTCCGAAGAGCCGGCAAAGGCAAAAGCCGAGAAGGTATCCGGCGATATCGGCTTACTCGATACCGAAAAAAACTACATGATTGTCGTTACTAAAGAAGGCAAATTGATCACATTGGATTTCAATTCAAAGACCAAGGCGCAGGAAATCAAGGAAACCAAGGTGAAGATGGGCGACGTCGGCTTGGGATCGTCGGCGGTTGTGGAGTACACCACTAAAGGCGAGAAAAACTTTCTTAGTAAGATGGAATTCACGCCCGCCAAAGGCGAATAGAGTTTAGCGTGTGAAAATGCAAATGGGCAACGGCGAAAGCCGCTGCCCATTTTTTTATCTCAAATTAGAACGACGGGTTCAGCTGAAAACAGCTAGACCTCTTCTTCAGTATCGGCGAGGTCGAGCTTACGATAGCTTCGTTCGTTCTCGAGGGTTTTCTGTCGCTTGGCTTCCTTCTCGTTCTCCTCCTGGCATTTGACGCACAGTCGCGTGAAAGGAAGGATCTTTAGCCGACCAAGCTGAATCTCGCCTTCGCAGCTTTCGCAGAGTCCGTAGGTCTTATCGGCGATACGTTGCAGCGCGTCATCGATCGCCACCAGCTTTTCCCGCTCCCGGTCGTTAAGAATGAAATTGATTTCCCGGTCGCGCTCGTCGCTGGCAAGATCGTAGGTGTCACGGCCATCATCTTTGACGCCTTCGGTCTCCCCCTTGACGCGGCTCTGCATTTCTCGCATCAGTTGCCGTTTCATCTCTTCGAGCATTTCCGAAGCTTGCTTCAGAAAATCTTTTCGCTGCTTTTTCTCTTTGTCAGGATCCGTTTTAGGCATCGATGGTCTCGCTTATCAAGTCGTAATCAAGAGCCCCGGTGATTGTGACATCGATCATATCTCCGGGTCGAACAGGTACGCGCTTCCGTCGTGACTCGTCACTCCCCACAAACACCACACCGTCTACTTCCGGCGCGTGGCCCTGTGTGCGGCCTGTTACTCTTTCGGAATTAAGAGCAACGTCGTCGATCATAACGTGCTGTATAGTACCAATCAAGGCCTGGTTCTTTTTTCGCGAGATCACCGCTTGCAGGTCCATCACTTCTTGCCAGCGGCGCTCTTTCACCTGCTCCGAAATCTCGGCTCCCATGCGCGCTGCCGCCGTCCCTTCTTCTGGAGAATACTTGAATACCCCGAGCCGCTCGAACTCCGCCTCTTCGACAAAGTCCAAGAGTTCTCGGAAATCAGTTTCGGTTTCACCGGGAAATCCGACGATTAATGATGTTCGGAGGGTCAATCCTGGAATGAATTTTCTGAGCTTTTGCGTCGCTTCCCGCACCGAGCTGCCGCTCTTGCCGCGCCGCATCCGCTGCAAAATCGATCGGCTGATATGCTGAAAAGGAATGTCGATATATTTGCAAATTTTTTCGCTATCCCGAATTACCTCCAAGAGCGTGTCATCGAGAAAGTTGGGATAAGCATAAAGAAGTCGAAGCCAGTGAAGCTTCGGAACATTGGCTAACTCGCGAAGCAAGGCTTCGAGCGTAGTGCCGTCTTTTCGGTCCCGGCCGTAGGCGGTGAGATCCTGAGCGATCAGGTTGATCTCCTTAACCCCGTTCTCAGTGAGTTGGCATGCTTCGTTGAAGACCGACTCGATGGATCGGCTTCGGTGCGGACCGCGCATTTGCGGGATGATGCAGAAAGCACATTTATGATCGCATCCTTCCGAGACCTTGACGAAAGCCGTGTAAGAAGGGGTCGATCGGATCCGCGGCGTGCTGTGATCATAAAGATAACTCGGAAGACCGACGTATTGTCGGCGTGCCTGCGCCTTGTGCTCTTTTAGGATTTCGGCGATTCGAGGCACCTCGCCGGTGCCGATGAAGAAGTCGACCTCGGGCAACTCCTTGGCGAGCTCGTCCGGATAGCGCTGCGACAGGCAGCCCGCGACGATAAGTTTCTTGACCTTTCCCTCTTCTTTGAGGCGCGCGACATCGAGAATCGTGTCGATAGATTCTTCCTTCGCTGCCGCGATAAAACCGCAGGTATTGATCAGGACGATATCGGCTGCTTGGGGCTCTCCCACCAACTCATAATCGTTCTGGTGCAGCACACCGGCCATGACCTCGGAGTCGACGAGATTGCGCGCGCAACCCAAGCTGATGATATTGAATTTCTGCTTTTGGCGCATTCACTTTCCCAGTTCGACGACGTCGGCCCCACTCGGAATCTCCACTTGGAATAAGGCGTCCTTTAGGCCGACACCTTTGCGCATATTGGAAAACCGCAAGCTCGTGACGTTGTTCGCGGCATCGTGCACGCTTACCGATACGATATCGAAGGATGTTTTATTGACTGCCAGCAGAATTTCACTGAAACCGCCGGCTTCGCCCCTCGGTTCCAACCGTAACACGTAAAGATTCTGCTCGGTGGACTGAAGTGTGGAGTTGAAATCTTTTTTCAAATTGCCGAGACCGAGAAGAAACGACAGCGGAATATCGCCGCGGAACGCGTTTTTCAGGGGGCTTTTGATCACTTGATTTTGATCCGGCTGGTAAAAATAGAGATATTTTCCATCGGCTACGACGAACTGTCCCTTCGGTTCTTCATAGCGCCAGAGCATTTTCCCAGGACGTTTGAACGAGAGCTTGCCATGCGCTTTGAGGCTCCGATTGATGTTTTTGACTTCCGTTTCCTGCTGAAAATCGGCGGTGAAATCCGTTGTCGAATCGTAATTTTTCTGCAGGCTATCGACGATCGCCTCAGCGCTCTTGCCCTCCGCTGCAACCGATGCGTTCGCAGTGAAGCTTACAGCCAGGAAAACGGCGCCAATGAGCCCGATCGCACGCTTAAGGCTCAATCTTTCGCGCATAAACTTCCCGAGGCTTTGCGCCATCGGCGGGGCCAACGACGCGATCTCTTTCCATTTGCTCAATCATCCGAGCCGCCCGGTTGTAGCCTACCCGTAATCGGCGCTGAATCATAGAGATCGATGCTTGCTGCGTTTCCGTGACGATGGCCACGGCCTGATCGTACATCTCGTCGTATTCGTCTTCGGCGGCGGCAGCGGCCTCGGTTTCGCGCTTGGCCTCGAGAACTTCAGGCCGGTAATTGGGCCGCCCCTGCTGCTTGATAAATTTCATCGCGCGGCGAACTTCTTGATCGGAAACGAAAGCACCGTGCACGCGGATCAAACGAGCGGTCCCCGGGGGAAGAAAAAGCAAATCACCGTTGCCCAGGAGCTTTTCACCCCCCATAGAATCCAGAATGGTTCGTGAATCGACCCTCGAAGTGACCTGAAATGATATTCGGGCCGGGAAGTTCGCCTTAATCAATCCGGTGATCACATCAACTGACGGTCTTTGCGTCGCGAGAATCAAGTGAATTCCCGCGGCGCGTGCCTTTTGCGCCAAGCGGGTGATGTATTCCTCGATATCGCGCCCGACCGTCATCATGAGGTCCGCAAGCTCGTCAATAATAATAACGATTCTAGGAAGTCTCTCATGGACGAGAGGCGCGTCTTGAGACAGATTACCGCCGGGCGTGAGGGCTTCTTCAGCGGACTCTGCTTCGGTGAGCTCAATAACCGCTTTTTTTCCGGCTTCTCTTTCCAGGGTCCGGTTGTAATTGTCTATATTGCGGGCACCCTTATCTCGCATCAGCCGGTAACGCCGATCCATTTCATCCATCGCCCAGAACAGCGCAGCGGCGGCTTTTTTTGGATCGGTGACGACCGGCACCAAGAGATGCGGAATCTCCTCATAGATGGTGAGTTCGAGCATCTTGGGATCGACCATAATGAATTTGACGTCTTGCGGGGTCGATTTGAAAAGAATGCTCAGGATCATCGCATTGATCGAAACCGATTTACCGGTTCCCGTCGCGCCCGCGACCAAAAGATGGGGCATCTTGGCAAGATCGGTTGCGAAGGGAGTGCCGCCGATGTCCTTGCCCAAAGCGAGGCCAATTTTGGAATCGGTGTTACGATAGGCTTCGCTTTCAATGACTTCGCGAAGATAAACGGTTTCGCGGCGCGGGTTGGGAATTTCAATCCCGACCACCGACTCGCCGGGAATCGGCGCCAGAATGCGCACGCTCACGGCGCGCAGCGCCATCGCCAAATCATCGGCAAGCATGACGATGCGCCGGACTTTAACACCCGGCGCCGGCTTAAATTCGTACATCGTGATGACCGGTCCCGGACGAACCGCGACGACTTCACCCTCAACGCCGAAGTCTTCGAGCTTTTTTTGTAAAATAAGTGAATTGGCGTGAAGTGTTTCTTTGTCGATCTTGAATTGCTCACCTTCCGGCGGGTCCAAGAGATCTAGGGGCGGAAGCTTGTATCCCTCGCTTACCTCCGGCAGCTTGAATTGCTCGGGGGGGAGCAGCGGTCTTTTCGCTGATTTTTTCGCGACTGGATCGTCTTTGCTTTCTTCTTTCAGAACGATCGGCGGCGGAACGTAGTCTTTCTTTTCCTTTTTTGTGTTTTCGCCTTTGCGCTTGTCGGTTTTTTCTTTGAGTTCCTTCAGCCGGTTGCTGACGGCGGGAACGAAAGACTTCCTGAACTCAACAAAACTTTTCTTGGTGTGTCCGAAAAGGTCGAGCAATGAGTGTTGCGTAAGCACCATGACGGATAGGAGCATCGTGAAACAGGCGATCAAAATCGCACTGAGCCTACCGAAAAGAGGAACCAAAACTCGTTCATTCAGAAAACCGCCGATGATCCCGCCGGCATCACGCGCGCTTTCGGTGTCGATCGCCACGCTCAAAATCACCCCGAGGCTCAAGAGCAGAACCGCGTAAGCCAGCGCTTTGGTGAGCTGAACGCCACTATAGTTCGTGCGAAACATGCGAATCGCTGAGAGACACAGCAAAATCGGGATTAGATAAGCGGTAATGCCGAGACTTTGTAGCAGGAGATCGGCGAGAAATGCGCCGATGAAGCCGCCCCGGTTATGGGTATTGATGGCCCCGGATGGAGTATTGAGAGAGCGGTCGCTCGGGTCGTAGGAGAGCAAGCTGAGCGTGATCAGCAAAGCAACAAGGCAAATGACCACGCCCCAAATTTCGCGCTGAAGGCGGTTTTTTTCCGGAGCACTGGACATGGCGGATCACCTCAGGTTTCCATAATGTAAGGGAGCACCACGGGATGGCGTTCGAGTTTTTTTCTAAAAAACCGCCGCAACGACTTCCGAACTTCTTCCTTTAACTCCGCCGGATCCGTGCGAGTTTCCCGATTGCTGGCGGCGAGAGTCTCGAGCACCACCTTCTTGGCATTCTCCAAAACCTCTTCGCTTTCTTCGGCGCCCATGAACCCTCGGGAAATCAAATCCGGACCCGCGATCAATTCGCCAGACTGCTGATGAATAGCCATAACCACGAGCACCATGCCATCTTCGGACAAGTGGCGGCGGTCACGGATTACCACGTCGCCAACATCTCCAACGCTTCTACCATCGACAAACACCTTGCCCACCTGAACGGGAGAGGTTTTTTGCGCGGAGTGGGCGCCGATCTCCAATACATCCCCGTCTTCCAGAATGAAGCAATTGGATGGCGAGATGCCAACCTCTTGAGCGAGCCGGCGGTGACGTACGAGGTGACGATACTCGCCGTGAATTGGCACGAAATAACGCGGCCGGGTGAGCTGAAGCATTGTTTTTAGCTCTTCCTGACTGGCATGACCTGAGACGTGAATCTCGGAAACTGTCTCGTAATGGACGTCGGCGCCGCGTCGATAGAGGTGATTGATCATATTAGAGATAGTTTTCTCGTTGCCCGGAATAAACTTCGAGGAGAGAATCACGGTGTCGCCGGCTTCGAGCTTGATTGTCTTGTGGTCGTCCAAGGCGATCCGATGGAGCACCGAGAGGGGCTCGCCCTGGCTGCCGGTGGTTAAAAAAGCAAGTTGGTCGGCAGGCAAATCATGCCAGCGTTCGCTTTCAGTTAAAAAGTTACGTGGCAAATGCAAATAGCCCAGCTCCGCGGCGACCTGGCAGTTTTGAATCATGCTACGGCCGCTCAAGACGATGCGACGATTGCAACGCTCGGCAATATCGATCACCTGTTGAATCCGTGGAATACTGGATGCAAATGTCGAGACCAGCACTTTGCCGGTGCCGTGCTGCATAATTTGCTCGAGATTGCTGCCGACCTCGCGCTCCGACGGCGTGTATCCCGGTCGTTCGACATTGGTCGAATCGGACAGCAGCAACAACACGCCCTTTTCGCCGTAGGCCGCGAGCGTTTGAAAATCGAACATCTCGCCTTCCATCGGGGTGTTGTCGATCTTGAAATCGCCCGTATGAATCACCGTGCCGACCGGCGTCTCAATGGCCAACGCGAGGCAATCCATGAGGCTGTGGGTCACTCGGATGCCTTCGATGCGAAATGGCGCGATGTCCCATGGCGCGCCGGCGGTGATTTCCCGAACATCAGCAGTATCGTCCAGCTCGTGTTCGGCAAGCTTTCTGGCTAACAGGCCGAGGGTGAGCCGGGTGCCAAAAATCGGCACATCAAAATGCTCGAGAATGTATGGCAGAGCGCCGACGTGATCCTCGTGGGCATGGGTGAGGACAATGCCCTTCAATTTGTCGCGCCGTTCCAATAAGTAGCTCACGTCAGGAATCACCAGATCGATCCCAAGCAGATCTGCGGTCGGGAACATGACACCGCAGTCGACTGCAATGGCGGCATCGCCATATTCGACCAGCATCATATTGAGACCGAACTCGCCCAAGCCGCCGAGCGGTATTATTTTGAGGCTTTCCATTAGAGGTTCAGAGACGGCGTTTCTCCAACGCCGGGCCGATACTCGGACTGAACGGAGGTTTGCCGTCGGCCATCAGCGAAGCTTCCAAGCGGGCGCAAATGAGCGGCGATTGCTTGACGGACCCGATCCGACAGCGATCGGATACTGCCCACACGGAAGGTTTTGGTGATGATCGGCTTTTCGACAATCACTTCAACGTTGCCGGAACGTAACCGCCAGTCGCCGGAAGCCAAAAGATGGCCGCTGCCGTTGATTGTGACCGGCACGATATTTTTGCCCGTTTGCAGCGCCAGTAGGAATCCACCCTTTTTAAAAGGTAAGAGCTTGCCATCACGGCTGCGCGTGCCTTCTGGAAAAACAACCACCGATATTCCGGCTGCCATTCGCCGTTTGGCGCGCTCCAAACTCTTCCGCGCAGCGCCTGGGTCGCTGCGGTTCACGATGATATGCTTGGTCGCCCACATCGCCCAGCCAAAAAGGGGCACCCACAAGAGCTCCTTCTTGGCGATCCAACGGAGCTGAAACCGGCTCAAGCTTTGAACCAGGATCGGAATATCGATGTTGCTCTGGTGGTTCACCATAAAGACGTACTGCTCGCTTGGATCAAGGTTCTCGAGCCCGCGAACCGTCACGGAAATGCGCCCGATCCGCAGGATAGACCAGGTCCAGAGCCGGTTGATGCAATAGACCCGTTTGCCATGCCGATCGAAAATGCCCAGCAAGATCGTGACGGTCGTCAAAACAATCGTGATGAATAGAGCAAGCGTGAGCCGGAAGAAATAAAAAATCAAGATTGAAATCAGCTTCTTCTGCTAAATGTTTGGAAAGTGAACAAGTAATATTAGAAGAGGAACTGCGAAAAATCAATGTGACGCCAATCCAGGGGGTCACATCCAAGAAACCTCCAAGTCGTAGTCCGGCGTTAGATTTACGTCGTAGATCGCGCGCACGGAGGCATGCATTGTTGAATCAACCGGCGCGGCGCGCGCGATTCGCGAACGTCCACAACGACATAATCCGTTGTTGACTCCGTAGGAGGCGGGCGCTAAGTTGGCTCAACTTTCGCGCCGGCCAAACGCTCCGGCAGGTGGAGATTCACATGTCCGTGAACAAAGTGATCTTGGTTGGTAATCTCGGCAAAGACCCCGAAGTCCGATACACACAAACCGGCAGCGCCGTGGCCAATTTTTCGATCGCCACCTCTGAGCAATGGAACGACCGAGACGGAAAACGGCAGGAACGAACCGAGTGGCATAATATTGTGGTTTGGGGCAAGCAAGCCGAGTCGTGCGGGCAGTATCTCGCCAAGGGACGGCAAGTTTATGTTGAAGGAAGCATACGGACCCGCAGCTATGACGATAAGACCGGCACGAAGCGCTACGTGACGGAGATTGTCGCGCAGCGCATTCAATTTCTTGGCGGGGGTGGAGGAACTCGGCTGCCGTCGCAAATGGATTCGGGTCCCGCAGACGAGAGCACGATTGGCGGCCAGCCGCCACTGGATGACGATATTCCGTTCTAAGTGGCAGCGATCGAAAACTCATTTCTGTAGCATCGCAGTGAGGGTTCGCTTCTTGTCATCGTTGTCCTGATCATTTTCTTCGGGGATGTCCAAGGTTTCGCTATGGAACACCTGCCGCTTCAGGACATTGACCTCGAGATCGCCCTTAAACAAATCCTCGAAGGCACCGCCACCGAGACTGGCGAGCAGTTCTTTCAGGCACTGGTAAAGAATCTCGCCTCGGCTCTGAAGACTCACGGAGCCTGGGTGACAGAGTATTTCCCTGAGTCGCGCCGGTTGAAGGCGCTGGCTTTCTGGATGGGCGGTCAATGGCTCACGGACTGGGAAATGGTGATCAAAGGCACTCCCTGCGAGCGAGTCATCGATGAGCGTTGCTTGATCCACATTCCCGACAATCTCCTCGATATTTACGGTGACGATCCGGACGTCAAAGCCGTAGGCGCGGCGAGCTACATGGGCATGCCATTACTGGATCTGGATGGCAAAATTCTCGGCCATCTCGCGGTTCTCGACCTCCGGCCCATGCCTCCCGAGCCCAAGGCGCAAGCTCTTTTTCAAATTTTCGCCGCACGGGCAGGAGCCGAATTGCGCCGCATGAGGGCGGAAGCGCAGGTGCGCGAGCGCGAGCACAAACTGAATCGGCTGGTTGGAAGCGCGATGGACGCGATCATCGAGCTCGATCAGCATCTCAAAATCAATCAGGTCAATCCGGCGGCCGAAAAAGTTCTTGGCGCTCCCGCTATGGTCTTGACCGGAGAGATCTTCACTCACTTTCTTGCGCCGGATTCCCGTGAAAAGCTCGCACGGCTGATCATCGATCTCGACACGCGTCCGGAAGGGCAGCGCTCAGTGTGGATCGGCGGCGGGTTGACGGCAACGGCGCAGAGCGGCGAAATTTTCGAAGCCGAAGCCACGCTGTCGCGCTTCGATCAAAAGCGCGAGCCGTTTTACACGTTGGTACTGAGAAACGTCAATGACCGCCTGCAGGCTGAGCGTAAAATCGAGTCGTTGACCAGCGAAGCCGAGTACTTACGGCAAGAATTAAACGAGCTCATCGGCGCCGATGAGATCATTGGGCGAAGTCATGCGCTGCTGCGGGTTGTCAACGATGTCAAGGAGGTGGCCGGAACCGATGCCACCGTGCTGATCTCGGGAGAGACCGGCACCGGCAAGGAATTGATCGCCCGGGCGATTCATCTTGCGAGCGGGCGCCGCCGCAACCCCCTGATCAAAGTGAATTGTGCGGCGATTCCCGCGATGCTCATGGAAAGCGAATTTTTCGGCCATGAGCAGGGCGCGTTTACCGGTGCGACCAAGAAACGGGACGGTCGTTTCGCTCTAGCGCACGGCGGCACTATTTTCCTGGACGAAATCGGGGAATTGCCTATCGATCTACAACCCAAGCTCCTGCGCGTCCTTCAAGAAGCGGAATTTGAGCCGGTGGGGAGCTCGAAGCCGCGCAAAGTCGACGTTCGTGTGATCGCCGCAACCAACCGAGATTTGGAAAAATTGATCCGTGCTGGGCAATTTCGCGAAGACCTCTTTTATCGACTAAACGTTTTTCCGATTAAACTTCCGCCGCTGCGCGAGCGGCCGGAAGACATCGCTATGCTTGCGACTGCATTCGCGCGAAACTTTGCCCGTCGGATGGGACGGCGCCTCGAACCACTCGGCGACGACTGCGTGAAGCGCCTGCAATCGTATAGCTGGCCGGGAAATGTTCGCGAACTACAGAATATCATCGAGCGAGCGATGATTACATCGCGCGACGGACATCTTAATCTCGATCGAGCGCTACCTGAAAGCGCCGCCATGCGCGCAAGCAAACCTTTAGAGAGCAGCGTGACGATAGAGAGCAGCGTGACTACGAAAAACGTCCACACAGTTAAGGAATTCGAAGAACTCGAACGCAATAATATCATTGCCGCTTTGGAAGCTTCCCGCTGGAAAGTTGCCGGACAGCAAGGCGCAGCACAGCTCCTCGGCATCAAGCCGACTACCTTAAGTTCTCGCATCAGAGCGCTCGGTATCGAACGCAAGCGGTGAATTCGCGTCTCGCGAAATTTCTGCGTTGAACTCTGCCGAAATCTCGTCGCTCACGAATTCTCGTCACTGGCTTTCAGCTTTCGTTACGCCTAAGTTATTAAATTCTCAATTTATTGTCCGATCCAGATCGGTGGCATAATTCCCGCAGTAGAGCAGGAGCGATTGCCGATGCAGACCAAATTCAGGAGGAACGATGATGAAAAGCAATTATAGCTATCAAGGCGCGCTCGAGACGGCCGAGCGGATCGGCTGGAGGGTGGAAGACATTATTGGCGGTGAGAAGCAGCTCAATTTCACGAAGCCCTTCATGCCTGAGTCTCTGGCGCAGGTAAAGCAGCTTTCTTTCCTTACGCCCGACGAGCAGCGTATTTTGAACCAGATTCGCGGGTATGAGTACTTGGCGATGTTTGGCCTAGTCGAAGAGTTCATCCTTCCCTACGTGATTGACCATGCCCGATCACAGCTTTCGGGCGACGACTACCGCGTTCGCGCTTTACTCCAGTTTGCCAACGAGGAGGCAAAGCACATCCATCTTTTCAAGCGCTTCCGCGAGGAATTTGAAGCTGGCTTCGGCACCAAGTGCGACTTCATAGGTCCCGCGGAGGATGTGAAGCGGTTTGTATTGTCGCACAGTCCGTTGGGAGTTGGCCTCGCCATCCTGCACATCGAATGGATGACGCTCAGGCATTACATCGAGGGCGTCAAGGACAATCAGGATCTTGATCCGCAGTTCAAGAGCCTTTTGAAGCATCACTGGCTGGAAGAATCACAGCACACCAAGCTAGACACGTTGATCGTGGAGGCGCTGGCGGAAACGAACACCGAGAACGAAATCGAACAGGCCTTTAAAGACTATGCCGAGATCGGCGGATTTCTGGACAATGGGATCAAGCAGCAAACGGAGTTTGACGTCGAGAGCTTTGTGCAAGCGACAGGAAGAAATCTATCCAAAAGCGAGCGCGAGGCGATGACCGCCGCGGTGCTCAAAGGGATGCGTTGGACCTATCTCGGCACGGGCATGACGAATCCAAATTTTCTGGCTACCGTCGAGGAGATCTCGCCCGAGGGAAAAAAACAGATCAACGCAATGGCACCAATGTTTTCTTGAGCAGAAATACAAACTGAAAAAAATTTCAAAACGAATTTGGGGGAACTTATGTCTGCCGCAGAAACAACAAAACCAATGGCTTTGACGAAAGACGTTCTCGAGCATCACTTAAAGTCTTTTGGCGAGCGCGACCTGAAGGGCATCTTATCTGACTACGCGCCCGGTGCGGTTTTGTTCACGCCCGACGGACCGCTTAAAGGGGCCGACGCGATCAGGCCGTTGTTCCAGACGATGATTGCAGAGTTTGGAAAACCCGGCTCGACCTTTAGCATGCAGCGACAATTTGTCGAAGGCGAATACGGTTACATTCTCTGGAGCGCAGAGACTGCCGACAACCAGTACGAACTAGGCACGGACACGTTCGTTGTGCGGGACGGCAAGATCGTGGCGCAGTCATTCACCGGCAAGATTACACCAAAGGCTGGGAACACGCCTTCGTTGCGTGAAAAAAATTAAAAGGAGCAAATACTATGAGAACGCAAACGTCAGAAATGAAGGAAGAGCTACATGGGGTTATCAAAGGCAGTGTCTTGGTTCCCGATAATCCTGCTTACGAGGAGGCTCGCCAGATCTGGAACGCGATGATCGAGCGCCGGCCAGCGATGATTGTGCAGTGCGCCCATGCCGATGATGTGGCGCCGGCAATCGAGTTCGCGCGGCGGAACAAACTCGAAATTTCAATTCGCGGGGGAGGGCATAACATCGCCGGCAGCTCGCTTTGCGACCATGGCCTCACGATCGACTTTTCAAAAATGAAGGGCGTCCGGGTCGATGCCGCGAACAGGCGCGCCTATGTCGAACCTGGAGGCACACTCGCTGATTTGGACGAGGCGACCCAGGCGCACGGTCTCGCCACGCCGGTGGGAATAAATTCGACCACCGGTATCGCCGGACTCACGCTCGGCGGAGGCTTCGGCTGGCTGACCCGCAAATATGGCATGACGATCGACAATCTTATTTCCGTCGACATGATTACGGCGGATGGCAAGAAAATCCGAGCGAGCGCAGGCGAAAACCCCGATCTGTTCTGGGCAATCCGCGGCGGAGGCGGCAATTTTGGCGTGGTTACGCGTTTTGAATTCGAGCTCTTTCCGGTCGGTCCGGAGATATTTGCCGGCTTAATGGTTTTTCCGTTCAGCCAGGCGCGCCAAATTTTGAAAAAGTACCGCGAGTTCGTAAAGTCTGCGCCTGAAGAGCTCAACGTTTGGGTGGTGCTGCGCAAGGCTCCGCCGCTGCCCTTCCTTCCGGAGAGCGTTCACGGGAAGGAAGTCGTGGTACTGCCAGTTTTTTACTGCGGTCCGATTTCGGCAGCCGAGCGGCTCATCGCTCCGTTACGTGATTTCGGCTCAGCTCATGGGGAGCATTTGGGTCCTCAGCCCTACGTTCAATGGCAAAAGGCTTTCGATCCATTGCTGACGCCCGGCGCAAGAAATTATTGGAAGTCTCACAATTTCACCGATCTCGCCGACGGCGCGCTGGATTCCATCATCGAGTTCGCCGGCAAGTTGCCGTCCCCACAGTGCGAAATTTTTATCGGTCTCATTGCCGGCGCACCCAATCGAGTCGCATCGGACGCGATGGCCTATGGCCATCGCGACGCGAGGTTCGTTTTGAACGTGCACGGCCGCTGGGATGAAGCGAAAGATGATCGGAAGTGCATTGATTGGGCGCGGGATTTCTTCAGAGCCAGCACGCCCTATGCCTCGGCCGGAGCTTATGTCAATTTCATGACTGCGGAAGAGTCGGATCGAATCGCTAGCGCTTACGGCTCGAACTACGCTCGGCTGGTGGAAGTCAAAAGAAAATACGATCCGGAGAACATTTTTCATCTGAACCAAAACATAAAACCGTAAGGACAACATCGCGGCGAGTGTCAGGAGACGAGATTTCTCGGCTCGCCGCGTAAGAACGCCGAGATATTTTCCTTTACCTCGTCGAGCAGGCGTTCGCGCGCTTCGCGTGCGCTCCAAGCGGTATGCGGCGTTACGATTAAATTGTCTAAAGTTTTTGCCGCCCGGATCATCGGATGGTCCGGCGCGGGCGGCTCTGTGGTTACGACATCGACGGCGGCTGCGCTGATCAGATTTTTCGCCAACGCATCGATGAGCGCGGTTTCATCGATCAGCGCGCCGCGCGCGGTGTTGATCAAGAAGGCCGTCGGTTTCATGAGCGACAAGGACTGACGGTTGATCAAGTTTCTGGTTTGCGGTGTCAGCGGACAATGCAGTGAGACGACGTCGGCTTGACGGAGCAGACCGTCTATCGGAACACGATCGTTCGTGACTGCACTTGCCGCGCGTGCGGCGATAAGAATCTCCATACCGAAGCCGCGCGCGATTTCTGCAACCCTTCGGCCGATGTTGCCGTATCCGACGATGCCAAGCTTTTTACCTTTGAGCTCGACCGCGGGATAGCTGAGGAGAGCAAAAACCGGGCTTTTTTCCCACTCGCCACGTTTTACTGCCTCGCTATATCTCGCGGCACGGGTGGCCAATTCCAAAATAAGCGCCATCGTAAACTGCGCGACTGATTCGGTTGCGTAACCGGGCACGTTGCAAACTTTCACACCATGAGCCGAAGCCGCTTTCCGGTCGATGATATCCGTACCCGTTGCGGCAACGGCGATGAGTTTTAGGTCGCGCGCTTCAGGCGAGCTCAGAACCAGTTCATCGATGGCGACTTTATTCGTCACAGCCACGGTATGGCCCGCGAGCCTTCGTGCCGTCTCGCCAGGTTTTGTGATCTGATGAACCGCGCAGTCCCACAGCGCCGTGAAATGGTCAAGCGACACATCGCCGTAGGTGACGGCATCCAAAAACACGATTTTAGCTTGCGGCGGGCTCATGACCGGCGTTTCTGCTCGGCTTCGATTCTCTTCGCCTCCTCCCAGAATCGATCCAATTCTTCGAGAGAAGACTGCTCAAAGCGCTTGTTAGCGTGTTTCAACTGCGCTTCGATGTGTCGGAAGCGCCGGGTGAAACGATCGCAGGTTTGCGCCAACGCCTCCTCCGATTCAACATCCAGAAAGCGCGCGATATTGACCATGGTAAACAGCAGATCGCCAAGCTCTTCTCCGGTCCGAACCTTGTCAGCGCTCGCGACCGCTTCCTTGAGCTCACGGATTTCCTCTTCGACTTTATCCCAAACCCGATCGATCTCGGGCCATTCGAAGCCGAGGTGCGCGGCGCGCCGTGAGATCGATTGTGCCCGAGCTAGTGCCGGCATGCTTTTGGGCACATTTCCCAACAAAGAGCTTTCGCCGCTCTGGTTTTTCTCATCCGCTTTAATTTGCATGCGCTGCTTCAAAACCGCCGCCGAGTCTTCCGGCAACGGTTCGCCGGCAAACACATAGGGATGGCGCCGCACGAGCTTTTCCGTGAGTTGTTGAATCACTTCTTTGATCGAAAACCGGTTTGCTTCGCTGGCGATCTGCGCGTGAAATATGACCTGCAGCAATACATCGCCCAATTCCTCCTGGATTTTCTTCGGCTCGCCATTGTCCAAAGCGTCGAGCAACTCGTAGGTTTCTTCCAACAGACAAGGCTTGAGGGAAACGTGAGTTTGTTCCTTATCCCAGGGGCAACCGGTTTCGCTGCGGAGCCGAGCCATGACTTCGAGCAGTTCGCGAAATTTTTCTGTTGTTTCTCGATCGTTCACGTTCGCCTCCGCGTCGGCGCGCCTTTTTTGCGCAGCGGCACCGTGTTAAATCTTACGTGCCTCATCTTTTTAAGTCCAGCAGACAAGGAGAGAGATATGCCAACCGCAACGCTCGACGGAATCGCTACGTATTACGAAATCCACGGCACGGGGACGCCGATTCTGATGTGCGCTCCAGGCGGCTTTGACGCGACGATCGAGAAGTGGCGGGCGGCGAGCGCCTGGACAGGAATAGACGCGCTCAAGGCGCTCGGCGCGGACCATACGCTGATCGTCTACGACCGACGAGAATGCGGTCAATCTGGCGGACGCGTCCAACGGCTCAGTTGGGTCGATTACGGGCGCCACGGCAAAGCGCTCCTCGAGCATTTGAAGATCGATTCGGCATGGATCATGGGAGGCTGCATGGGCTGCTCAGTCGCGCTCGCGTTTGGCGTCGGCTATCCCGAGGCAACGCGCGGGCTTTTGCTTCACTGGCCGGTGGGCGGTTACCGATGGAAGACCAACAGCCGTGAGCGCTTTGTGCGGCATTTTAACTATGCGAAGCAAAATGGCCTTCGCGCTGTGGTCGAGCGGGCGCGCGGTGGAAAAAGTTTTTGGATGGATGCGGAAGGAGGCCCATGGGCGACGGAGATCGCGCGCACTGAAGAATTTGCGGAGCATTTTGCGAGCCAGAACCTGGAGCGTTACTTGGGGATCGTTTTTACAACAGGGCAGACTCTATTTGATCGGGACACCGCGCCCGGCGCCGAGCCGGAAGAAGTGATGGGCATCGACCTACCGGCTTTGATTATTCCCGGAGACGATTCGTCCCATGCCACGTCGGGTGCGCATTATCTGCGCGAGCTGCTGCCGAAAGCGGATTTCTGGAATGTCATGCCGCCGAAACAGACGACGCAGAAAGTTTGCGATCGAGTGCTGGAATTTTGTCGCGAACACCGCTGATCCAAAGTGAGTTTGCCGATACCGGGTGTGGACCGAGAAAAAGAAATTTGATAGAGCGATTGCAAACGACAAAGCTTTCGAAGGAGGACGGGTTATGGACGTGACGAGCTCCACGGTTCAACTGAATACTTCAGATGGGAAGATGGATGCGCATGTCGCGCAACCGAAAGAGAGCGGGAAGTACCCGGGCGTTGTCGTTATACAGGAAGCGTTTGGCGTCAACAGTCACATCAAAAACGTCACCGAGCGCATTGCTGCCGAAGGTTACGTTGCGATCGCACCCGATATTTTCCACCGGGAATCGGAGCGTCTGATTCCCTATTCGGATATGCCGAAAGCGATCGCGACATTGCAGCGAGTCGTCGATAGCAAAGCGATGGAAGATGTCGGCGCCGCCATTGCTCATTTGAAGTCGCAAAGCAACGTCAAATCGGATGCCATCGGCGTGATTGGCTTTTGCATGGGGGGGCGGCTCACTTATCTGGCAGCGGCGCATCACGCCAAGGATGTCAAAGCCGCCGTGCCCTATTACGGCGGCGGTATAACCATGGGCAATCCCAGCCCGCTTTCCCGGACCGGTGAGATCAAATGTCCGATGTACTTGTTTTTCGGCGCGAAGGATCAGCTCATTCCCATGGATCAGGTCGGTCAAATCAACACTGAATTGACCACTAAAAAAGTTCCGTTTCAGATGAAAATTTATCCCGAAGCGGGACACGGGTTTTTTTGCGACGAGCGCGGCAGCTATCACGAAGCCTCGGCCAAGGACGCATGGGAAAAGACCAAGTCGTTTTTTGCTCAACACTTGAAATAGCAGGGCAGTGAGAAGCCATTTAGGGGGAGGGAAGACGATCGCTTTTCTCTCCCTTTTTATTTTAAAAACGTAAATACTCTGTTCATGGCGCGCCGGGCCAAAAAAGAAGCCGTTACATTGGGACTCATCCAGATGAGTGCGGGTGATAATCCCGAAGATAATTTCGCCAAAGCGATGAAACGGATCGCCGCAGCCGCCAACCAGGGCGCGCAGATCGTATGCCTTCAAGAGCTTTTCCGATCGCGCTACTTCTGCCAGAGCGAAAACCACCGCAACTTCAAGCTGGCCGAGCCTATCCCTGGACCGACCACCGAGGCCTTGAGCGCGCTTGCAGGAGCGCGACACATCGTGATCGTGGCTTCGGTCTTTGAAAGACGCGCGGCGGGAATCTATCACAACACCGCGGTGATCATCGACGCCGATGGCTCGATCGCGGGTATCTACCGCAAGATGCACATCCCGGACGATCCGCTCTACTACGAGAAGTTTTATTTCACGCCAGGCGATCTCGGATTTCCGAGCTTTCAGACGCGTTATGCAAGAGTCGGGGCGCTTGTCTGTTGGGACCAATGGTTTCCCGAAGGCGCGCGCTCGGCGGCGCTGTCGGGCGCGCAAATTCTCATTTATCCGACAGCCATTGGGTGGATTCCCAACGAGCCGAAGTTGGTTGCCGGTCAACAGCGCGATGCGTGGGAGCTGATTCAACGTTCGCATGCGGTTGCGAACGGAGTCTACGTCGCATCGGTCAATCGGGTAGGACGCGAAGGCCGGATTAAGTTTTGGGGCAATTCATTCGTCGCCGGACCGTTCGGCGAGATTATCGCGCAGGCCGGCGGCGATAGGGAAGAAATTTTGTTGGCAAACTGCGATCTAGCCAAGACTGAAGAAATTCGCCAGAGCTGGCCATTTCTGCGTGACCGTCGCATCGATGCTTACGGGCCATTGCTGTCTCGTTCTCTCGAGGACGCCAAACGTCGTTGAGCGATAAATCTCCTACTATTTTAAACGAACAGCGGCCTACGCCGCGCTCGCTCGGCTACTCGATGCCGGCGGAATGGTCCGGCCACAGCGCGACCTGGCTTTCATGGCCGGACAATCTCGAGACCTGGCCGACAAAGCTCGAGTCGGTGCGAGAGGTCTGGATCCAGATGATCACATTGTTGGCGCCGCAGGAGCGCGTTTATGTTCTCGTTAATGAAGAACGTTCGGCGGACGAGGTGCGGACGCGTCTGGAGCGCGCGCGCGCTGCGACGGAAAACGTGACGCTTGTCAAAATTCCAACGATCGATGTCTGGATCCGCGATTACGGACCGACGTTCGTGACCCGAAGCGCGCCGGAAAATCCGCTCGCCTTCAATGATTGGATCTTCAATGGCTGGGGAGGAAAGTATCCGTCCTACGAGCTGGACGAGCGTGTCGCTCGCGAGCTCGCATCACTGCTTCACGTGCCTGTGTTTCGGCACGATATCGTGCTCGAAGGCGGCTCCATCGAAGTCAATGGCGCGGGCACCTGCTTAACCACCGAGCAATGCCTTTTGAACCGCAACCGCAATCCGCGGTTGACTCAAGCTCAAATTGAGGACTTCCTCAAAGATTCGCTGGGAGTTAGCCACGTAATCTGGCTTGGCGAGGGCATCGTCGGCGACGACACCGACGGCCATATCGACGACATCGCCCGTTTCGTAAATCCGACCACCGTGACGTGTATCGTGGAGGCGAATGCGCGAGACGAAAATTATCGCTTCCTCGAAGACAATCATGAGCGCCTGCAAAATGCGGTGGACCAAAACGGTGCCAAGCTATCGGTCGTGAAGCTCCCCTGTCCTGATCCGGTATATGACGGCAGCGTGCGCTTGCCCGCGAGTTACGCCAACTTCTATGTCGCCAATGAGGTCGTGCTCGTGCCGATTTTCGATGATGCGCACGACGTCGAGGCTCTCGGTCTTTTACAGGAATTATTCCCGAACCGAAAGGTGCACGGCCTGTGCTGCAATGATGTCGTCGCCGGATTGGGTGCGATCCATTGCGTGACCCAGCAGCAACCGCGACCGCGGACGTCTCGATGAGATCTCGTGCTACAAAAGCAAGCATGATCCTCGGATCTCTTCCTTAAAGCCCTTGACAATTTTCGGCACTCTCTTATCCTAAGCCGTGTTATGGGTCGGCTTATCCAGCTCAACGAACTGCATCAGGCGCGGCGGCGCCGTTCGGAAAAGGTGAGCATGGAACAATGTGTGGAATTGCTTGAGTGGAATTTGAAAAAGAGCGTCGATGACTATTTCGCGGCGCCGCGCGAAGAGCGCTCCATGCGCGCAACGCAAATCCGTAAGCTCAGTGAAATCCTCGAATACGCTGTCAGGCTTCTCTGATTGGGCGACGGTTCATTGTGGAACTGTCCACCTTCCTGCTGTTTTTCCTCCTCGTCATTCTTGCGCTGGGTTTTCTCGGCTGGCTGATTGTTAGCCGGCTCAAGAATGTTTTCGAGCAGAGCCGCGATCAACAATCGATGCTGATGATGCAGCAGCAAATCGGCGAGCTGCGCGCGCAACTGAGCAATACCCTCGATCACGGCGCCCAGTCGATTCAGCAACAGTTGGGGCAAATGATCGGGCACGTGAACGAGCGCTTGCGGGAAAACGCCGAGGTCTTGAACCGGGCGCAACAAAGTTTGAGCGAAAGATTGGACAATGCGGCGCGCGTCGTCGGTCATGTGCAACGCAGTTTGGGCGGGCTTGAGGAAGCGAACCGAAAAATTTACGAAGTCGGCAAGGATATCGCCTCGCTGCACGAAATCCTCCGAGCGCCGAAGCTCCGCGGCGGGCTCGGTGAGTTTTTTCTCGAGGACCTACTCGGACAGATCCTGCCGCCCGATCATTTTGCGACACAACACTGCTTTCGCACCGGCGACAAGGTCGATGCGGTGGTCAAGCTCGGCGCGTCGCTCGTGCCGGTCGATGCCAAATTTCCCCTGGAAAATTTCAAACGAATGATGGAAGCCGCGAGTGACGAGGAAAAAACCCGGGCAAAAAAACAGTTCATCGCCGACGTCAAAAAACACATCGATGCCATCGCGTCAAAGTACATCTTGCCCGACGAGGGCACCTACGATTTCGCGTTGATGTATATAGCGGCGGAAAATGTCTATTACGAGACCATCATTCGCGACGAGGCTCCCGCCGAGAAAAGCCTTTGCCACTACGCCATGGCGCAGCGCGTTATTCCGGTCTCGCCGAATAGTTTCTATGCCTATCTTCAAGCGATCGTCCTTGGTTTGAAAGGCATGAAAATTGAGGATCGCGCCAAAGAAATCATTCAGTATCTCGGCCGGCTACAAGGTGACTTCACGAGATTTCGCGACGAGTTTGCCGTTCTCGGTAAGCATGTCGGACACGCTCAGGCGAGTTATCTCGCGGCTGACCGGCGTCTCGAGCAATTCGGCCAGAAATTCCTCGTCGCCGACGGCAACCAACGAGAGCTCTTCGATTCCGATGGCCTCCCCGAACGCAACAAGAGTTAAGTGCAGCCGAGGGTGGTAAGGTGCGCCTTAGTTTGTTTTCCCGCCTGACGATCGGTTATCTCGTGATCTTTTTGGTGGTCGCGATGGCGAGCGCTTCGGCGGTTCTCGAGCTGCGCTATTTTCGCGATCTCACAGAGTCGATTCTCAATATCGACAACCGCATGCTCGACCATGAGAAAATGCTCGCGGACCTGGTTTTGGCGCAAAGTCGGGCCGAACAGAAATTTATCATCACCCGAGATGAAACCTGGTATCAGCAATTTGTCCGGCTTAAGTCCGAGTTCGACTCCGGCTTGCAGAGCGCCCTCGCTTTGAACGATCCGGCGGCGGCCTCGATCCTCAAGGCCATTCAGCGCGACTTTGAGCGCTATCAGCAGTTGGTGCAGGACGAAGCGCAGCTGGTGCGCGCCAATAAGCGTTATGCGCAAGCCCAATACAAGTCGGATAAAGACATTCTCGTCGACGCGCTGCTTTCGGCGTGTGAAAAGCTGCGGCAGAATCAGCAGCGAGTGACACACGCGAAAGTCGCCGATCTCGCCGCCGCCGCCGATCAAGCCGGTGAAACAGCGGTTATCATTGCGGCGAGCTGTCTTTTGGCCATCATCACGATGTCGTTGCTGATCACGAAGAGCATCACTCGGCCGATCGAGCTGTTGAAGACCAGGACCCGGGACATCGCCCAGGGGAATTTCGCCGGCACGGTGCCGGTCCGTGCGCCGCCCGAGATTACCGAGCTGGCTCTGGCGATCGACCGGATGTCTGAAAAGCTGCATGAGCTCGATCGCCTGAAGGCGGACTTTTTTGCCTCGATGTCGCACGAGCTACGCACGCCATTGACGTCGATTAAAGAGGGCACCGGATTATTACTCGACGGTGTCGGCGGCGAGACTTCGGAAAAACAACGCAAGCTGCTCGGCATCTTGGCGGAGGAAAGCAATCGCCTGATCACCGTCGTCAATTCGCTGCTCGATCTCTCCAAGCTTGAAGCGGGTATGATGGCCTATGATTTCGAAGTCACCGGCATCGATTCTTTGATCAAGCGCGCCGTCGCCGAAATCACGCCACTGCTCGAGGCAAAGCAGATTAGACTCGAAAGCGTCCTCGACCCGTCATTGCCTCAAGTGCGCCTTGATCTAGAACGGATCCTGCAAGTTTTGCGAAATCTCCTTGGGAACGCGGTCAAGTTCACGCCGAGAGGCGGACAGGTAAAGATCGCCGCCAAGGCGATGAATGGAAAAGTGGAAGTTTCTGTGAAAGACTCGGGTCCGGGCATTGCGGCGGACAGCTTGGTTTCCATTTTCGAAAAATTCAATCAGGGCAGTCGGCTCGGACCGCATACTCGGCAGGGAACGGGTCTCGGTTTGGCGATCGCCAAAAGCATC
>Ga0075424_100001189_pt1 | contig 22391 bp, 20 predicted proteins | sample SoiMethybrSBSTD3_FD_75301 | JGI IMG/M metagenome (GOLD analysis project Ga0075424, IMG submission 75301) | Bulk soil microbial communities from a Populus tree surrounding site in Tennessee, USA - Soil MetaG P. TD hybrid SBSTD3 | ecosystem: Environmental > Terrestrial > Soil > Tree plantation... | reverse complement strand
GTTCCCGTACTTTACGTCGTCATCGATCGCCTGGCAGAAGGCCGATCCGCTCTAAACAAGCAGCTTGGTGTGCAGCCATCCGGAGTCAGCAAATGAGAAAGGCAATATTACTTTCAACACTCCTTTTAGTTTCATGCACGGTTGGACCAAATTACCGTCGTCCGGATGTGCAAGCGCCCGCAAACTTTCGGGGCGCAAGCTTCGACCAACTATCCACGCCATCCACGACGAGTTTTGCGGATACCAAATGGTTTGATCTATTTAAGGATGACGTTCTAAAGCAACTCATCACGACTGCAATCGCAGGCAATTTCGATTTGCGGATCGCGGCAGAACGCATAATGCAGTCACGCTCGGAACTCGGTGAGCAGCGTTCATTCCTGTTCCCGACAGTCGACGCCCAGGCTCAGTTCGCTGCGGTACGCACCTCCAAGACCGGATCCTTCAAGCTGCCGGCCGGATCAACGTTGTTGAGTGACGTGAGCTATACGCAATTTGGATTCAGCCTCGGTTGGGAGTTGGATGTGTGGGGACGCGTACGGCGGTTGAATGAAGCGGCACGCGCCCAATACCTGGCGACCGAGGAAGCGAGGCGTGGAGTTACTACAACTCTTATTGCTGATGTAACATCGACTTACATGGCTCTACGCGAACTAGATCTTGAACTAGAAATTTCGCAAAAGACCCGCAAAGTAGCCGAGGACAGTCTGCGTTTGACGCAGATACGCCACCGCCAGGGAGCCGTAACTGCACTCGACGAGAGCCAGGCAGAACAATTTCTTTACAGCGCGACGGCGCAAGTCGCCAGCACGGAACGCGAGATCGGCCAAACAGAAAACGCCTTGAGTGTGCTTCTCGGCAACAGCCCCGGCGACATTCCGCGTGGCCGAACGCTCGAGGAACTGCAGACGCCGCTCGCAGTGCCGGCAGGATTACCATCCCCCCTTCTGGAACGTCGTCCCGATATTCGAGAAGCAGAGCAAACGTTGATTGCAGCAAATGCGCAGATCGGGGCAGCACGAGCGCAGTATTTTCCGCAGATCGATCTCACGGCTTTCATGGGTGGGCAAAGCCGCGCGCTTACAGGGCTATTTACAGGTCCGGCGCGCGCGTGGACTTTTGCGTCACCTGCGTCGTTGCCGATTTTCAATGCCGGTCGAATCCGTTCGAGAGTTCAATTTGCAGAAGCTGTCCAGCGAGAGATGGTTGTGAGTTACGACAAGACAATCCAGAACGCGTTTCGAGAGGTTTCCGATGCCTTGATCGGATACGAGAAGACTCGCGAGCAACGAAGCCAGCAGGAACGTCTCGTCCAAGCGTTACGCGAAACCAACCGGCTATCGGAAATGCGCTATCGCGGCGGTATCGAGAGCTATCTCCAGGTTCTTGATGCCGAGAGAAACCTCTTTCAAGGCGAGTTGGCCTTGGCCCGCCTGCGACAGCAAGAGCTTACTGCCGTGGTTCAGCTGTACCGGGCGCTTGGAGGCGGTTGGGAATGAGGGTTAGCCACAAAAGGCATAAAGCACAACAGCTTTATGGAACTGTTTTGTGTGTTTTGTGTTCTGGTGGCTAAAACCCTTTTCGCTCGTTTCAGGCCCGGGGTGCAGGCTCGAACACCACCTCGTCGGCGTAGCACCAGCCCCAATCTTCGCCGGGCTCGATTGATTTAACGATCGGATGTTTCGTTGCGCGAAAGTGTTTCGTTGCGTGTTTGTTTTTCGAGGAATCGCAGCATCCGACGTGCCCGCAATGTAGACACAGTCGCAAGTGAACCCAGTCATCTCCAATCTTGAGGCACTCTTCGCACCCTGCGGCGGAAGGCTTGACGGACCGAATGTCTTTTTCATGTGTACACCGCGCGTTTGCCACAGCCACCTGCCTTTCATTCGAAGTGTCATTTTGCAGGACGTAAGATGCCCAGTTTTTTCATGCGGAGCTGAAGCGTAGACCGCTTCATACCCAATCGCAGGGCTGCGCCTCTCGGTCCTGCAACGACCCATTTCGTTTCTTCGAGAACCTTTGTTATGTGTTTTCTCTCAGCTTGCTCCAACGTGTCCGTTGCGTTCGGAATTGCCGTTGGAGCTTCCGCTCGAAAATCAGAGAGCGGAACCTGCAATGTATGTCCAGACGACAGTATTACCGCCCGTTCGATGAAGTTTTGCATTTCCCGGATATTCCCAGGCCACTCGTAACGCATCAGAGCGGTCATGGCTTCTGCCGGAATGGTGTCAATCATCTTATTCATGCGTCGTGAGAACTGCTGTACAAAGTGGCGGACCAGGAGCGGTATGTCCTCTGTGCGTTCACGCAAAGGCGGGACGCGCACAGGAAAGACGTTTAAGCGGTAGAACAAGTCGGACCTAAACTTCTCGTCATTGACCATTTTCTGAAGGTCCCGATTCGTTGCGGCTATCAACCGGGCGTCGGTTCGTAATGTGCGGCTGCTTCCCAGGCGCTCGAACTCACGTTCCTGAAGAACGCGGAGTAATTTGGGCTGGAGTTCTAAAGGAATTTCGCCGATCTCGTCCAAGAACACCGTCCCGTGGTTTGCGAGTTCGAAGCGGCCGATCTGCTGGTTGATGGCGCCAGTGAATGCACCTTTTTCATGACCGAAAAGTTCGCTTTCGAGCAGGCCGGTCGGAATAGCGGCGCAGTTCAATTTCACGAACGCATTCTGACGGCGGTTACTCAAAGTGTGAATCGCACGAGCGATGAGCTCCTTGCCGCTACCGGTTTCCCCATAAATCAACACCGTCGACTCTGTTGCCGCGACGGTTTCGATTTCTCTTAAGACCTTTCGAAGGGAAGGACTGTGACCGACAATCTCTTCAAATCCGCGTTCGGTTCGAATCTCGTCTTCCAGGTATAGCTTTTCTTGCGCGAGCTGATCCTTCAGATCCGCGATCTCGCGATATGCGAGCGCATTCTCGACCGCGATAGCAATTTGGTTGGCGATTTTGGTCAAAAAATCGATGGCGTCGTCGGTGAAGGCATCTTCCTGACGTCTGGCCAAGCTCAATACACCCAAGGGTCCATTGCGGCCGACGAGAGGCAACAAACACAGCGACTTAATCCCTTCCGCCACGGCAATTTCATGCCGAGCCACGTCGTCGTCGTTCAGCGATAGCGGCTTGCCTGTTTCGAACACCCGCGCCGCCGCCGAGTCCCGAGTCAGCTCACAACCTTCTTCAACGAAACCTTTGCTGTGAGGAAAATCGAGTGCATACATCTGCAACTCTTGTGTTTTTGGATCCGGCAGTGCGATACCGACTCCGTCGCAATTCATAACGGAACGAACGCTTGCAGAAATCGCCCGCAAAAGGTCTAACAAGTCGAGATTCGAAACGACTGTGTTGTTCAGGTCCAGGAGGACCTTCAACCGATCCTTTTCGCGCTGCAGCTCGGCTCGCGCGTCCAGTGACGCTTGAAAGTTCAGCCGGTCGTCGATCATCAATGCCAGCTGATCGGCCACCAACGACAGAAACCGGACTTCGTCTTCGGCATGGGCATCACGAAAGAGGCTGCCGCAGACGAAACTGCCTAACCGCCGATGTGCGGTTCGAAGGGGGAGGACGCATGCGGACTGAATTCCATGCTTCTTCAGGAAGTCCATGACACGTGGAAAACGCGTCTCGATCTCCACGAATGGGATGATCAGTGGCCGTTGGTTTTCATGTACCCACCAACTCAGTGTGTCTTCGGTCGGTACTTCGGTTGGCAAGGGAATCGAGGGGCAGTTCAACACTTCGATCGTGTGAGGCTCCGCATGATTCGAACTCTCGTCGTACAAAACGACGACAACCAGATCGGAACTGATCACGTTCCTCAGTTCCTTACCCAGGACGTTGAAGAGTTGCTTACAGTCTCCGTTTCCGCTGAGGGCCCTGGATATTGCGAACAGCGCCTCGTACCGGGCGGAAAGTGACATCCCCGAAGAGGCGTGCACTTTTGCAGACATACGTTCTAACACTGTAACGTCTTGAAACAGTAGAAGCAATCGCTGCGGGATTGCGGTGGCACTTTAGGGATCGGCCACTCGCCGCTCGCTAGTCGTGGAAGCGGCTAGTTCAAATCGAACACGAGTGCTTCGCCCTGACCAGATAATTCGACCGCTGTCTCATTGCTGAGTGCTGCGCCGTCGCCGGCCTGGAGCTCGTTGCCATTCATGAGCATCGAACCGCGGGCAACTTGGACCCATGCAAATCTGCCAGGTTCCAGTTTGTGCTCTATGTCGCCGCCATCGAGTACCGTGGCAAACAGCCGAACATCTTGATGGATGCGCACGGCGCCTTCGATTGGGTTTCGCGCGGCGACGAGTCGAAACTTTCCGCGCAACTCGTCACGGCTGAACTGCCTCTGCTCATAGCTCGGCTTTATGCCTTCGGCTTCGGGCAAAATCCAGATCTGCAACAAGTGAACTGGTTCGGTGTGCGAAGGATTGAACTCGCTGTGGGTGACTCCCGTGCCTGCGCTCATGCGCTGCACTTCGCCGGGACGGATAAGCGAACCGGTGCCCATACTGTCTTTGTGTTCGAGCGCGCCCTCGAGAATGTAGGTGATGATTTCCATGTCTCGATGCGGATGCGTTCCGAAGCCCTGGGCGGGCGCAACCCGATCTTCGTTGATGACGCGCAGCGCGCGAAAGCCCATGTGTTGAGGATCGTAATACCGATCGAATGAAAATGTGTGATACGTGTCGAGCCATCCGTGATTGAAATGACCACGCTGATTTCGAGGTCGTAACTGAATCATATTTGTCTCTGGTAATTAACCGGCTTTCCCTAAATATTTGCTCGCCACGCTAACAATGGCGGAGATCAACTTCTCAGACTCGATTGGCTTAGACAAATGCACTTCGAAGCCTGCCTCGAGGGCGCGTCTTTGGTCTTCTTCACGAGCATACGCCGTAAGAGCGATCGCCGGCATGGGATGTTTTCGCTGCAGCCGTTCTATCTCTCGTAATTTCTCGAGGAGAACGTAGCCGTTCTCTTCGGGCATAGCAATATCGGAAATCAAAATGTCCGGCGAACTCTCCTCGAGCTCAGCGAGGGCTCCTTTCACCGATGATGCCGTTGTGACTATGGCTCCTTCGTGACGGAGCACTAAGGCCAACAGTTCTCGGGCGTCGGGCTCATCGTCGACGACCAACAAACGAATGCCGTCGAGATTTGCGAGTGTTTTGGTAAGCCGCCGCGGCGAAGCTTTCATTCGTGACGCTGGAGCCTCGGCGGGTCGGATCGGCAACGTGACTGTAAACGTTGAACCCTTGCCTTTGCCCGGGCTTTCGACCGTCGCATTCCCTCCATGCAGTTCCACGATGTGGCGAACGATAGCCAATCCGACTCCGAGACCACCGTGAGTCCGCATATTGGTGCTGTCCGCCTGGCTGAATCTGTCGAACACATGTGGCAGGAATCCGGGATCGATTCCTTCGCCGTTATCGCGAACGCTGATCCGAATTGCACTCTCCGTTTGTTCGGACGAAACGGTGATCGTTCCGCCAGTCGGTGTGAACCGAATCGCATTGGAGAGCAGATTCCACACCACCTGCTGCAGGCGATCCGGATCGGCTGCAATTTGCAAAGGGGCATGGCTAGTCACGGTCTCGATGCGTACCCCTTTTGCGTCCGCGGCCGTTTGTACGGCATCGATTGCGGCTTGCAGGATCGGCCGTAGCTGCACAGCCTGGATTTTGAGCTGCATCTTCCCGGTCACGAATCGCGAGACGTCCAAGAGGTCATCGATTAGTTTTGCCTGCGCCCGCGCATTCTGTTCGATGACATTCAGTCCTCGCTCCAGAGATGTGCGATCCGATTTCTTGTTTTTGAGGAGTTGTGTCCATCCAAGAATCGGTGTAATCGGCGTCCGTAATTCGTGCGATAGAGTCGCGATAAATTCATCCTTCATTCGATTGGCCGCTTCAGCCTGTTTTCGCGCTGTATGTTCCAGGTGCAGCAATTGCTCGCGCTCGCGTTCAGCCTGTTTCAACCGTGTAATGTCTGTCATAGCGGCGATAACACGTACGGCCTGCCCCCACTCGTTGTGCTCGATGTACGCGCGGTCCGTGACCGTCGCGTAAGAGCCATTGGCACAGCGAAAATGATATTCATCCGACCAGAATCTTCCCCCGCCCTCAATCACTGCCTTGATGCCGTTAACGACGCGTTCTCGATCTTCGTGATGGATTTGTTCGAAGCGCCATTTGACGTCGTCTCCTACTTGTTCCGAGTCGTAGCCAAAAAGCGTGCGAATACCTTCGTTCCATTGCACCTCGTCTGTCGTTAAGTCCCAGTCCCAGATTGCATCGTTCGTCGCTCGAGCCGCGAGCCGATACCGTTGTTCACTCGCGCGCAAAGCCTCAGCGGCCTTTCGGCGCTCCGTGATGTCCATTGAAACGCCGCTGATGTAGGCGGGGCGGCCATCTTCGCCTTGGAAAACCTTGGCCTTAAGCGTGAGCCATCGCACCGTGCCGTCGGAGGCGGTGACGCGGAATTCGAGATCGAGATCACGACCTTTTTGAAGCGCTTCATCGACAGAGTTACGGACATGTGCCTGGTCCGCAGGGAATACGCGTTTGATCAAGTCCGCCCACGTCTGTTGGACGTTATCCCAGATCAAACTCCCGGTGACGAGATCCCAGTGCCAGCTGGCCATCCGTGCGGCAGAAAGGGCGATCTGGAACCCGGCTTCTTTATCCCGAAGTGTCTCTTCAGCCTGGTGGTGCGCTGTGATGTCCATGGTGACGGCGCGCACACCGATTGGCTCGCCGCGGCTATCGAGAATTGCAGACTGGTGCGTCTCCACCCAGACAAGTCGGCCATCTTTCGCGATCCATCGGAATTTGCTGCTGCCGGTTCCTGTCTCAAAGACCTCGGCAATTTCACGTCGAACCCGATCACGATCCTCATGATGAATAACTTCAAGCCAGAAACCCGGTTCTTCCATCCATTCTTCTACGGTATAGCCGAGCATGGTCTTGACGTAATCACTGATGAACGTCAGCTTTAGAACACCTTCAGGGTTGCCCTGTGCTTCCCATACGACTGCCGGCATTTGCGAAATGAGCTGTCGCAGCTTCGTTCGGTGTTGGTCAAGTTGCGTATTCAGATGTCCCTGAACCTCTGTGCAGGCGCGCAATCGTTCGGCGATTTGAGCAACCTTGGTTCGAGCGGAGGCCTCCGACCATGAGATAGAGAACAGAATCACACTGGCCAGACCGCCGATGGCAAGGACGACAAGTCGAGGCATAGCTGTGGTGCTATCCAGGAACCATGCTGCGACAACGGTGAGGATCAACGAAATCGCAAGCACCAAGTATGGTTTTGCTTTGTGCCTGCTCTTACCTGACATTGCTTTATCGAGAATAAGACTCTAGTTAAGCCTAACACGAATCCGGAGCATCGGGACGGGCGGAAACGGGGCGGCGGCTGCGCCAGTTCAGGAAGATCGACAGGGCGAGGGCACATATGCCGAAGAAAAGTACGAGGGCGTGGACGAAAAGCGCCGGCCAATCCCATCCAGTCAGCCTGTCGAGATAATACTTTACGTAAGAATTTGGAAGGTCGGTTTCACCTAGCAGTCTTTTGACCCGCCAGTGCCAGTCGGTGCAGGCGCAATAACCAAAACCATAGAAAAACCCGAGGCCGAACCATGAAAGAAACGTCAAAACGACAACAACAAGATGCAAGAGGCGTGACTTTGCCCAAATCCAGCCGGTTAGGATGAATGCGATCAGCGAAGCATGAACAACGGTGAAAAGAACATCCAGGGCGACGTACATGGTCGAGAGCATCTCTGCACATCAGGAATCAGTGCTGATGTGCAGAGAACACACCTAGAACACGGAATCCCCCGGGGGACAACCCGATAGTCAACCTGACCCCGCAGGACTGTCATTACACGGTTAATGAAATCAGATTCTCGCGTTGATCCGTGCTCTGACCGAAAGAAAATTTTTGTCGGGGACGCGCACGTCGTCAGACGAGAGCGCGACCACTTGCACTGTCTGGCCTTCTTGCAGTTCTTGCAGGCGAAGCCTCATGCCATTCCTGAATTCGACGGCATCACGATAGGTTGCGGCTTCTGCAGATAGCTGGCGGAAGGTAACACTCTCGGTATCACACAAACCATGGGCCTCCTGCAGCGCGGTCGAGAGCCCGATCAATACGAGCTTGGCGCCATCCGGAATGCAAACCGCACACTCGTTAGAGGGCGCGGCGAATAGGCTTCGTAAGGCCGCCATCAGTCCTTTAGGCTTTCCGATTGGTTTGAGATACTCGGGTGAAGTGAGCCCTTTCGACCCTGTATAGAATCGATGGACTACTAAGGTCTCGCCTTCGTCAGCAAGGCGATTCTTAATCCCATGAAGCGAATAATCGCACATGCTCCGTACTCCTTTTGTTCAGTGTTTGTAGTCTACGCGTTCGCGCAGCGGCGAAGCAATATTCAGTTCAGCTTGCCGTTCGCCGCCCACATTGACTTCGAAAACGGCCGGTGCTACGGTACGCGATCAAAAGACTAAGCGGATATGACGCCAGCGTTCAATGTGACTTCTAAAGGAGCACGCGTGAAGAAGGTCTTAATCGCCTCGCTGTTCTTGGTACTTTTGCTCGGACTTACAAGTGTTGGAGCTCAGCAATCGCCACAAACCGCCGCTCCGGTGTTTGAGGGCAAGACGACGCTACAGCGACCGGTGAATTACCGGGAATGGGTGTTTGTCGGTAGTTCGCTTGGGTTGAGCTATGCAGCAAATCCGCCGGCGCAAGGACAAACAACCGGCATGGGGCAGATGTATCACAACGTATATATCAAGCCCGAATCCTATCGAGAATTTGCGAAGACCGGAAAGTTTCCCGAAGGCACAGTTCTCGCGATGGAGATGGCTTCGGCCGACACCAAGCGAGAGCCAGGACTTCAAGGATCGTATGAGAAAGAGTTCGTCGGCTTGGAAGTTTCTGTGAAAGATAGCAGCCGTTTCGAGGGAGGATGGGCCTACTTCAATTTCTCAGATGGAATGGGCTCGTCGTACAAGGCCAAGGCCGAGCCATTTCCCGCGAGCGCCGGCTGCGTTTCCTGTCATAAACAGAATGCCGAGACGGACAATGTGTTTACGCAATTCTATCCGGTGTTGAGAGCTGCCAAGGCGCATTAGGTCGGTAAACGCGTTCTCGCAAGGCACCTATCGCGACAAGGCAAGATCCATACTTGCGTTTTTACCTGAAGAGAATGATTACGGAGATACCTGTGAGCACGACGATCAAGAGATCGAAAACCCGCTGCGGTATCTTGTATACCACCCACAATCCTGTCAGCGCTCCGATCACAACGGCAGGAGCCATGATCAGGTCGAATATCATAGATTCGCGGCTGAACAAGTGGTGCCACGAATAAATCGGAATCTTCGCCAGGTTGATCACGAGAAAGAACCATGCGCCGGTTGCGACGAACTGATCTTTCGGCAGCTTGCGACTGAGCAAATACATATTCATCACAGGAGCTGCGGCATTTGCGATCGTGCTTGCGAAACCGGCAACCGTGCCGTAAAACGACGGGCTTCCTGCCACCTGCGCGTGTGGATTGCGTTTTCGCGCAATGTGCAGGCCAAGCATTAGAAGGACGACTCCTCCTATCAGCGGGCGAAGGGCACGTTCACTTAGATTTAGTGCGAATCCCCCGACGAGCATCCCCACGAGGACCCACGGTATCAGAGAAAAAAGTTTTCGCGCATCGGCATGCTTCCGCCAAAAGAATACTGCAAAAATGTCAGCGGTACTCAGGATCGGCAGCGTCCACGCCGCGGCGTATCGCGCGTCTCCGACTGTTAGAACCATGAGCGGCGCAACGAAAGACCCTAGTCCGGGAATACCTGTCTTCGCCGTACCTATTGCGAATGCACTGATGATGCCGAGTAGCCACTGCCAGAGCATGAAACGTGGAATCATAACGGCGTAAGTGTATACGACGCCGCCTTGCCGGTCCGGCACAATGCCGTTCGTCCACGATATCTACTCACGCGCGCCACAAGACTTGAAGCAGGCTTAAAGCTTCAGCAGTTGTTCGCGCAGAAACCTGGACTGCAGCCGGCTTGACCGGAATTCCTGATGGTTGCTCAAAACAATTGTGAATGTGCCGCCGGGCATCGGAACGATTCGCCGGATCATTTCGACATTGACCAGAGTGCCTCGTCCGAGTCGAACGAAGCGCGTCGGGTCGAGCCGCGCGGCGAGATCGCGGAGCCTATAACAGATCGTATAGGTTTCATTCTCGGTGGTCTTGAGATGAAGGAACTCGCCCTCCGCGACGACCGAGGCGAGTTCTTGCACCGGAACTAGAACAATTTCGTCTCGGAGCCGAACCGGTATCCGTTCGAGTTGTGGCCTGGAGCCCGTTGCTTCGTAATCTGTTGCCGCGGCGCGCAGGCGCTCGGTTTCCTCGGCTCGCTGATCTTCGCGTTCTAAACGTTCCCGGGCCCGGTCAAGCGTCCGGCGCAATCGTGCCGGTTCAACGGGTTTGAGAATGTAATCGATCGCGTTTAGCTCAAACGCACGAACGGCGTATTCATCGTATGCGGTAACGAACGCCACAAGCGGAGTCTTGTTTTTCTTGAGCAGCCGAACAACACCGAGACCATCAACTTCAGGCATTTGCAAATCAAGAAACGCGAGATCCGGCAGAGTGGCTTCGATTACCGCTACGGCCTCCATTCCATTTCCGGCTTCCGCTAAGATTTCAACGTCATCGAACGTGCGTAGGATCGCAGCAAGGAATGAGCGCGCTGGTCTTTCATCATCTGCAATAACCACACGGAGCTTGTCAGCCGTGTTGCTCATACAGATGCCGATCTCATTTTCTCAACGACGGGGTCTGAAGTTTGGAGCGGAATTCGGATCTCGACAGTCGTTCCGCTGCCCGGTGTACTTCGGATCATCAGTGGTGTGTTACAGCTTCCATATCGCTGCAACCGCTGCTCGACATTAGAAAGCCCCAGCCCCCGTTGTTTTCGCAGCGCCAGCGCTGTGTCGGTAACTCCGATGCCGGTGTCGATCACCGCGATGATGGCGAAAGAATTTTCGATCCGAGCGGAAATTCGAAGTTCGCCGCCGGCGAGGCGTTCGCTGATGCCGTGTTTGATTGCGTTTTCCACCAGAGGTTGAATCACAAGTGCCGGAATTCGAATGCTGCGAAGTTCCCAACCCACATCAACGTGAACGCGCAGGCGCTCCTCAAACCGCGAGCGTTCAATGTCCAAGTAAGCCTCGACCAAATCGAGTTCCTCGCCAAGCGTGACAAATTCACCACCCGACTTCAACACTCCGCGAAGAAGTCCCGACAGTCTCATGAGCGTGCTGAGCGCACGTTCAGGTGCGGTTTGGATCAGGTATCCAATTGTCGTGAGTGCGTTAAAGAGGAAATGCGGATTGATTTGAGCACGTAATGCGCGAAGCTCGGCTTCGGCGGCGAGTTTGCGGATTTCCTGTTCACGAACCTCGTGGAGATATCGTTCTTCCATCGATCGCAGAGCATCGATTCGTCGCGCAATCAACAAGGCGGCCCGCTCCAACATTGCGATATCGTCGGACAAGAGACGACGGCCTCCAGTCAACTCCCGAACGCTCAGCACGTGCCAGGGTCTTTCCGAGGTCGGGATAATAAAGCGGGCACTGCGGCGGTCTTGTTGAACCCACAGGTGAGGACTGTCGTCAGTAAGCTCGAGCCACTCGATGCACGATGCGCTCAGAGCGGGAGCCAAAACTTTGGCCGCTTTATCGAGCACAGCCTGTGGCGAATTGCATCGATCGATTTGTCGAGACAGTTCTGTTCCCAGTTCGACATAATCCACTCGCTTCAGAACGACTTTGTCCACAAACCATCCCGCACCGCGTTTTAGAAATGGGTAGGCCAGGGCGGTAGCGACCCACATCGTCAGGATTATGGCGGTCGTTTGCTCGCTCGTTGGTTTGGACGCCAGCAGCGGATTCAATGCGAACTGAAATATGCCAAACGTGAGACCGGAAAGAAGAATAAAGGCGAGAGCCCGTTTCAGAAATATATCGGCGAACGCAAAGCGAAAATCCTGGTAGAGAATCAGCAGAGCAAGCGGTAACGAAGCGTGGTGCCCTGCGAGCTGGAGCCACCAGGGATCATTGCCTTGGTGATAACTCAAATGCAAAGCCGAGACGGCAAACACAGACATCGCCACCACCCAAAGAATGCGGGCACGGTTTTCCTGACCGCGTGTGACGACGAGCAGCGCCACCAGCAGCGCTCCGAAGCTGGCAGTCACTCCACGAAGTGCAATCTGTGACGGTGAGGTTCCGGCTGTAACTGCAGAGTGAAAATGCATTACGGCTGCAATGCAGCTGACGACGAATGCCGGAACAGCGATAAGAATGTTTTGTCGACGAGTAACCTTTTCACTAGCCGCCAAAGCCGAGTGAATCAGTACTGATGGCAGAAAGCACAGCGCACCGAATGCGGCGGCGAGTAACAGAAGTGAAGATTGAGCAAAACCAAGATTAATTAAGCCATATCCGGCAAATGCACCGGCATTCCAGACGAATCCCAAGACTCCTGTCACAAGAGCCAGGCGATTCAGACCGCGCCTTGACGCCAGCACGATCCACAGCAGCATGACGTAAAGTACGACTCCGGTGATGAAACCCAAGAGATTAACCAATGACGCTGCGGTATCAGTGATCATGGGTGATTTCGATTCTAGCATCGGAGCCTCGGTTCGATGGCGCTGGCAACCGGAGAAAAGAATAAGTAAAATGCGGGCGCTCCCACGAATGTAAAGAGGTGCTGCGTATGATGCTGCGAAAAATTGCGATTCCTTTCTTGATGTGTCTCCTCATGCTCGCGCCTGCGGTCCGTGCTGACGTGAAAACCGAAGAAAAGACGAAAATCGAACTACCCGGCGTGTTGGGTGGTTTCATGAAGGTGTTCGGCGGCAAGTCGGCTCGTGATGGCGTCGCGAACAAGGTTGCGCTGAAAGGCAATCGCAAGATGACTGTCAATGAAGACACTGCCGATCTGGTGGATCTTTCCGAAGAAAAGTTTTATCACATCGATTTGAAGAAAAAGACCTATACCGTTGTCACATTCGAGCAAATGCGCAAGCAGATGCAGGACGCAATGGACAAAGCCAAGGCAGAAGCGGCCAAGTCACCTGCCGCTCCCAAGCCGCCCCAGAATCCCGATGGCAAAGAGCCTGAAATGGCCATCGATTTCAAGCTGCAGGAGTCCGGCCAGACCGCGAAGATAAACGGGTATGACTGTCGGGAAGTCGTCGCGACGGTGACTGTGCGTCAGAAAGATAAGAAACCGGAGGAGGGCGCGATGATGGTGACGTCGAACATGTGGTTGACGACGCCCCGTATCGCCGCTGTAAAGGAACTCGAAGAATTTGATCTCAAGGTCGCGCAGAAGCTGTACTTGCCCATTGCTCAGTCGATGGCGGCGGAGATGGCGCCGGCGATGGGAGCTTATCCCGGCTTGAAGGACGCCTTAGGGAAACTCGAAGTCGAGAAGGTGAACATGGATGGGACCGCGATTCGTACAGTCGTTCACGCGAATTTTACAGGGCCGACAAATACAAATGACACGGCTCCTGCGGCGAAACCCGCCGAAGAGAAAAAACAAACGGAAATCCCAAAATCGCTGGGCGGATTGCTTGGCGGTCTCGGCAAGAAGGCAGCGACTCGCAATGACGACAAGCCCGCAGACAAAGGTGTAGAGAAGACCGGACCTGTGTCATTTATGACCAGCACGACTGAGTTGGTGTCCGTCTCAACGACCGTTTCCGACGCTGACGTGGCGATCCCTGCCGGCTTCAAGGAGAGCAAGTAATACTGGAGATTTAAAATTGGACGAAGGAATCGTCCAATTTTAAATTCCCTCGTCCGCCCACCCTCGCGTTATTCCTTCATCAGTTCATTAAATTCGGGTGTTGTCACCAGGCGATCCACATAGCTGAATGTTCCTCCATCTTTAACTTCGCGTGCGGAGGCGATGAGGCCGGTCATCGCCGCGCGGTATAGCGATGCGGCAAGGCTGATTCTTTTCACTCCCGCTGCAGCCAGTTCGGCCACAGTGAAGGATTTTCCCTTGATACCAACCATGAAGTTGACCGGCTTCGATACGGCCGTACAAACAGCGCGAACTGCGGCGAGGTCCGGCAACCCGGGAGCAAATAACACATCGGCACCGGCTCGCTCAAAGGCTTGCAAGCGGCGAATTGTGTCATTCAGGTCGGGATTTCCGCGTATGAAGTTTTCGGACCGGGCCGTTAGCGTGAAAGGGAAGGGCAGAGAGTGCGCGGCTTCCGCTGCTGCGGCGACACGCTCTGTTGCCAATCCGATCTCGTAGAGCGGCCTATTGCCATCGCCCGTTGAATCCTCGATCGAGCCGCCCGCCAGTCCGATTTCGGCGGCAAGTCGAATGGTTTCAGCAACCGTTGCAGGGGAATCGCCGAAGCCTTTCTCCAGATCGGCCGAGACTGGAAGATTGGTCGCCGCCATGATCATTCTGGCGTGTTCCAGAGCCTCGGAGCGTGTCACTTGACCATCAAGGCGCCCGAGGCTACCCGCACAAGCACCGCTGGAAGTCGCGAGTGCCTGAAATCCCAGCTTGGTTAGAATGCGCGCAGAACCTCCGTCCCAAGCGTTTGGCATGACGAAAATTCCCGGCGTTTCGTGAAGCGTTCGAAAGCGAACCGCCTTGTCATGTTGAATCCGTGAATTACTCATAATCCTTAGAGTTTCTGAGCGATTGGCGGCAAAGTCGAATAAAACTTTTGCTTTTATTTACAGTGGGTTTGGCCGAGTACACCAGATTGACAGTCTTGTCAGGGCTTTGTGTGTTAAACGGCACCTTCGAGGCATGCGTCCGGCACTTTGAGGAGATTGAGCAAAAGAGCAAACGAGCTTATCTTTGTGCCCGTGAACGTGACGACATCGACGGTTATGAGATTCAGTCGATGATGTCTGGCGCCGGCTCGCCCTCCACGAGCAACACGACGGCGCACGATATAGCGTCGATGTCGGTCAGGTTAAGGCTTTTGCAGCAGTAGCAAACGCGACTCTTCTTCATTCTCCTGGGGCGGTCTGATGACCGCCCTTTTTTTCCCCCAATTCGTCTCGACCGCTTTGGTTTCGGATTTCGCGTTGAAGCCACGCCTTTGCCAGATTCCAGTCGCGGATGACGGTGAAAGGTGAAACGTCAAGTACAGCTGCGGTTTCATCGACGCTCAAGCCGCCGAAGAAACGCAGTTCGACGACTTTGCTTTTGCGCGGATCGAATTCCGCGAGCCGATTCATGGCTTCATCCAGCGCTAGAACATCTGGACTCCGTTCCGGTGCCAGCACCATGTTCTCTTCTAGTGAAGTCGGCCGTATTCCCGCTCCCCTCTTTTGATAGGACTTGGATCTTGCATAATCGACCAGTACACGACGCATGATTTCAGCAGCAACACCATAGAAGTGGGCACGGTTTTCCCAGCGCGCGTTCTTCCAATCTGCCAGTCTCACGTAAGCTTCGTTGAGCAACGCCCCTGTTTCCAAGGTATGGCCGGGATTCTCCCGCCGCATATAGCGCCGGGCGAGGCGCTGAAGTTCGGCATAGATCAATGGACCGAGCTTCTCCGGCGCCGTTACATCGCCTTCGCTCCAGGCTTGCAGCAAGCGGGTCACCTCTCGTGGCGAAAGGTCCGTCATATGTGCCCCCGACAGGGATTGTGAGATGCGGTCACTTCGTCTCAAAGAATCTTGAAAGGCCCGTAGCCGGAGTTGTGGAATAAATGCTTCGTAGCAGCGTGCGCTGTGCGAATGGCACGTATGCCATGAATGCCACGCAGGTGAAAGCGATGCCGTACCCCAGGCGGCGCCAAAGCAGTAGGGGCGACGCAGCCCAAATCCCGTCGAGTATCAATAATGTTGGAAAGAGCGTTTGAAACTTTTGGCCGGCGGCCGGGTGCGCCAAGCCAACGGCAGAGATCAAATACAGTCGAACGGCAACACCACACATTGCGAGGATCATCGTCGCGACGACGCCCACATCGCCGGACAGTCGGAAGTCCGAGCTTAGAATCTCGCCGATCGATTCAATGTAGTGCATTGCCGCTCCGTACAGAGCAAGATAGCCAAATTGCGCGAACAGGAACAGCGGCTTCACCAACTTGGCGGGCAAAACAAATTGGGTTTGCGGTAACTCCTGAGACTGATTTAAGGCGCGGCTCCGGCCCCTCGAGGGTTGCGCGATTGCGTCGAGTTCATTGACCAACTCGTGAACGGACTGAAACCGGGAATCCGGGGCTTTTTGCATGCACTTGCGAATGATTTTCTGCAATTCGGAAGAGTTGGGTCCGGAAGAATCGGAGAGCCGGCTCCAGTCGGGTTCTTGGGTTGCAATTTTTACGAGAATATCGGTAGATGTTTCTCCTTCGAACGGCTGAGCCCCTGTCAACATTTCATAAAGTACGCAGCCGAAAGCCCAAATGTCGGTGCGGACGTCGACTGTCAAACCCCGCGCTTGTTCGGGTGACATGTACGCCACCGTGCCGAGTACGACGTGGCCTTGGGAAAGGGTCATTGCATGGTCGCGCTGTTCAACTGAGGACGGCAAAAGCTTCGCGATGCCGAAGTCCAGGACCTTGACGGTTCCTTGCGGCGTGATTTTTATATTCGACGGTTTCAAGTCGCGATGAACGATGCCCTTGGCGTGAGCCGCTTCGAGCGCCGACGCCATTTGCGAACACATCTCGACAGCGGCCGGCAGGGGCACCGGTCCACGCCTTATTCGTTCCGAGAGCGTTTCTCCTTCGATCAATTCCAAAATGAGGGCGCAAATATCATCGGCTTCTTCAAAGCCATAAACGGCTTCAATGTTTGGGTGATTGATTGAGGCCAGTGCTTGAGCTTCACGCTGCAACCGCTGCCGTCGTTCGCGGTCGAACACGTAAGTTGTATGCAGGACTTTGATTGCTACATCGCGGCGGAGCCGTGTGTCGTGCCCCCTGTAGACTTCAGCCATTCCGCCGGCGCCGAGGAGCGTGCCGATTTGGTAGTGATTGAGGTCGCTTCCCGTTAAGGACTTCGGTTGCCGAGAATCTAATTCCTTGCGTCCGAGTGTGGCGAGGGGGCGTTCCATGAAGCTGGCGGATTCTGCAGCTTCATGGAGCAAAGAATCGATTTCTTCGCGCAATTCCGGATCGCTTCCGCAGACCGTTTCCAGAAATTGTCGACGGTCTTCCAGTGGGCGGTCGAGAGCCGCGTGAAAAATCTCCTCGATTGTTTTCCAACGTTCGGGACGCATTTTGGAATGCATCCTAGCACCGATTTGAAACCTCCGAAAGCCATCGGTGCGATCAGCAACACCGCGCTTACCCAAACACTCGATAGCGTATTGCTCATTTTTCTGCGAAGCGGCTTGGTATAATCGGCGCGCAAAATACTACCCGCTGTTTCGTTAAGGAGACATATGAGGAAATCAATTTTGGGGTTCGTCTTCATCGTACTGATGTCTGCCGCTGCGAGTGCGCAGGGAAGGGGAGGAGCGAGTATCTTTGCTCCGCCATCGACCCCTACAGGTCCAATCGCAGACGCCGTAAACGCAATCGTGAAGGCTTTTAACAGCCGCGATGTGCCATATTTTCAGAAAGTGATTGCCCCGGATGCCGTTTGGTTCGACGAAGACGGCCACACACTTCAGGCTATGGTATGGATGAACCGCTTAATGTCCGCCAATCCGCCGAGGAAGCTTACGATTACAAATCTCAGAGTCGGGAATTGGGATACGGCAGGTTGGGCGGGATTCAATTATGTCATCGAGGGCACCAACCAGGTTAAAGGGACCAACACGATGGTTTTCAAAAAGAACGGAAATGACTGGCAGATTGCCGTCATTCACGGCGCTGTGGATACGGCAATTGTGCCGCACTAGTCGACACGTGAAACTGTATGCGCAGTCTATGAATGCGCATACAGTGCTATGCGGCCGTGCCGTCGCCTACAGAAAGCCGGACGGGAGCATCGCTTGGAAGAGGGAGAACGAACTCGAAGCTGGACCCTTCACCGAGCTTGCTCGTAACTGAGATTGTTCCACCGTGTGCCTCGATCACCTGCTTGACGATGGCCAATCCCAATCCATCCCCGCCCCGTCTTTGCGGATCCGTTTCCAATTTGTCGAACACCTTAGATAAGCGATCTTCAGGAATACCTTTTCCGCAGTCTCGGACCCAGCAGCGAATAACTTGGCCTTCGTCCCCGGCAGCCCCGACGATGATTTCTCCGTCGCTGGTGTATTCGATCGCGTTTGAAAGCAGGTTTTGAAAAACGCGTGAAATCAATACCGGATCGGCAAAAATCACGCGATTGGAAGGAACATCATTCCGAATCCGTATCCGTTTCGGTTCAGTTAATGGCTGTAAATCGTGAATGAGTGCTTCGATGAGTGGCCAAAGGTCGAGATCGCGTTTTTCGACTTTTGGCGGAAAAACGGATTCCGGACCTGCGCGCTCCAGGCTTGTTTCCTGAATAACGCGGGAGATCAGCGCGTTGAGCCGTTGCGTGTTTCGTTCGACAATTTGAAGCATGGTCGTGACGCGCTCGTTCTTGTCCTCGTCCGGCAGAATGCGATCGAGAATTTTCGCTGCCGTGGAAACAGCGGATAAAGGTGTCTTCAAGTCGTGCACGATGAAGGACAGATGTTCCTCACGCTGTTTTTGAATCTCGAGCGCTTTTTGCTCGCTGTAGGTTTGAGCGGCGACGGCGATCGTCTTATCCAGCACTCGATCCAAAATCGCTCGGACGCGACCTGTAATGGTGATGTGGTTCGAATCGGCGAATTCCTGAATTGCTTCGCGTAACGCGTTATAGTCTGCGACGATGTCGATGAGATTGAAGCCCTCCCTCAATCTTTCGATTCCGTGAATCTCTGTGGCGGTATCGACCGAGAGCGCTACCAACGGTTTCTTTTGTCCTTTGAGAAGGGCGGCAGCGACGTCGTCCAGCACGGCAGCAACGTGATCGGATGCCGATAACGCATCGAGGTTGCGAGCTCTTGGCACCTGCTGGACTTTGTTTCGCCATCGGAGCATCAAGTCGTCGCGCTGTCGCTGGAGCACCTCCGCCCATCTTGTTAGATTCTGGTTGCGCATCGCTATGAGTGTACCATTCGCACTCCAGCTTACATCGAGGGAATAAGGCGCGCCCGAAGATGCGACAAGGTTGCGAACGGGCTGCTACAAATGACGGAAGGCAAATGTCCCCGTAGCCGCCTCGACGTAACGGCCATGCGATACAACCACTTTTCGCGGCGAGCGCTCCATCGGAAACCGAAATCATCGCGCATTTGTTCCGGCAACAAGCTGATACCAATCGCGCTACCAAGAAAGAGAAGCGTGCCTTCGATGGATGGCGAGAACAAAGCGTGCGCAATTTCGCGGGCGGTCTCGCTTACCCGGATTACCTCGCTCGCTAGGTTACGATTCATATACGACCGGAACTCGGAATACGTAGGCGGAGTAATGCTGGACGGTATGGCGAACAGTTTACCGACGACCAGGCTGTCGCGGTAATACTCCTCCCGATCTCGATCCGTTAGGGGTCCGACGAAGGACTCGTAGGTAAGTAATGTCGAGTCGGTGATGGTACTCAGAACCCAGAGCTTAAGCTCGGGGTCGTTTGCATCATACGGCGTGCCCGGCGGAAAGATGCCGCTCTGAGTCCGCAAAGTGCCGTGCACTTTTTCATGCTTGCGGTTGATGGACCGTATCACCCGCAGTGCAAGCTCGCGGCTTCCGAATGTGATTGCCGCTGCCGCCATCGACGTTCGATACAGCCGGGCAAACCGTTGTTTGCGGAACCGGCTATGATCCGCAACACCAGCTGCGACCAATGGATGGGCAATCTGCATCAACACCGCCCGGGGCCCCGCCAGACCGCTGGCCAGTTCACGGTTCACACGCCAAAAGACTGAGGACGGTGGAAACAGTGGGTGACCCATGCGTGTATTGTCGCTCATGCATGGTCTCGAACGACCATCGGAATGATAAAAAAATGCTCAACAGAAAGGTCGCATATAACCGCGCTCAGCCACGTCCCAGGATGATCAGTTTCGCGTGGCAAATCTGGCAAAGAGGTAGAGATGTACCACCTATTCTGATGCGGGGAAGTTTTCCAATCTTTTTCGTTCAGCATTATGCTTCTTTGTCAGACACCCGCGGACATTAGTACCGTTAATGCTTTGATTTTCCAGCGCAGTGTTTAATGCGTGTGCGTTGGCACAGAGCTTGCGTATCAAACGACCGGTACGTTAATCACGTTTAACCAAGAATCAACTGGAGGTAAGTGATGACAAAGTTATTCTCACTGGCGGCGATTTGCGTTGCGGTGATGCTTGTGGTTGCGCCGTTCGCGGCTGCTCAGGACAAGGCAGGACCGCCGGCTGGTGGTCCCCCGGCTGGTGGACAAGAGAAGGGCATTCCCCCCGCGGGCGGACAAGAAAAGGGTGGTCCACCGGCTGGTGGCGCTCAAGCAGCGAAGACCTTCGAAGGCCAGCTTGCAAAAGTTGACACGCAAGCGAAGACGATTACTGTGAAGGGCGCGGGCAACATGGAAATGGAGTTCGCGTATACCGAGCAGACTCAGGTTTCCGGACCGCAAAAGGACGTCCAGGGTCTTGCCAGTCAGACTGGCTCGACGCTGAGGGTTACCTACCGCGAAGCGGGCGCTAACAAAGTTGCGACGCGGATTGAAGTAGCCGAAAGAGGCGGCGAAAAAGGCGGCGATAAGAAGTAACAGTAACTCGTTTTCTGAGGACGCGCTGCGGTATCTCGTCTATCAACGCGAATCGCCATCGCGCGTGCCTTAGCGGGTCCCACGAAAGTTGGATCCATCCGAGAAAGGCCGAAGTCAACGCTTCGGCCTTTCTCAATTTCCCTCCTCTGTATCACCTGCCTATTCCCTCATCGCCCAAAAAGTGTCACGATATCCGCCAACCTAAAGGAGAACACCAATGTCAGACGTTCGCCCGCTGGTGGCCGTCAAGGTCGCGCCAAAAGGAATGGGACTCAATGATTTCGTTGCTTTCGACGAAGGCTTTTTTTTCGAAGAGGGCCTTGACGTGGAACTCGATTGGAAAACATTCCGAGGAACCCAGTCGAGCTGGAAGGGAATGGAGTATTTCGCCCGGCCACAAGACAAGGCCGTGGATGAGAACGTCATTCAGTGCGCCTGCCTATGGGGAACGATCAGCAATGCGAGCGCCGGCATGGGTCTGATTGTGCCCGACTGCTATGGGGTATCGCCGTGGGCGATATTCGTGCGTCCAGACTCGCCGATTTCGAAGCCGCAGGATCTGGGCGATGTTGCGATTGCTGTCGGTATGCGGGCAGGAAGCCACTTCAATGTACCTTTTCGACTCGAGAAATATCTTCCGCTCGAACGTATCAAGACAATCAATATCGGTGGATTTGGTGCGCGGTTGAAAGCATTGATGGATGGCGAAGTCGAGGCGGCAAGTCTCTTACCTCCACAAATCGACATGGCGAAACAGCTAGGCCTGCGGGAAATCATCGCAGATGAGTTCAAGACGCTGTGGTGGGTTCCCAAGTCGGCTTCCGAAATTGCCGTTCGAGGTTACCTCCGAGGTCTCGATCGCGCTGAGCGTGCCCTCGAATCGAAGTTGTCGAAATATCTTCCACTATGGAAGCACTGCGTGCCTCCGGAGTTTCAGGACCACGATTGGGATTTTAGCCGTTTCACCCGCGGTGAGCGGTTCGTATATAAGCCGATTACTCGAGAAGAGTTCGATCATGTGTTCACTCAGGTCGAACACTGGGGACTCGATGAACATCTCAAGGATCGGTCGTTCGAGGCTCTGACCTACCGTCCGGCTTGAACTGACAGGGATTGTCGGAATCGGATTCGCCAAATCGCCGAAAAGCAGACTTTTGTCATACGTTCGCTCATCGCCGTTCCGGCTGTAGGCGCGGTCTATGACCGCACGTTTTTGCTGAAATCAATGAAATACGCGCGGTCTATGACCGCCTACAGTCGCAAGCCGAGCGTACGGCACGCATACTTTAGGAATCTCAACTGCAACGCTACTGCCTGGACACGCGGAAATCGCCCCGCTGGCCGTCGTGAGTCCACGTCCCCATCATCGTGTTCGCCGACACTTTACCTTCGATGACGTAGTGAACTGTTCGGCCGCCATTTCCTTCAGCATCAAATTCCATGCTGATTGAACCGGTGTCTGCATTGAACGACGCCTTCGAGAGTGGCAAGGACCGCGGGCCGGCATGCACAATGCCGTTGAGGTTGTCGTCCTCCCAATGAAGATCAACCCGGATCGGTTCGCGACGTTCGGAGTCCATCCCGTAGTCTCCAGAC
>Ga0075424_100001185_pt1 | contig 22400 bp, 23 predicted proteins | sample SoiMethybrSBSTD3_FD_75301 | JGI IMG/M metagenome (GOLD analysis project Ga0075424, IMG submission 75301) | Bulk soil microbial communities from a Populus tree surrounding site in Tennessee, USA - Soil MetaG P. TD hybrid SBSTD3 | ecosystem: Environmental > Terrestrial > Soil > Tree plantation... | reverse complement strand
AGACCGCGACATCCTCAAGACTCATCACTCGCCAGCGCATCTCCGCCGGAGCTCGGAGGAGATTGGCAAAGAGTTCCTGTCGGGCTTCGAGGCGGTGGAGAAGATCGACCGTCCCGCGGTCTCCTGCTTCGGGTCGGCACGCGCGCCGGAAGGATCGCCGCCGTACGAGCTCGCACGCGCGACCGCGCGGCTCTTCGCGGAGGCGGGCTGGGCCGTCGTCACGGGCGGCGGGCCGGGCGTGATGGAGGCAGCCAATCGCGGCTGCCGTGAAGGCGGCGGGCTCTCGGTGGGCTTCGGGATCGAGCTGCCCCACGAGCAGCGGATGAACGACTACATCGACCTCGGACTCGTCTTCGACCACTTCTACGCCCGCAAGACGATGTTCGTGAAGGCGGCCGAGGGCTTCTGCGTCTTCCCGGGCGGCTTCGGAACGGCAGACGAGCTGTTCGAGTCGTTGACCCTGATCCAGACGGGCAAGGTTCTCCACTTCCCGGTGGTGCTGGTCGGCGAGGCGTACTGGACGCCGCTGCTGGAGTGGGTGCGCCGTAGTGCGCTCGCCGACGGGATGGTCGCGGCCGAGGATCTGGCGCTGCTCACCCTGACGGACGACCCGCGCGTCGCGCTCGAAACGGTGGTCGACGCCTTCCGCGCCGGCGACGGGACGGGGAGCCCGCACGAGCCGCACAAGGCCGACGCGCAGTAGCGTTTGCGCAATGGAGCTGCGCGATCTGCCCTCGGTGGACGAGCTCGCGCGCGAGGCCGGCGACCCGCTCGCGGTGGAGGCGGCGCGCGCCGTTATCGACCTGGCGCGGGAGGAGATCCAGACTGGGACGGATCCGGGAGACCTCGCGGCGCGTCTGCGAGACGAGCTGGCCGACGTACGGCGGCCGCGCCTGCGGCGCGTGCTCAACGCGACAGGCGTGGTCGTCCACACGAATCTCGGCCGCGCGCCGCTGGCCGAGGAGGCGGTCGAGCGGGTCGCCGCTGCCGCGCGGGGCTACTCGAACCTCGAGTACGACCTGAGCGAGGGCACCCGCGGCTCGCGCCAGGATCACGTCGCGGCGGTCCTGCGCCGGCTGACAGGCGCGGAGGCGGCGCTTGTCGTCAACAACAACGCCGCCGCAGTCCTCCTCGCGCTGGCCGCGCTGGCGGAGGGCCGCGACGTCGTCGTCTCGCGCGGCGAGCTGATCGAGATCGGCGACGGCTTCCGGATCCCGGACGTCCTCGCACGCTCCGGTGCGCGGCTCGTCGAGATCGGCACGACGAACCGGACGCGCGCCGCCGACTACGAGCGCGCGATCGGGCCGGAGACCGCCGTCCTGCTCCGCGTCCACCAGTCGAACTTCCGCGTGGTCGGCTTCGAGGAGCGGCCGCGGCTCGAGGAGGTCGCCGCCGTCGCGCGCCGCCACGGTTTGCCGCTCGTAGACGACCTCGGCTCCGGCGCGATCGCGCCGGTCGAGGCCGAGCCGACGGCGCGCGAGTCGCTCGCGGCCGGCGCCGACCTCGTCTGCTTCTCGGGCGACAAGCTGCTCGGCGGTCCGCAAGCCGGGATCGTGCTCGGCCGCGCCGAGCTCGTCGAGCGGCTGCGGCGGCACCCCCTCCAGCGCGCGCTGCGCATCGACAAGCTCTCGCTCGCGGCGCTCGAAGGGACGCTCCTCCTCCACCTCGAGGCGCCGGAGCGGATCCCCGTGCTGCGCACGCTCGCGCAGGGGAGCAACGCCGTGCGTGAGCGTGCGAAACGACTTGCGACCGCGACCGGCGGCGAGGTCGAGGAGACGGTCGGCCGCGTCGGCGGCGGCGCGCTGCCGCTCGCCGAGCTGCCGAGCTTCGCGTGCGCGCTCGAGGAGTCGCTCGCGGCGCCGCTGCGCGCCGGTGAGCCGCCGGTGGTCGGCGTCGTCCGCGACGGCCGCCTGTTGCTCGACTGCCTGACGCTCACAGACGAGGAAGCAGACGAGACCGCGAAGCTCGTCGCCGCCGCCCGCGGATGACCGAACTCTGGGACTTCCTGCGCGGCGCGCTGATGTCGAAGGCGCTCGCGGCCGTCGTAGACGCGGGCGTGCCGGAGTCGCTGGCGAACGGGCCACGGCCGGTGTCGGAGCTTCAGGGCGACCCGGACACGCTGCACCGGCTGCTACGCGCGCTCGCCAGCGACGGCGTCTTCCGTGAAACGGAGCCGGGCGTGTTCGAGCACACGGACCTCTCGCGCCAGCTGCTCGCCCCCGGCTGGAGCGAATTCGCGCATCTCTTCGGCGGCGTCTTCTTCGAGGCGACGACCGATCTCGACGCGTCGACGGGAGAGGCACCGTTCTCAGACCGTTTCGGGACCGGCTTCTGGGCGTGGCTCGCAGAGCATCCCGCCGAGCGGGCAACCTTCGACGCCGCCATGGCGGGGGAACGTCTTCGTCCCGCGGAGCGGCTGGCGGACCTCGAATGGCGCGAGGGCGAGGTCGTCGTCGACGTCGGCGGCGGCAATGGCGCCTTACTGGCCGCATTGATCCGGCTCCGCCCCGAGGTGCGCGGCATCGTCCTCGACCTCCCCGAGACCGTGCGGGACGAGGCGTCCCTCGGCGACCGCATCCAGTTCGTGGCCGGCAGCTTCTTCGAGTCGGTGCCCGAGGGCGACGCCTATCTCCTCTCCGGGATCCTCCACGACTGGCCCGACGAGGACGCCGCGCGGATCCTGCGCACGATCCGCGCGGCCGCACCCCAACACGCGCGACTGCTAATCAACGAGTCCGTGATCAGGCCCGGCAACGACGCCGACGGAGCGAAGTGGCTCGACCTACTGATGCTCGTCCTCGCCGGCGGCCGCGAGCGCGACGAGGCGCAGTGGCGAGAGCTGTTCTCGAGCACAGGCTGGGAACCGGTGCGCTTCCCCGAGGGCGGCCCGATCGAGGCTCGGGCGGGCTAGTGCCCGGTGCCCATCCACAGCGCTGTGAGCATCAAGAGAACGAGAACGACCGCGCTCTCGACCCGCGCGGTGCGCCGCCAGACCAGCGTCGTGATTCCCGCCAGGAGCGCAAACCCGAGCAGGCCGAAGATCCATCCGGGTGAGAAGACACCGTCGTCCCCGTAGGCCCGGAAGGTCGGCTGGTAGTACGGGTCGCCCGTGTAGAAGCGGGCAGTCACGAAGAACGCCGCCGCCGGCGCGAACAGCGCCGCGGGCCAACCGACACGAAAGACGAGCACCGCCCCGGTGAGCATCGCGACCAGGGCGATGAGCAGGACAAATCCTTCGCCATCGGGGCTGATCTCATGCCGCAGAGCCAGCGAGAGCTCGTACGCTGCTGCGGCAACCAGAATCCCAACGAAGACCCAGCCAAGCCAACGCAACATCTACTCGGGATATAGCAAATCTGCTATGGGATTGCAATGCCGCTGACTGTCGGAACGGCAGGTCACATCGACCACGGCAAGACCGCGCTCGTCGAGGCGCTGACCGGCAAGAACACCGACAGGCTGCCCGAGGAGCACGAGCGCGGGATCTCGATCGACCTCGGCTACGCGCCGCTCGAGCTGCCGGACGGCACGAGCCTCTCGGTCGTCGACGTCCCCGGGCACGAGCGCTTCGTCCGCACCATGGTCGCGGGTGCGAGCGGCATCGACCTCTTCCTCCTCGTCATCGACGCCGGCGAGGGGGCGCGGCCGCAGACGCACGAGCACCTCGCGATCCTGCGGCTGCTCGGGATCGAGAAGGGGGTCGTCGCGCTGACGAAGACCGATGCCGTCGAGGAGGAGACACTCGAGCTAGCGCGCGTCGAGGCAAAGGAGCTTGTGCCGGGCGCTCCCGTTGTAGCGACGAGCGCACGGACCGGGATCGGGCTCGACGAGCTGCGAGCCGCCCTCGCGGAGGTCGCCGCGCGCGTCGCGCGACACGACGCCGCCGGTCCGGCCCGCCTCCATATCGACCGCTCGTTCACGCTGCGCGGGATCGGGACCGTCGCGACCGGGACGCTGTGGTCGGGGACGATCGGCGAGGGGGACGAGCTCAGGCTCGAGCCCCGCGGCCGCACCGTGCGCGTGCGGAGCGTGCAGGTGCACGACCGTGGGGTCGAGCGCGCCGAGGCCGGGCAGCGCGTCGCCGCCTCCCTCCCCGGCGTCGAACGGCAGGAGCTGCGGCGCGGCGACGTCCTCGTCACACCGGGAGCGCTAAGGCCGAGCTTCCGCCTCGACGTGATGCTGGAGCCCCTGGGAGAGATACCGCCGCGGGTCATGCTCCACCACGGCACCGCGGAGACGACCGCTCGCGTCGCCCGGGCCGGCGACCGCTTCGCCCAGCTGCGCTTGTCGCGGCCCGTCGTCGCCGATCGCGGCGACCGTGTCGTGCTGCGCGCCGGCACGACCGTAGGCGGCGGGGTCGTCCTCGACCCCAACCCGCCGCGCCATGCCGACCTCGCGCGCTTCGAGGCGCTCGAGCGCGGCGAGACCCTCGTCCATGCCCCCGTTCGCATCGACGGAGAGTGGCGCTGGTCCGAGGAGTGGCTCGAGGCCCTCCGGAGCGAGCTCGACGGGGCCATCGACGCCGCCGACCCGCTCGATCCCGGCGTCTCGGTCCCCGCCGCCGAGTGGGCAAGAGCTGTCGTCCCGCACCTGGGGCTCGAGCTGCGCGGCGCGAAGCTCTATCGGCCTGGCATCGGGCCTGAGCTCGGCGAGCGCGCAGCGGCGGCCGAGGCGCTGACTGCGCAGCTCGGAGTCGAGCCGGTGCGCGTCGAAGACGCCCCGCTCGCGCGCTTCCTCGAGGAGCAGGGCCGGCTCGTGCGGGTCGGGGACGGCCTCGCTATCTCACCGGCCGCGTACGAGGAGGCGCGGGCAGTGCTCGTGGACGGGATAACGCTCGCGCGGTTCCGCGACGCGCTCGGCGTCGGGAGGAAGACGGCGCAGCTCTACCTCGAGCGCTTCGACGCCGACGGTGTGACCCGGCGCGTCGGAGACGAGCGAGTCCTGCGGCGCCGTTAGGTATCCCAGGCGATCGGGAGCGCAACGAGGCTGCGGAAGAGCGGCACTGGGCGCCAGCGGAGCTCCTCCGGCGGGACCGCGAGGCGCAGGCCGGGCAGGCGTCGCAGGAGCGTGCCCAACGCGATCTCGGCCTCGAGCCGCGCGAGAGGCGCGCCGAGGCAGAAGTGAGGGCCGCGGCCGAACCCGAGATGCCGTGTCCCGCGCTCGGCGGTCAGGACGAGCGCCTCCGGGTCCTCGAACCGCTCCGGGTCGCGGTCGGCAGCGCCGAGGACGACGATCACCGACTCGCCGCGGCGGATCGTCTGCCCGCGAAGCTCAACGTCCACCGCCGCCCACCGGTTCAGCGTCCTCTCGACCGGCCCGTCGTAGCGGATCAACTCCTCGACCGCGCGCGGGAGGAGCGACGGATCGCGCTCGATCGCCGCGCGCTGCTCGGGATGCGTGAGAAGGGCAAGCGCGGCATTGCCGATCAGGCTCACCGTCGTCTCGTGCCCGGCGACGATCAGGAGTGCGACCATGCTCGACAGCTCTTCCTCGGAGAGGGTGTCGCCGCCGTCCTCGACCGCGACCAGCGCACTGACGAGGTCCTCCCCGGGCTCGCTCCGCCGCTCCTCGAAAAGCACGTGCAGATACGCGACGAAGTCCGACATCAAGGCGCCGAACCGCTCCAGCTCGGCGGCGGAAAGCGCTGGACTAACCATCGCATTCGACCACTCGCGAAAGCGGTCGCGGTCGGCCGGTGGAACACCGAGCAACTCCGCGATCACCGTGATCGGCAGCGGAAACGCGAACGAAGACACCAGCTCCATCTCGCCTGTCGAGGCGACGGGGTCGATCAGCCCATCCGCGATCTCCTGGATGCGCGGCCGCAAGCGCTCGATCATCCGCGGCGTGAACGCCTTCGAGACGAGGCGGCGCAGACGTCGGTGGTCGTCGCCGTCGCGCTCGAGCATGTTGCTGTTGATGAAGGCCATCGAGTCCGGTAGGCCAACGGCGAACCCGGCGAGTTCTTCCGGCGTGAGCGCGAGCTGCGGATCGCGCACGAAGCGCTCGTCGTCGAGCAGCACCGCCTCCGCGTCGTCGTAGCGGGTCACCCACCAGATCGGCGTCTCGCCGTCGATCCCGGGCTGGCAGAAGACGGGGTCGTGCTCACGCATGCGCGCGAACGTCGCGTACGTCTCGGCGCGGAAGTCGTCGCTGTAGAGGTCGTACTTGCGGGCCGCGGTCGCCATACGCCGATGCTACTCCGCGTAATCTCCGAGGACGATGGACGCAGCAGCGGTCCGCGAGCTCATCGAGCGCTACAACGCCGCCTGGAACGCGCAGGATCTCGAGGCGATCCACGAGCTCCACGATCCCGAGATCGTGTTCCACAACCACACGGCGGACGAGCGCGCCGAGGGTGCGGCCGTGGTGCGCGAGCACATCGCGCAGATCTTCCGCAACAACCCGACGCTGCGGTTCGCGACGCGGTCGCTCTACGCCGGCGACGACTTCGCGGTTTGCGAGTGGACGGCGTCGACCGGCTCGAAGGAGTGGGACGGCGTCGACGTCTTCCCGCTCAGGGACGGGAAGATCGCGCGGAAGGACGTGTACTCGTCGTCGCACCGTCCGCGAGAACTGTGAGCTGGAGCACGTCGGGCCGGCTGTAGTGGCCGACCGGGTCGAAGCGCTGCCGCTCGGCGAGCAGCCGCGCCGGGTCGAGCTCCGCGTACAGGATCCCCTCCTCGTCGTAGAGCGGCCCGGCAAGGTACGAGCCGTCCGGGGCGAGGATCGCGCTGCCGCCGCGGCCGATCGTCCCGACTCCCTCGATTTCGGCGGCGAGCGGGAAGTCCGCGGGGTACGCCGACTCGCGCTGGAAGTGCGCGGGCGCGACGACGTACGCGCGGCTCTCGCGCGCGATGTGGACGAGCGTCTGCTGCCACGCGTCGCCGTCGTCGGCGGTCGAGGCGACGTAGATCTCGACGCCCGACTCGTAGAGTGCGACGCGCGCGAGCGGCATGTAGTTCTCCCAGCAGATGAGCCCGCCGACCCGGCCGAAGCCGGTTTCGACCGCCTCGAGGCCGCGGCCGTCGCCCTGGCCCCAGACGAGCCGCTCATGGTTGGTGGGCACGAGCTTGCGATGGTGAAGCGCGAGCTCGCCGGCCGGCGAGTGGTAGAGGAGCGAGTTGTAGATCGTCCCCGGACGCTCGGGCTCGATCTCGTTGACGCCGGTGACGATCCAGATGCCGAGCTCGCGCGCCGCGGCGGCGATGCGGCGCTCGGCCGGTGAGCCGACGGCTACCGACTCCTGCGCGAGCCGTGCGAACGTCTCCTTCGCGCCTTCCGCCGCCCAGCCGGCGAAGGCCTTGGCCCAGGCCGACGACGGGTAGACAGGGACGAACGTCTCGGGGAAGACGACGAGCTCGGCGCCTGCCTTCGCCGCCTCTGCAGCCACCTGCTCGAGCTTGTCGAGGGTCGCCTCGCGATCGAGCACGACGGGCTCCACTTGCACGCATGCGACCTTGACTGGACGCTCCATGGGCGAGACGCTACAGCGCGCGATGGCGCTTAAGAAGAACTTCGATCAGCCGGACAGCCGGGTCGAGTTCGGCGGAGTAGTCCAGGAACTCGTCGAGATCGGCGACTACACAGTCGGCCGCACAATCCAACCGCCGGGTTGGCGTTGGTCCACGCACATCCAGCCGCTCGTCGGCGGCGAATGGTGCATGGCGCGCCACATCGGCGTCGTCATCTCGGGACGCGAGGCCACCCTGTTCCCCGACGGAAGCGTCCTTGAGGCCGGTCCCGGCGATGTCTACGACATCCCGCCCGGCCACGACGGCTGGGTGATCGGCGACGAGCCGTGTGTCGTGATCGACTGGTCGGGGCTCGAGACATGGACGCCCATCCGGGCGGAGCTCGCCGAGCGCGTGCTGGCCGGCCTGCTCATGACCGACATCGTCGGCTCGACCGAAGAGGCTGCACGACTCGGAGACGCTGCCTGGCGGCACCGGCTCGCCGAGCACCACGCCTCCGTCGCCATCCAGCTCGACCGCTTCCACGGACGCGAGATCGACACGGCAGGGGACGGGGTATTTGCGATCTTCGACGGCGCGGCGCGGGCTCTGCAGTGCGCCGAGGCGATCAGGGAGGCGTGCGGGCGGCAGGGGATCCGGATCCGCGCGGGAGTCCACGTCGGCGAGGTCGAGCTCCACGGTACGCAGGCCCGCGGGATCGCAGTTCACGAGGTCGCCCGCATCGCTGCGGCCGCGCAGCCCGACGAGATCCTCGTCTCGGAGTCGACCCGCGCCCTCAGCACGGGGTCGGGGATGCGGTTCGAGGACCGCGGCGAGCACTCGCTGAAGGGACTGGATGGGCCGCGGCTCCTCTATCGCTACGACGGCGTGCCGTAACCGCCGCCTCCGGGAGTCTCGACCCTGATCACGTCGCTGGGGCGAAGCTGCCGCGTCAGCTTCGGCGGCTGCTCCTCGCCGTTCACGAGGGTTCGACCGGGCGCGCCGTCCTCCCCGCCGGAGCGGCCCGGCGGGGCGTGGCGCCGGCGCTCCGCCAGCACCGACAGCCGACAGTCCTCAAGCACGCGCAGCTCGCGCACGACACCGTCGCCGCCATGGTGGGTGCCTGCACCGCCGGAGCCGGCGCGTAGCTCCCAGCGCTCGACGCGAAGCGGGTACTGCAGCTCGAGCGCCTCGACCGGCGTCGCGAGGGTGTTCGACATGGCGACGTGGACGGCGCTCGGGCCGTCGGCGCCGGGGCAAGCGCCCTGGCCGCCGCCGACCGTCTCGTAGTACGTGAAGCGGTCGTTGCCCAGCGCGAGGTTGTTCATCGTCCCCTGCCCCGCGGCCGGAACCGGCAAGAGCCCGCCGAGCGCGGCGAAGACGACGTCGACGATGCGGGAGGAGGTCTCCGTGTTGCCGGCGGCGACGGCCGCGGGGGGCCGCGCGTTGACCAGGGCGCCCTCGGGCGCCGTGACGGTGACCGGGGCGAACGCGCCTCCCGAGGCCGGCAGGTCAGGCTCGGTAAGGCAGCGGACGACGAAGTAGCAGGCCGACTTCGTCACGGCGAGCGGGCAGTTGAGGTTGCCGTCGTACTGCAGCGCCGTCCCGGTGAAGTCGATCCGGATCCCCTCGCCGGCGATCTCGACCGTGCAGTGGATCGGCAGGTCGCCCTCGACCGCCTCCACGAGATCCTCGGCCTCGGCGCGGCCGTCGGGAAGCGCCGCGAGCGCCGCTCGCACCATCCGCTCGGAGTAGGCGTAGAGCTCGTCCATCGCGGCGGCCACGCGGTCGCGACCCCGGCGCGCGCACAGTTCCTCGAGCCGCCGCTCGGCGAGACGGTGCGCGGCGAGCTGGGCGCGGAGGTCGCCCCGCCGCTCCTCGGGCTGCCGCGTCCCCTCGACGAAGCGCTCGAGCACCTCGTCGGTGAGGAGCTGCGGCGGCAGGATCACGCCCTCCTCCTCGAGCGTGCGCGAGAACGCAGGCAGGCTCGCCGGCTCTATGCCGCCGACGTCGGCGTGGTGCGCGCGCGAGACGGCGTAGCCCAGCACGGTGCGCGAGACGAGCGTCACGTCGGGGAGATGGGTGCCACCGGTGTACGGGTCGTTAAGGATCGCGACCTGGGTGGGCTCGAGCCCAAGCTGCATCACCGCCGCTACGGCGTCGGGCATCGCGCCGAGGTGGACCGGGATGTGCTCCGCCTGAGCGATCATCCGGCCGCGCTCGTCGAACAGCGCGGTCGAGCAGTCGCGGCGCTCCTTGATGTTCGCGGAGAAGGAGGAGCGGATCAGCACGGCGCCCATCTCCTCCGCGATCGACCGCAGCGACGCCCCGATTACTTGAAGCTGAATCGTTGCGATCACGTCACTCACGGGTCACGACCCAGCTGGGACCATCCCTAGCCCCCTCCCACCCGGGGGGAATCCATAAGGTCGAGCCGTCCAGTTCGAGCAGGGCCGGTCCGGACAGGCGCTCGGGTTCGCCACTCGGCAGCTCCAACTCCGGGCCGCGGACGACCTCGGCGGTACGGACCGCGACGAGCTCGACCTGCCGCTCGCGATCGGCGTAGCCGTAGCGCTCCTCGTGCGCGCCATGGAAGCGTTCCGCGAGATCGCCTCCGAGCGGAACCGTCAATTCGAACGACTGTCCTCGGTAACGGACGTCTGCCTCGCCCTCCGTCGGCAGGTCGTACACCTCGCCGAGCGGCCGGACGTGTGAGACAACGCGGTCGCGACGCTCGTCGCCGGCCGCGAGGCCGAGGGCCGAGAGAACGCCGGCCGCCGCCGGCACGAGCACGGCTTCCATCCCCAGCTCCTCGGCGAGCGCGCACGCGTGGAGCGGCCCGGCCCCGCCGTAGGCGACGAGCGCGAACTCGCGCGGGTCGTGTCCCCGCTCGACCGAGACCACGCGCAGAGCGCGCAACATCTCGGCGTTCACGACCTCGACGACCGCCGCCGGATCGATCCCTTCGAGGGCGGCCGCGGCAGCGTCCCGGTCGAGGACGAGCCCGCCGGGCAACTCCTCCGGCAGCCGTCCGAGCAGGAGGTTCGCGTCGGTCACGGTCGGGCCGCCGCCGCGTCCGTAGCACGCCGGGCCGGGATCGGCGCCCGCCGACTCCGGGCCGACCCGCAGCGCGCCGCCTGCGTCCCGCCGCACGAGCGAACCGCCTCCCGCGCCGACCGTGTGCACGTCTACCGACGGCAACCTGACCGGCACGCCGCCCACCTCGCGCTCGGCCACGCGCACCGCCTGCCCGCCCGGAAGGAGACAGACGTCCGTCGACGTGCCGCCCATGTCGAACGCAATCGCGTCCGTGAAGCCTGCGCGCCGCGCGAGCAGACCGGCGCCCACGACTCCGCCCGCGGGTCCCGAGACGAGCAGGCGTGCCGGGTGCGCGGCGGCCTCCTCGGCCGGGAGGACCCCGCCGGACGAGAGCATCACGACTGGCTCCGGCAATCCGGCCTCCGACGCCGCCGCGACAAGCGCCCGCAGGTAGCGGGCCGCGACGGGTGCGAGGTAGGCGTCGGCGGCGGTGGTCGAGGCGCGCTCGTACTCGCGGAACTCGGGTGCGACCTCGTGCGAGGCGACGACGTGCACGCCGGGGTGGCGCCGCCGTAGCTCGGCGGCAACCGCCCGCTCGTGCGAGGCGTCGCGGAATGCGAACAGGAGGCACACGGCGATCGCATCCGCCTCCCGGACGTCGGGCAGCGAACCGAGATCGAGCGGCTCGAGGTCGCCCTCGGGCCCGAGCCGGCCGCGGACGCCGTGGCAGCGTTCGAGTGGCACGAGCGGCTCGGGATGTTCGGCGCAAAGCCGGTAGAGGTGCGCTCGAGTCTGGCGGCGGAGGTGAAGCAGATGCTCGAAGCCGTCGTTGCCGACGTAGGCGATCCGGGCGCCGCGCCGCTCGAGGAGCGCGTTCGTGGCGACCGTCGTCCCGTGCGCAAAGCGCGTCAGCCCGGCGCCCGCGCCCGCCGCGCGCGCGGCGTCGAGCACCGACTCCTCCTGCCGGGCGGCGGTCGGCACCTTGGCCGTCCGAATCCGCCCCTCCTCGACGAGCACCGCGTCGGTGAACGTGCCGCCAACGTCGACGCCCAGGATCGCCACGTCCGTACTCTGCACCGGCATGCGAGTCCGCGCCTTCCTCTTCGATTTCGACGGACTGATCCTCGACACGGAGCTCGCCTCGCGGACGGGCTGGGAGCTCCTCTACCGCGAGCACGGCCACGAGCTTCCGGCCGAGCTCTGGGCGACGCTGGTGGGCACGACCCACGCGCCGTGGGATCCGATGACGCATCTCGAGGATCTGGTCGGCGAACCGCTCGAGCGTGAAGCGCTCAACGAGCGGCGCTACGCGCACGAGCTCGCGTTGATCGAGGCCGAAGAGCTGCGACCCGGGATCGCGGAGTACCTCGCAGCCGCCCGGCAGCACGGGTTGAGACGCGCGATCGTCTCCAGCTCGTCGCACCGCTGGGTCGACATGCACCTCCAGCGGCTAGAGGAGGCGGTCGGCTGGGACGCGATCTGCACCGCCGACGGCGATCCCACCCGCGCGAAGCCGGCACCGACCCTCTACCTCGAAGCGCTCGAGCAGCTCGACGTGACTGCGGGCGAGGCGGTCGCGTTCGAAGACTCGCCGAACGGCGTCATCGCGGCGAAGGCGGCCGGCGTCTACTGCGTCGCCGTCCCGAACGAGGTCACGCGCGATCTCGGCCTCGCGGAGGCCGGCGCCGACATCGTCCTCGACTCCCTCGCCGACCTGCCGCCCGAGACCTTGTTCAGCCGACTCGAGGAGGGATAGGGTCGGCGCATGGCTGCCTACGAGAAAGCACACATCGATGAGATCGCCTCGAACCAGTGGCCGCACTGGATCCCGGTCCGCCATCACTTCGGGATCGAGACCTTCGGCATCAACATCTGGCGGGGGCGCGACGACGGCACGCTCATCCCCGAGCACGACCACGGCGAGGACGGCGAGCCCGAGCTCTACTACACCGTCGACGGGCACGCGACGTTCACGATCGCGGGCGAGGAGGTCGACGCGCCGGCCGGAACGTGCCTCTGGGTCCGCGAGGCCGCGACGACAAGAGCTGCGACCGCGCGCGACCCGGGGACAGTCGTCCTCTCGGTCGGCGCGGGACCGCCAGGCACGGGTTACGAGCCCGCCGGCTGGGATTCCCACTACCTCGAAGGCGACAAGTAGCCGAGGACTAGCTCGGTACGCTCGCAGCGGAGCGGCCGGGCCCGGTGGCCCAGCGGGTCTTCAAAATCCGTACGGTCATGCAACCCATGGCTAGGTAGGTTCGACTCCTACGCCGCTCCGTTGAGCCAAATCAGCGCCTACGAGCCGCTCGGCCGTCGCAGCCAGCCACTCGCTTGGCGATTCCAACGTTGGTGTTAGGTTCCCCCGATACGCTCTGGGAGGGCAGGTATGGCGACCGAGACGGCCGACGTTGAGCGGCTCGAGGCCTTTTCTGCGGCGCTCTCGGGTTCGGTCATCGATCCGGCCCACGAGCGCTACGACGAGGTTCGGAGAACTCACAACGGTTTGATCGACAAGCGTCCGGCGTTGATTGCACGTTGCCGGGGCACGGCAGACGTCGTTGAGGCAATCGCCTTCGCGCGGGAGGCGGGGCTCGAGATTTCGGTGCGAGGTGGCGGGCATAGCGTCGCCGGTCGCGCCGTCACCGACGGCGGCCTGATGATCGACCTCGCCGAGATGAAGGGCATCTACGTCGACCCGGACGCGCGGGCGGTGCGGGCTCAGGGCGGAGTGACCTGGGGTGAGTTCAACAAGGAGACGGCGCTTCACGGGTTGGCGACGACTGGCGGAGTGGTCTCGACGACCGGGATCGCCGGTCTCACGTTGGGGGGCGGGCTCGGCTGGCTGAACGGGGTCTACGGGCTCGCCGTCGACAACCTCTTGTCGGTCGAGCTCGTAACGGCGGGCGGCGAGGTGCTCAACGTAACCCACGAGACCCACCCCGACCTCTTCTGGGCGCTGCGCGGAGGAGGCGGCAACTTCGGTGTCGCCACCTCGTTTGAGTACCGACTGCACCCGCTCACAATGATCGTCGGCGGCCTGATCGCCCACCCGTTCGATGCTGCGCATGACGTCTTGCGGGCTTTCCGCGACTTTTCGCCACCCGACGAGCTGTGGGTCGTCGCAGGACTCGTTCACGCACCGGACGGGTCGGGCATCAAGCTGGCCGCCCTCGTCGTCTGCCACGCGGGGTTACCCGAGCAGGCCGAGAAAGACCTGCGGCCCTTGCTCGAGTTCGGTTCCCCTGTCATCACCGAGGTCGGGCCGATGCCCTATCCCGTCATGAACACGCTCCTGGACGCTGCCTACCCGCCTGGCACGCTCAACTACTGGAAGTCCAGCTTCCTGCCTGACCTACCCGACCAGGCGATCGACGCACTCGTTCAGCGATTTGCCCAGGCGCCGTCGCCGATGAGCGCGATGATCATGGAAGGCTTCCACGGAGCCGTCTGTCGCGTCGGTCTCTCGGACACCGCCGTTCCCCACCGCGAGCCCGGCTACAACCTAGGCATCTTCGCCGAGTGGACCGATCCCGCGACGACCGACCAGAACATCGCCTGGGCGCGGGACGCCTATGCGGCGACCAAGCCGTATCGTGACCAGCAGCTTCGCTACGTCAACTACCTCGACGATGACGACGGCAACGACGCCGTGCGCGCGGCGTACGGCCCGAACTACGACCGTCTGATCGAGGTCAAGAGGCGCCACGATCCCGACAACGTCTTCCACCTCAACCACAACATCGACCCCGGCTAAGCCGTTCGTCCCGACAGCGCTCGAACCAACGCCGTCACTGGGCACCGCCACCCCGCGGCTTAGCCGTCAGGGGTCATTCCGGAACTGGCCCAGCCCATGACCGGGCAGGTGTCGCGTTTGGTCGGGTGGAGATGCTTCCCCTATGTTCCTGGACGAAGAGGCTCGTGCTCACAAGCTCGCGGCAAACCAGTCGCGGTTCCGCAGGTCGAACGAACGGCTGAAGCGCGCCGCCGATTCACATCGGTTCGAGGCGGCGGATCGGGTGCCGTTTCTCTGCGAGTGCGCCGATCCGGGCTGCTTCGAAGCCGTGATGCTCAGCATCGCGGAATACGAACAAGTGCGCGAGCACCCAGCTCGGTTCGTGCTCGTGGCCGGCCACGAAGACCCTGAGACCGCGCACGAGCGGATCGTGGAGGCTGAGAGTGGCTACGCGATCGTGGAGAAGGTCGGTCATGCAGGCCTCGAGGCCGCCCGCCTTGACGATCGCCATACCAACGGCCGCTAGAGGATCCCGACGTACCCGCCGCCGCCGTCGAGTCCGGTTCCGATACCCCGTCGCCGGCCGAGGGCCGGGGTCTGGACCCCGGCCGGCTCCGCACGTTTGCGCGGAGCGTCCATGTCGACGCTCGACGGGGCAGACGGCCGCACGCTCGAGAAGCCGCAACGGAGATCGCAAACGACCCCTCGCCTAAGGCTGACAAGGCCACGAACGGCCGGTCCTCGAGAGAGCGCGAGGAAGGCGATCGCTGCTCGAGTCATTGGACGGCAGAGGCTCTACTAGCGCGACACGCTCGCGTCAGTCGGTGACGCGGAAGACGACGATCCGGCTGAAGCGCGTCCCGTCGATCTGGACGCCGTAGCAACCCGGAACGAGTGCGCGGATGTTGGACGGCAAGCCTCGGGCATACGACGGCTGGCCGGTCCATCCGACCGTCTCGCCGACGTGGATACGGAGCTCCCAGCGCGGAAGCGCGCCGCCGTTGAAGCCCAGCCGGTGCATGCCGTCCAGCTGTCTGCCCCGGATCAGCACAGGGCCGGGGTACCTCGGACGTACGTACCAGAAGAGCTTCGTGGTGAGCCAGGGACCGCCGTGCTGAGTGTCCGTCTGCACCGTCAGTTGCGCCGTCTGGCCGGTGGCGGGGTAAGCGGGCCCTCGTCCGATGCCCGAACCGCCGTAGACGTGGATCGATTCCCAGTCGATCCGAGAATCGACGCTACTGACCGGGCAGGCGGCTCCCGGTGCCACTTGCGGCAGATGCAGAGGCCGGTGAAGCTTTCGCCAGCCGACCCGTGCTCCGCCGGCCGGCTGAATGAGCAGCAGCGCCGTCAGGAGAACAACGACGCAGCCTCCAAGCAGACGTCGCATGCCTGAAGTACAGCACCGGAGCGGCGAGTCCTCAAATGCGCTGGGAAAGTCGAGCGCCGAATCGCCGTGATCGAGATCCCAGACCGGATAATCGGGTGTAAGTAAAGAGAGGCGCGGGTTGCGTCCCCGGGCGAGACCGGCTTGCGAGGTGCCTCCGTCAAAGAGTCTCGTTCAGCACTCCGGGCGCAACCCCGCCGCCGAGCTCAGCCGGAGCCGTCGGAGCCCATCTCGTCGAGAGCGGCGCGGCCTTCCTCGTGGACGCGGGCCCGACGCTCATCGGGCGACTCGGGCTCGGGGACCGGGTCGGGCTCCTGCTCCGCCACGGGCTCCAGTGGTGTCTCCTCCACCACCGGCTCGGCCACGCGTGACTCCGCAAGCCTGGCGCGCAGCTCCTCGGCGCGCTCGTCCGCGGCGGCCGGCGCGGGCCCTGCTGCCGGCTCCGGCGCGACAGGCGGACGCCCTCGCAACCACCGGTAAGCGGCGATTCCGCCCACCACCCCGCCGATCCACCCGAGCAGGCGACGCATCCGGGCGATGCTACAGTGACCGCCGCTTCCTGCCCCGTCATCGTGCCGTTCAGTCCCGAGCGGCGCCGGCAGTCGGGGCCGACATCGAGACCATGGGAAGGGAGGACCTCGGGACGTGACGACTTACGAAATCCTGCTAATGCTGGACCCCGAGCAGGCCGAGACCCGCCAGGACGACATCGTCGCCCGCACGCGCGACCTCGTCGAGAAGAGCAAGGGCACCTGGCACAGCCACGACGCCTGGGGCCGGCGCCGTCTCGCCTATCCGATCGCGCACAAGGAGGAGGGCGTCTACCACCTCGTCGTCTTCGACGCGGAGGCGGAGACGCTCGAGGAGATCTCGCGCGTACTCAAGATCGACGACTCGGTGCTGCGCCACATGGCGACGCGCCATATCGAGGGGTCGCGCACGAGCGCGCCGCGCGACGACGCGGCAGCGCCTGTGGCGGCGCCCGCCGAGCCGGCGGCGCCCGAAGCGACAACGCCCGAAACGACCGTTTCGGAAGACGGCGAGCCGGAGTACGCTGGCTCGGAAGAGGAGCCCCAAGAGGAATCCGGCGAGGAAGAGGAGTAAGACATGGCGAACATCAACCGCGTCGTTCTCGTAGGCAACCTGACGAAGGATCCCGAGTTGCGGCATACCCCGGGCGGTACACCGGTTTGCAGCATGCGGGTGGCAGTGAACAGCCGCCGGCGCGACGAGTCGGGAACCTGGGTCGACAAGCCGAACTACTTCGACGTCTCCGTCTTCGGCAACCAGGCCGAGAGCTGCACGCAGTACCTCGCGAAGGGCCGCCCGGTCGGCATCGACGGCCGGCTCGACTGGCGCGAGTGGGACGCGACCGACGGCTCGGGCAAGCGGCAGGCCGTGCAGATCATCGCCGACACCGTCCAGTTCCTCGGCGGCCGCGGCGACGGCGAAGGCGGCAACCAGTTCGTGCCGGCGGGCGCGGCGCAGCAGGAGAGCGCCGACTTCCCGGCCGCGGCCGACGACGACATCCCGTTCTAGGAGAGGCATGGCGAGAGAGAAGAATCAGCAGCAGCAGAGGAGGCGGCCCGGCGGCCCTCAGGGGCAGATCCGGCGCCGCAACTGCTTCTTCTGCAAAGAGCACATCACGGAGATCGACTACAAGAACGTGAACCAGCTGCGCCGCTACGTCTCCGAGAAAGGGAAGATCCGCAGCCGCCGCATCACCGGCGCCTGCCGCCGACACCAGGTGCAGGTGGCGACCGCGGTCAAGCGGGCGCGCGAGATGGCGCTACTGCCGTACGTCGCCGAGGGCTCGGAGGAGCGCGGCGGAGGGCGGCGCGATCGCGGGGACCGCGGCGACCGGGGGGACCGCTGATGGAGGTCATCCTCCTCTCGGACGTCGACCACGTCGGCCTGCGCGGCGACGTGGTCTCGGTGGCGCGCGGCTACGCCCGCAACTACCTCCTCCCCCGGCAGCTCGCCGAGGAGGCAACTCCGGCACGCGTGGCGGAGCTGCAGAAGCGCGACACCCTGCGCGCCCGCCACGAGGCGAAGACGGCCGACGAGGCACAGGAGATCGCGCAGGCGCTCTCGCAAACGGTGCTGCGTTTCGAGGTCAAGGCCGGGCCGACCGGCTCCCTCTTCGGCTCGGTCACGCCGACCGACATCGCGGACGAGCTCTGGAGCACCAAGAAGATCCGCATCGACCGGCGCAAGATCGAGACCGACCCGATCAAGCGCATCGGCCGCTACGAGGTCCCGATCGGGCTGTTCGAGGACGTCAAGGTCGAGGTGAAGACCGAGGTCATCCCGGAGGGCGGCGAGCTGCCGTCCGACGAGAAGCTCGCGGAGCTGGAGGCAGCCGAGCGCGCCGAGCAGGAGGCCGCGGCGGAGGAGGAGCCGACCGTCGAGCTCGAGGAGATCCTCGCGGAGGTGGACGCTGCCGAGGCCGCCGAGGCCGAGGAGGCGGAGACCGGAGAGGCCCAGGCCGAGGGTGGAGAGTCCGGCGAGACCGAAGAGGCCGAAGCAGAGGCCGAGGCCGACCCCGACCCAGAGTGGCGGGCCGACGCCGACGCTGCCCTCGCCGAGGAGTAAGCACTCGCAGCGAGTAGCTGTAGGTCTCGCTCGGCTTTAACACGCTGTCCACGGTGGTGTGGATTGCGCAGGAAGTTCCCGCTCCTAGCGCTTCTTCCATCCCCAGCCACGCCGTCCGGCGCGCCTGCGACGATGGCTGATTCTCCTGCAAATGGCCGAAAACGACCTGTTCACAAGGGACATTCCCACAGGGGTTGCGAACCCTAGTAACCCGGGGGAGGACGTGCTGGAATCGCCACGCATGTCGCTCGCCCCTGTCCCGACGCCGGCCTCAGTCCCCGGCGCCGTCCCGCCGCAAAATCTCGAGGCCGAGGAGTCGGTCCTCGGCGCGATGATGATCTCGGGGAATGCGATCGCGGCCGTGACCGAGATCCTCGACGCGAGCGATTTCTACCGCGAGTCCCACGCAAAGATCTACCGCGCCGCGCTCCAGCTCTACGGCAAGAACGAGCCGGTCGACGCGATCACGCTGACGAATGAGCTCGAGCAGCGCGGCGAGCTCGACGAGATCGGCGGGCGCGTCCGCCTCCACGAACTCGCGCGGCTCGTGCCGGCCACCGCCAACGCCCGCCACTACGCCGAGATCGTCCGCGAGACGGCGACGCTGCGCGGCCTCATCCTCGCCGGCGGCCAGATCGCGCAGCTCGGCTGGGACCGGGAGGGCGAGCCGACCGAGCTCGTGGCCCGCGCCGAGCAGCTCGTCTTCGAGCTCGGGGAGCGGAGAGCCGAGGGCGAGCTCGTCCTCTTCAAGGACGCACTCCTCGAGGCGTTCCAGACGATCAACAAGCTGTACGAGTCGGGCGCCGAGGTGACGGGCCTCGCGAGCGGCTTCAAGGATCTCGACCGCATCACCGGCGGCTTCCAGCCCGCGAACCTCGTGATCATCGCCGCCCGCCCGTCGATGGGAAAGAGCGCCTTCGCGCTCGAGATCGCGAACCACGTTGCGGTCGACCACGAGACGCCGTGCGCCTTCTTCAGCCTCGAGATGTCCAAGCAGGAGGTGGCACAGCGGCTGATCTGCTCCCGCGGCAAGGTCGACGCGGGCCACATCCGCACCGGCAGGCTCACGCGGGACGACTGGCCGCGGGTCGTGCAGGCGTGTGGCCAGCTCGAGTCGGCGCCGCTCTACGTCGACGACACGCCAGCGCTCAGTCTGCTCGAGCTCCGCGCCCGCGCCCAGACGCTGAAGCGGCGCCAGCCGGATCTCGGGCTCGTCGTCGTTGACTACCTCCAGCTGATGACGACCGGCCGCAACGAAGAGAGCCGCGTGCAGGAGGTGTCCTCGATCTCCCGCGGCCTGAAGGAGATCGCGAAGGACCTCGACCTTCCGGTCGTCGCGCTCTCGCAGCTCAACCGCTCGCCCGAGCAGCGCCACGACAAGCGGCCGATGCTCTCCGACCTGCGCGAGTCGGGCTCGATCGAGCAGGACGCCGACCTCGTCATGTTCCTCTACCGCGAGGAGTACTACGACCGCGACGACGCCGACGACTCGAAGAAGGGAGTCGCCGAGGTGATCGTCGCCAAGCACCGCAACGGACCGGTCGGCGCCTTCAACGTCGCCTTCATCAGCAAGTTCGCCAAGTTCGCCAGCCTTGCCCACTAGCCGCACAGAGAAATGCCTCGGTTGCGGGCGCGAGTTCGAGACCGAGCAGGTCGTCCTCCTCGGGCAGACGTTTCCCGCCGAGCGCTACTGCGAGCTGTGCCGGGCCACCGAGCAGGTCGTGGACGACCAACGCCGGGCGGACGAGCGCTGGGCCCGAGTGCAGGTCCCTTCCGCCTACGACGGCAGCACGTTCGAGAACTTCGAGCCCGTGCCCGACACGCGCAACGCGCTCGCCGTGTGCCGGCAGTGGACGAAGGAGTTCCGCGCGGGGACCGACCTGCACCAGGGCCTCCTCCTCCGCGGCAATCCCGGCGCGGGCAAGACGCACCTCGCGGTCGCCATCCTGCGCGAGGTCATCTGGAGCGATCGCGAGCCAAGGCCGACGGCGCTGTTCCTCAACGTTCCGAACTGGCTGAACGCGCTGCGCGAGAGCTACGGCGACGGCGAACCACCGCCGAACCCGAGCGGATATGAGCTCGTCGTGCTCGACGACCTCGGCGCCGAGGACTGGTCGAGCTGGGCGCGCGACCGCATCTACAACCTCGTCAACCAGCGCGAGCAGCAGCGTCGGCTTGTGATCGTGACGACGAACCACGAGTGGCGGGAGCTCGCCGGCCGCGTCGGCGGCCCCACCGCGAGCCGTCTACGGCGGCTGACCCGCGAGGTGCATGTGGACGCCCGCGCCGACTTCCGCGAGCGCGCGGCAGCCTAAGTCAACGGCATACTTCCTCGACGTGCCCGCCACCGTCATCGTGGGCGCGCAGTGGGGCGACGAGGGGAAGGGCAAGATCGTCGACCTGCTCGCCCAAGACTCCGACGTCGTCTGCCGCTACCAGGGCGGCCCGAACGCCGGCCACACGATCGTCGTCGGGGACGAGACGTACAAGATCCGCGCGCTGCCGAGCGGGATCGTCCGCGGCAAGCCGTGCGTGATCGGCAACGGCTGCGTCGTCGACCCGGAAGTGCTGATCGCCGAGCTCGACGAGTTCGAGCGGCGCGGCCACCCAACCGACGAGGTCTACGTATCGGGCAACGCCCACCTGATCATGCCGTGGCACCTCGCGATCGACCAGGCGAGCGAGCGGCGGCTCGGCAGGCTTGCGATCGGCACGACGAAGCGCGGGATCGGCCCCTGCTACGCGGACAAGGCGATGCGGCTCGGCATCCGCGTGCAGGACATCCTCGACACGAAGATCCTTCGCGAGAAGATCGAGGTCGCGCTCGCGGAGAAGAACCTCTGGCTCGAGCGCGTGTACGAGGCGGAGCCCTTCGACCTCGAGACGGTCGCGGAGCAATACGAGGGGTATGCGCAGCGGCTGCGTCCACTCGTCGCGGACGCGTCCCTTTACGTCGACACGGCTCTGCGGGCGGGAAAGGCGGTGCTGTTCGAGGGAGCGCAGGCGACGCTGCTGGACCTCGACCACGGCACCTATCCCTTCGTCACCTCCTCGAACCCGGTCGCGGCGAGCGCCGCGACGGGGGTCGGGATCGGGCCGCAGCGGATCGACCGCGTCGTCGGAGTCTCGAAGGCGTACGTGACCCGGGTCGGCGAGGGCCCGTTCCCGTCGGAGATCCCGGGGGCCGAGCAGGCCAGGATGCGGGAGCTCGGCGGCGAGTACGGGACCGTGACGGGACGGGAGCGGCGCTGCGGCTGGCTCGACCTCGTCGCCCTCCGCTACGCCGTCCGCGTCAACGGCATCGACCAGCTCGCGCTGACCAAGCTCGACGTCCTCTCCCACTTCTCCGAGCTCCCGGTCTGCGTCCGCTACCGCACGCGCGACGGCCGCGAGACCCCCGACTTTCCGGCCCACCAGAGCGACTTCCACGCGGCCGAGCCCGTGTACGAGGTGCTCGAGGGCTGGAGTGAGCCGCTCGACGGCTGCTCGTCGGTCGCCGAACTGCCGGCCCCGGCGCGCGGCTACGTCGAGCTCGTCGAGCGCGAGCTCGACGTCGAGGTGACGCTCGTCGGCACGGGTGCCGAGCGTTCCTCGGTGCTCACGCGGGCGTGACCGCTGCGGCGAACGCGCGCGCCTTCAGCTCGAACGGCCCCTGAGGATTGCCGAGCCGCCGGGACAACTCCTCGTACGCGCGCTCCCGCTGTTCGGCGTCGAGCGAGGCGACCCACTGGCCGGCGGGACCGACGCCGCGACCCATCGCCTGCCAGAACTCCTCGAAGTCCCGGTAGCCCGCGGTCACATCGAGTGCCGCGGACTCGACCTCGCCGTGCGGCGCGAGCAGCTCGTTGATCGTCTGCGGCGTCCGGTAGCGGCGCGGCTCTCCCCCGCGCGTCGCGCCGATCGCCTCCGCCGTCTCATCGATCGCCCGGAACATGTCGACCTCGGCGATGCCCCACATACAGACCGCAAGGCGTCGAGCAACCCGTGCCATCTCGGCGACGGCGGCCGGAGCATCGGACACGAAGCCGACCACGAGCTGCGCAAGCGACAGGTCGAACTCGCCGGCCCCGAACGGAAGCGACTCCGCCCGCGCCTCCTGCACCTCGACGTCGGGAAAGCGCTCGCGCAACACGGCGGCGAACTCGGGCGACGGATCCGCCGCCGCGACCGACGCACCGCGGGACAGGAGCTCCGC